>Ga0209401_1000396_pt1 | contig 29890 bp, 28 predicted proteins | sample M_140807_MF_Meta_FD_187318 | JGI IMG/M metagenome (GOLD analysis project Ga0209401, IMG submission 187318) | Freshwater microbial communities from Lake Montjoie, Canada to study carbon cycling - M_140807_MF_MetaG (SPAdes) (version 2) | ecosystem: Environmental > Aquatic > Freshwater > Lake... | reverse complement strand
GCGACCTCCTCGAACGCACCCCCTGTCCGGCGATCGTCGACGCCCGCGGGCCGGAGCTCCTCGCGGCACTTTCCTGCCGACCGTTGCTTGTGAAGCCGAATCGGGAAGAACTGGCCAGAACGGTAGGTCGTCCGCTTGAAAGCGAGGTCGATCTCCGTGCCGCCATGGAGGAGATCCGCGCGCGAGGGGCCGAATGGGTGCTCGTTGCGGTATGTCACCGAGTTCGCTTCCATCCGCTCAAACAAGCGCAGCGGACTCCTTCATCTGTTCCGCGATCTCTTCCTGTGGCGTTCTTGCAGTCGTCATTTCTTGCTGCCCTTTCGCGGCTTGGTCGCCGTCTTTTCCTCAATGGCGGGTAGTGCCGCTTGTTCCTGGGCCAGTTCATAGAATTCGTGGAGTTTGGCTTGGAGCAGCTTCTTATCGGGCATTCGGGTCTGGTACTCAGCGACCAGAGCGGGCGACATCGCCCGGCTCAGAGCATATTCAACGACCTCGTGATTCTTGGTCGCACAAAGCAGTACGCCAATCGTTGGCTGCTCATGCGGCTTCTTCACGTCGCGGTCGAGAGCCTCAAGATAGAACTGGAGTTTGCCAAGGTGTTCCGGCTCGAACTCGACGACTTTGAGTTCGAACGCGACCAGGCAGTTGAGTGCGCGATTGAAAAAGAGCAAATCGAGTTCAAAGTCTCGTCCGCCAACCTGGACCGGGTAATGACTGCCGACGTAGCAGAAGTCGCGGCCGATTTCGATAAGGAACTTCTTTAGCTGCTCGACCAGCCCGCGTTGCAGGTCGGCCTCGGAATGCCCCGGGGGAAGGTCGAGGAACTCGACGAGGTAGCTGTCCTTGAAGACAGTGGCGGCGTTGGGATGCAATTGTCGCAGCGGTGCTGCGACTTTTACCGGGGACATGACGACCCGCTCGAAAAGCGCTCCGTTGATCTGGCGTTCCAGTTCCCGGCTCGACCAATTCTCGGAAGTCGCCATGCGGAGATAAAACTCTCGCTCCTCGGCCCGTTTCGACTTGGACAGGATGAGCAGATTGTGGGTCCAGGGCAATTGTCGCAGCAGTGCTGCGACTTTTTTGTCTCCCCGGTAGGTCTCGTAGAACTGCCGCATCCGAAAGAGGTTGGCTCGGGTATATCCGCGCAGGCCGGGATGCGTCCGGGCAATGTGGGCGGCCAGTTGCTCGACCACGCTTTCGCCCCAGGCCGCCGATTCAATCTTATTGCTGATGTACTCGCCGATGCTCCAGTAAAGCTCGATGAGCGTTGTGTTGACGGCAGCGACGGCGCGTATCCGTGCGGCGTTGATCAGCCGAAGGACTTCGTCGAAGTCGGTTGGTGACGATAGATTCGTGGTGGCTTGCCTGTTAATGACCTGTTTTGTGCTCTTCTTGGGTGTTTTGCTCATGCTGGCTCCTTGGACTGGGCCAGCAGTTTATCCAGGTCGTAGGTGACGCTGCTAGCCTTGAAGTCCGTCTCCCTTTCGAAGGGCGTTCGGCAATACCGAACGACGGTCGTATCCTGGTCGATGACGACGATGGCCAAGATGAACTCGTCGGGCTTGTTGAGGCCGGTGAGGATTTCGTTTTTGGTTAGGGTGAGGGTCTTCGCCAGGGCGATTGCACCATATCTCAAATGCTGACAAGGACTTTGAGCAGGTAGTCCTCGTCCCAACCCGCTGAAAGCCGATTGTTCTTCACCCCGAGCTTGGCCGTCTTTTCGTTCTTGAGCAGCATCAGCGAGATTCTGCGAAGGATGCTGAAGTTGGCGTCGGCGTTGCCCTTCCGGATACGGCAATAGTCCTCTCGGGCCGTTCTATCCAGTCGCAGTGCAGCTCGTTCTCGATCGCCCAATGACTCTTGACGATCACGGCGACCTTCTTGACCGGCATTTTTCTGCTCAGAAGATAGTAAAGTATAGTGACGCATTCCTTGTCGTCACGCTCGGTATTACTGATGACCATGCCGATCGCCTTGAGCCCAGGCCAACGATCGCTGTCGGGCAGCCTGCGGCATCGATGGTCACCGTCGCTCCCTTGAGCTGCAAAGTGTCCAGCAAGTTCTGGATCGCGGTGATCTCGTTGCTCTTCGCATCGACCTCCAACTGCCTGAGGCTGATCAAATTGGCCGAGGCCCAGGCGCGGATCATGTGGATGGCCGATTTGTGGCTTGCCTTGTCGAAGCTGCCCCGGAGTGTCTTGCCGTCGATCGCGATCAACTGCCCGTCCGTGGCCTCGTGGAGCGCCTGTATCCAGCTCAGCCGGCAACGCTCAAACTCGGCCGGTGACAGCATCGAGAAGATCGCGTTGAACCGGTCGTGCGAAGGTCCCCGCGCTCAGGTCGAGGATCTTTCGGAACCATCTCCGCATCTTCCGACCGAAGTCGAAGATCACGATAAAATCGTCGGCACCGCAGATCACGGTGCAGATCGCGATGACGATAAAATTGATGAGCGGGTGGTTGACTTTCCGACAGCGGGGATCGGGAAGCGTCGCGAAATGGACCTGAATCTTGGCGCTCACGGACTTGGAGACTGGTATGGTCGATCCTCCATGAAAATCGCAGCCCGACCGATCACCGAAGCACCTTCGGAGACATCACAGACGGGATTGCCCAATCATGCCAGATAGCTCACTATGGCGCAATCGCCCTGGGGCGTCGCCGATCTCGATCGCCGCGGGACGTGCGCCTTCCTCACGCTGGGTGAACTGCCGACCGAGAGCGGCCCGATCGGCGAGGCGCGCTGCCGGGTCAGGGTCTGCATCGGCCGCATCGAGGTGGACGGCGAGGCCAGCGGGGAGCTCGGCGGAGCAGGTCACCGGCGTCGACCCGACGGCGAACATGGCAACCGCCACGGCGACGAGGGCATGGCCCGCGGTGCGGTGGAAAAGACCGGGCATGATCGAGTCTCCATCAGGCAGCTTTGACCCTACACTCTTTGGTCGCTCCTCCCCCCACCAGCCGGCCCGCCATGACACCCGATCGCTCTCCCTCCGGCCCCGTCGTGGCCGCCGGGTTGTCGCCGGCCTGGCAGACGATCATGCGGTTTGCGTCGCTCGAAGCCGGGGAGGTCAATCGGGCCAGCGAGGTGTGGCGCGGCGCCAGTGGCAAGGTGCTCAATGTCGCGGTGGCACTGGCCACCCTGGGGGGCAGATGCCGGGCGGTGACGGTGATCGGGGGGGCGGCCGCCGGATGGACAGCGGTGGAGTTGGCCGGGTTCGGCATCGAGCTTGTCGCCGTGCCGATCGTCGCCGACGCCCGCTGCTGCACGACGCTCCTCGACGACGCCACGGGGAGGACGACGGAGCTCGTCGAGAATGCCCCGCCGATCACTCCCGGGGAACTGGCCCGATTCGTGGCGGGCTACGAGGGGGCGGTGGCGGGGGCCGCTGCGGTCGTGCTTTCGGGATCGCTCCCCGCCGGCACCCCCGCGACGATCTACCGCGACCTCCTCGAACGCACCCCCTGTCCGGCGATCGTCGACGCCCGCGGGCCGGAGCTCCTCGCGGCACTTTCCTGCCGACCGTTGCTTGTGAAGCCGAATCGGGAAGAACTGGCCAGAACGGTAGGCCGTCCGCTTGAAAGCGAGGTCGATCTCCGTGCCGCCATGGAGGAGATCCGCGCACGAGGGGCCGAATGGGTGCTCGTCACGGATGGGGCGAAGCCCGCGATCCTGCTCGGTCCGTCGGGCTGGTTCCACATCGTGCCACCGCGCCCCGAGCGCGTCATCAATCCGATCGGCTGCGGCGATTGCCTCGCCGCCGGGATCGCCGCTCAGATCGGCAGCGGCCGGGAGCCCCTCGAGGCGATCCGCTTCGGCATGGCCTGCGCCAGCGTCAACTGCGGCACGCTTCTCGCTGGGCGACTCGATCGATCGGCGGTCGATTGCCTGTCGGGCTCGGTGGAAGTCACCAGGATCGTCGTGGCCGGCTGAAAACCTGATCGTGAAGGCTATACTCCGAAGGCATGAATGAACCCCGGACGCCACGCCGTGATGCGACGATAGCCAGCGTCTGGGATCTCGACGGCACCCTCCTCTCGACAGACGTGTTCGGCGAGAGCCTGACGAGGCTGCTGTTCGGCCGGCCCTGGATGATTCCACAGGTGCTCGTCTGGCTCGCCGCGGGGCGGTCTTCCTGCAAGGGGCACGTGGCGGCCGCCACCCTCGATTCCTGGACGCGTTGGCCGGTCCGCCCGGAGGCCGAGAGGCTGATCGCGGCGGCGCGGCGCGCAGGGAATCCGGTGGTGCTGGCGACGGCGGCCCACGAGAGCGTGGCAGCACGGATCGCGGCAGACCTGGGGCTTTTCGACGCCGTCCTCGCTTCCCATGCGGGGGTCAATCTCAAGGGGGCACGCAAACTCCAGGCGGTCACCGATTGGGTGCGGGCGAACGGCTGCGACGGTTTTTCCTATGCGGGCGATGCGACCACCGATCTCCCCCTGTGGCGGGCGGCGGACCGCGTCATCGTCGTCGAGCCGACCGCCGGGTTGGAGCGCCGCGTGCGCGGGCTCGGCAAGCCGGTTGAGGTGATCGGGGAACGTCGGAGCATTCCGCGGTCGCTCCTCCGGTCACTGCGGCCCCATCAGTGGGTCAAGAATCTCCTCGTCTTCCTGCCGATGATCCTGGCACACAAGTTCGACATCGCCACGATCACTGCGGTGATCTGGGCCTTCGTGGCGTTCTCTGCCTGTGCCTCGACGGCCTATCTCGTCAACGACATCGCCGATCTGTCTGCCGACCGGGAGCATCCCAGGAAACATCACCGCCCCTTGGCGAGCGGCCGACTGCCGCTCACCTGGGCCGTCGCCGCCGGGGCGGGGCTGCTCCTCGGGGCCGCCATGATTTCCGCCGTCGTTCTATCGCCGGCCTTCGGCCTGATCCTCGTGGGCTACATGGCCAACAATCTCGCCTACTCCACCTGGCTGAAGCGGAAGCCGATCCTCGACGTGCTGATGCTCGCGGGGATGTATGCCGTCCGGGTCGAGGCCGGCGGGATCGCGGCCGGTGTGCCGTTGAGCATGTGGATCCTCGCTTTTTCACTCTTCTTCTTCACGTCCTTGGCGTTTGCCAAGCGCTGTGCCGAGCTCCGACGGCACGCCTCCGAAGGGGGACAGCGGCCAGCGGGGCGTGGCTATCTCGTCGAGGATCTTCCCATCCTCGAGGGCTGCGGTGCGGCCAGTGGCTACGTGTCGGTGCTCGTCCTCGCGCTTTACATGAACAGTCCCGAAATGCGCACGCTCTATGGGGATAGCCGATTCCTCTGGCTCATCTGTCCGCTGGTGCTTTACTGGATCACCCGCGTTTGGCTCCTCGTCCACCGCGGTCATCTCGACGAGGATCCCGTCGTCTTTGCCATCCGTGACCATGTCAGTCTCTTCATTGCCGGTGTCTGTTTCTGCCTCGTGATCATCGCGGGCCTGGTGCGAGGGGGGGGGGCGGCATGAGCCCTGCTCCCCAGACGTTGAGCGGATGGGGGAGGTTTCCCGTCGGCGATTCCGTCGTTGCGACCCCGGCCGACCGGGCGGGGATGGCGCGCGCTGTGGGGGGGGATCACGGGGCCGGCCTCATCGCCCGCGGGCTCGGCAGGGCCTATGGAGACTCGGCCTTCGTCGCGGGGGGCACGGTCGTCGAAACAGCGCGGATCGATCGCTTCCGTGGCTTCGATCCGCAATCGGGGCTCCTCGATGTCGAGGCCGGTGTCAGTTTCGCCGAGATCATCGCCGTCTTCCTGCCGCGCGGATGGTTCCTGCCGACGACGCCTGGAACGAAGTACGTGACCGTTGGGGGGGCCATCGCGGCCGACGTCCACGGGAAGAACCACCATCGGCACGGATCGATCGGCGTGTTCGTCGAGCGGATCGACGTGATGGTGGCCGACGGGACCGTGGTGCGCTGTTCGCGCGGCGAGAATACGGACCTCTTCCATGCCACCCTCGGCGGCATGGGGCTCACCGGCATGATCATGGCCGCCTGCTTCCGGCTCGTGCGGGTCGAGACGTCGCGCGTGACCGTCGACTACCATCGCACCGCCGACCTCGAGGAGACCCTGACGGTGTTCGAGGCGGGAGATGCCGGCAGCGAGCATTCGGTGGCCTGGATCGACTGCATGGCCTCGGGGCGGGCGATGGGGCGGAGCGTCGTGATGCAGGGGAGAAACACCCCACTCGGCGAGTTGTCGCCCGAGGCACGGCGGGATCCGTTCGGGCTGCCGCGGAAAAGGGTGAAGTCGGTGCCCTTCACGCCGCCGGTGGGCCTGCTCAATAGCTTGAGCGTGAGGGTCTTCAACGAAGTCTTCTACGCCGCGCACGGGAATCGGCGCAGAGTCGTCGATCTCGACACGTTCTTCTATCCGCTCGATTCCATCCGCCATTGGAACCGCCTCTACGGCCCCCGTGGCTTCATCCAGTACCAGGCATTCTTTCCCCGGAAATCGTCGCTCGACGGCCTCCGCGAACTGCTCTCCACCATCGTGGCCAGCGGCGCTGCGTCGTTCCTCGCCGTGCTCAAGAGTTGTGGGCCGGCCGATGGAGCGATGTTGTCGTTTCTCGAGCCGGGGCACACGCTCGCCCTCGACATTCCCTATCGTCGGGGCGTGATCGAGGCCCTCTGCGGCCGTCTCGACCGGATTCTCCTCGAGCACGGCGGCCGTCTCTACCTCGCCAAGGACGCGCTCATGGATGGAACCTCCTTCCGGGCGATGTATCCGCGTCTCGATGAGTTTCTCGCCGTGAAGCGGCGGTATGACCCGGACGGCCTGTTCGCCTCCTCCCAATCAAAGCGACTGGGGATCACCCCCGCCTGACGCCCCGCTCCCCATCCAACGCTCCAGGAAACCGTTCATGAGCCGTACCCCGAAACGGGATGACCCTCGCAATGTGATCCTCGTCGGGGCGACGTCGGGCATCGCACGCCCGCTGGGGCGGAGGCTCGTGGCGCGGGGCTGGAATCTCGTGGTCACCGGTCGTGACGCGGCACGGCTGGCCCCGCTCGCCGATGACCTGCGCGTCCGCGGCAGCGGGACCGTCGCCTCGCTGGTGCTCGACCCCGCTGATGGCGCGGCGGTGGCGGGATTGTTCGGAGCCGCCGCGGCGCTGCTCGGCGCGCCGCCCGACGGGATCATCGTCTGTCATGGGACGCTTCCCGATGAGTCGGGGGCGTTGCTCGATGTCGAGCAGACACGCGATGCGATCGATGCCAGCTTCACGTCGGCGGCGATGGTCCTGGCCGCCGCGGCCCGGGCGCTCGAGGATCGGCCCGGGGCGTTTCTTGCCGCCATCTCCTCGGTGGCCGGCGATCGCGGGCGGCAGAGCAACTATACCTACGGCGCGGCGAAGGCCGGGTTGACGGCCTATCTCTCCGGGTTGAGGAATCGGCTCCATCCCCGCGGCGTCGCCGTGCTCACGGTGAAGCCGGGGATCGTGCGGACACCGATGACCGAGGTGCTCCCGGCCGCACGCTCCCCTCTGGCGACCGAAGCGGACACCGTCGCCCGGGATATCGAGCGGGCCATCCTGCGGCGCCAGGACGTCCTCTACACTCCCTGGTTCTGGTGGCCGGTGATGACGGTGATCGGTGCGATCCCTGAGGCGATCTTCAAACGCCTCAAACTCTGACGGCTGGTGGGCCGGAAGGGGATCGTCCGGGATTGAACCTTCGAGGAGTGCTTCGATGACCCATGGTTCGACAGTCGCCCGCGGGGACCGGGGGCCGCCGGCGCGATCCCCCCGCAAGGGGTCCACCGCGAAGGGACGCTTTGCCGCGATGCTCCTCTGGCTGGTGATCGTGACGGCGCTCCTCGTGCGGATCCATGCCGTCACGAATGTCAAGGAAGGTCTGACACACGACGAGTCGATCGCATGGCTGTGTGCGGCGGCCGGCGAGTCGCGGTTCGATGCGGAACTGCCCGGTCTGGCGAACCGCCCCGTGCCGGCGGCGGAGCTCCAGGCATTTCTGCAGCGGCCCGGCTCGTTCGCCTTCCGGACGGTGGCCCGCGATCTGGCCCTGACGGACCTCCACCCCCCGCTCTTCTTCTGGGGCCTGCACGTCCAGCACGTGCTCTTCGGCTTGACGCCCCAGAATCAGTCGGCGATCAACCTGGCACTGGCCTTGGTGACCCTCGGGCTCGTCTACCGCCTCGGCCGGCGGTTCTCGGGAAGCCATCGGGTGGGGCTGGTCTGTGCGGCGGTGTGGTTCTGCGCTCCTGCCGTGATGGGCATCGAGTTCCAGACCTGCCATTACTCCCTCTTCGCCGTCCTCGTCCTCCTCGCGCTGGAGCTCGGGGATCGGATCATCGCCGGCGAGCGTGCGCCGTGGATCACGGTGCTGTTCTGCCTGGTGTGCGCCGCCGGAATGCTGACGCACTATTTCTTCGTCATCACGATGGTGCCCGGGGCCCTCATGGTGCTGGCGATCGATCGACTCGGAGGGCAGACGCGCCGCTCCTTCGCCGCCGGGGCCGTGGCGGTCGCGATTTTTCTCCTCCTCTACCCGGAGTTTTTCGAGTTCCTGCAGATGAAGGCCGCCGCGCGGCCCGCCGTGGCCGACAACGCGGAGGGCCTCACCGCGGTGGCCCGTGCACGGCTGCGTCTCCTCGCCAGTGGTGCGGCAGAGTATTTCACGCTCTGGCGCGCGCTCTGGCCGGTCTACGTGCTCGGGCTGACGGCCGTGATCTTCGCCGGCGGCATCCGTCTCGCCAGGCGACGGGGCGAAGCTGCCGGGGGCGGTTCGGAGGGGTGGACGCTGAACGACCCCAGGGTCCGTCATGCCCTCGTGCTCGCCTGGTTCGTGCTCTTCACGGCAATCCTCTACCTCATCGGGGTCTCGCCCATACACGCTTTCCGGGGGCAGTATTTCTCGTACATCTGGCCGCTGGCCACGGTGTTTCTCGTTCTCGCCGTCGGCAATCTCCTGCCGCCCCGCCTCGCCGTCATCGCTCTGGCGCTGCAACTGCTCCAATCGATCGTGAGTTGGCCGGGGCTCATCGATCAGTCGTTCGATCTCAAGCCCGCCATGCCGACGGCCTGGACGAAGGCCTGTGACTGGTCGGGAACGGTCGTCACCAACGACCTCCGTCGGGGATTCCTGCTCCGCAACCTGATGGATCTCCGCCCCGACCTACCGGTTGTCGCGCTCGCGGATGGTTCGGCCATCGGCACGGTGACGGCCGACGATGTCGTGACTCTCGTGCTCGACAACCCGAGGAACGTGTCGCCGTCGGACCTCCGGACGGCGATGGAGGAGCACGGCTACCGGGAAGGCGGGCCACAACTCGATGCCGCCGATGAACGGACATCCCAGTGGGATCCGATGACCCTCGCCCCCTGGCGCCGGGGTGGCCGCTGAACCCCTGGGTCAGGGGAGCTTGAAGAGGCGCATCCGCCGGTATTCGAGCTGGCCGGAATCCCCTTCGAGGCCGATCGGGCCGGTCTCGGGCACCGGCAGCGCCACTTCCAGGATGTCGTCGTTGCATCGGCAAAGTGCCTTGCCATCGATGACCGTGATCACCAGCTCGTTCCAGTCCTGGGGCTTGTAGTGCTTCAGCTCCTTGTAGGGGCCGGCGAGCAGATAATCGCGGCACTGGAGCTGCGGGGCACGGATGAAGACGCCGCTGTCGGCGGTCGGTGTGGCCCGGAACTCGAGCTTGAGGATGAAGTTGCCGGGGAACTCCTTCGTCGTCCAGAGCTGCTCGACGCGGCGCCCCTCCGGCGGGGTCGTGACGACGATCCGGCCATCCTTGGCGACGTAGCGGCCATCGGGGCTGCTCTCGCGGCCGTCGAGGTCGAGCTGCTTCCCGAGCGTCGGCTGATCGCGGTAGCCCCAGCCGGTGAGGTCGTGGCCATTGAAGAGAAGTTCGGAGCCCGGCTCGGGCTGGAAATCGTCGGCGGGGGCGGGAACGAGATCGAGCGTCTCGAGGATCGGCCTGATCGCGGCCACCCACTTCGCATAGCCCTGTTCGTTGGGATGGAGGAGATCGGGGAACTCCTCCCCCTTCGCGTCGCCGTCGCCGTTGGCAAAAAGTGTCCAGGTGTCGACGAGCCGGACGCGCGGGTCTCCCTTCACTTGCTCGGCGACGAGCGCATTGAGCTTCTTGATTTTCTCGGCCGGGCGCTGCTTGTCGGCGGCGCTGGGGAAGACCTGGCAGAGGATGATCGGCGTCCGTGGATTCTTTGATTCGATTGCCGAGATGATCGCCTTCACATTGCCGGCGATCGTCTCCGGCGCCGCCCCTTCCTCGAGGTCGTTGGTGCCCATGAGCATGACGACACCGGCGGGATCGAGCGCCAAACAATCGTCGGCGAGGCGCAGGAGCATGCCGCGGGTCGTGTCGCCGCTGATACCGCGATTGGCGAGCTTCGCGCCGGGGAAGGCCCCATGGAAATCGTCACCGAAGCCCTGCGTGATCGAGTCGCCGAGGAACACCAGCGCCCGCTTGTCGGCAGCCTTCCTGCCGGCCCATGCACCACGCCGCTCTTTCCACAGGTTCTTAAACCAGTCGTAGCGCCGGATCGGGCCAGCGCCGGGTAGGCCGTCGTCGGAGTCGGGGATAGCAAGCGCCGCCGGGTCATCAGCGCGGCAGGGGAGGGGCCCGGCCGGGATCGCGGCGACCGCGCAGGCAAGAAGGAGCACGCGGGCCACGGCGGAGAAAAGAGTGTGTTTCATGGGATCCATCATGCGCGCTCGACGACCCGGCCGGCAAATGGAGGGGCAGCCCCTCTCGACGATGCCGGGCACGGCGGACCAGGGGAACGCCTTGTTACACCGCCTTGGCGGTCAATCCGGCTTTTCTGGCAGCCGTGAGTTGCCGGTCGTCGGCCGAGACGAACAGATCGGCCTCCCAGACTTTCGCAGCGGCGACATGGAGTGCGTCGGCGGCACGGACGGGTGACGCCTTGATGGCCACGATCGACGCCGCGATCACTTCCGCCGTGAGATCGATAAGCGTCGCATCGCGGATGTCGTCGAGGAGATGCCGCTCGAGCTTCGCGAATTGAGCGGCGGTGATCCGTTTCTCGCGGAGTCTCCTGGCCAGGGCCGACACGATTTCGGGAAGACAGATGACACACAGCCCGAGTTCGTCTGCGCCGAGGCAAAGCGCCTCAACTGCATCGCTTCCCGACTCTTCCACGAACCGCTTCGCGAACGCCGAGGAGTCAAAAAACGTCTTCACGCCCCCGTTCTCCCAGGATCGCCGCCGCGAGTCCGGCCCCCTTCACAATCAGCCTCGGCCCGGCGCGTCGCCACGAAGGAATACGTCCAGCCGATGCCGCCACCGGGTGAATCTCGGCGACCGGCTTGCCATGCCTGAGGAGGATCACGGTCTCTCCCCGCTCGACGTCATCGAGGAATGACGCAGCGTTGGCGCGGAATTCCGTGAACGACACCGTCTTCAAAGGGGGGCTCCTGCATTGGGGGGGTGTCCACGGTCGCCGCGATCGGGGTGCCGGCGTCGCCGTCGGTAGGAAACCGGTCGATGTCTGTACTGGAGTGTACAGACTCGGCAAGAGGCTTGCCATGCGGAGCTTCGCCGCTGTCGTGCAGGCAGCAGGCATCGCTGCGAGCGGCGTATCGGCCGTCTCCACGACGGCCGGAAGGTAAGATGGATCGCTTCCGCCCTTTGCCTCCTCTTGGCTCGTGCCCGTCATGCCCGCCCCGTTCCCCCCCGTCCATCCCGTTCCCCGCCCGCTCCCGGCGCCGATTGCCGACGAGCCGCCGCGGATGACGGCGCGGACGCTCGAGGGGCTCGAATGGGTCCTTGCCCGAGAGCTCGAAGCGGTCGGCGCCACCGACCTGCGGATCGGCCGGCGGACGATCGAATTCTCGACGCCGCCGGGAAAGGAGAAGGAGACGCTCTATCGGGCCGTCCTCGAGAGCCGGACGGCGATCCGCGTCCTCGAGCCCCTCGGCCGCTTCCGGGTGGAGAGTCCCGAGGCGCTCTACGCCGCGATGGAACAGGTCGACTGGCGCGAGCAATTAAAGGTTTCCGACACCCTGCGGGTCGATGCGGCGATCCACGACACGTTTCTCAATCACTCGCTCTACGCGGCCCAGATCGTCAAGGACGCGGTCGTCGATCAGCTCCGCACGCCGAGTGGGCGGCGGCCGAGCGTCGAACTGCGCGGCGCGACGCTTCGCCTCGCGCTCCACCTCGTCGGCGACACCGCGACGATCTTCCGCGACGCCGCCGGCAAATCGCTCCACCAGCGCGGCTGGCGCACGGGGGAAGTTGACGCCCCCCTCTCCGAGGTCCTCGCCGCCGGGATCCTCGCCATCACCGGCTGGACCCCGGGCGAGCCGCTCCTCGATCCGATGTGCGGCTCGGGGACGTTCGTCATCGAGGCGGCGACGATCGCCGCGGGGATGGCGCCGGGGCTGTGGCGGGCCCGCCGCAAGGGGCATGGGTTTTTCCGGTTCCGCGATTGCGACCGCGATCTTGCCGGCCGGCTCGTTGCGGAACTCGAGGCCCGCGTCATCACCCCCCCCGGCAGCTTCCAGGCGAGCGATCTCGACCCCAAAGCCGTGGAAGCAACGGGATTGTGTGCCGAGGCCGCCGGTGTGTCGGCGGCGCTCACGATTGAACAGAAGCATTTCGAGCAGGCGGTGCCTGCGGGCGGAAGCGGCCTGATCGTTACCAATCCCCCCTACGGCGAACGCCTCGCGCTGCCCCGCGCCGGGGCCCTCTTCCGCCGCATCGGCGACTGGCTCGTGCGCGCCTGTGGCGGATGGCACGCAGCCATTCTCGCCCCCGATACGCCGGTCGCCGGCTACCTCGGGCTCCGGCCCACCCACCGCGTCTCTCTCCCCAACGGCCCGATCGCCTGCCGGCTCCTCGAGGTGGAGATCCGTGCGCGGCAGCATCTGCCGCCAGAGACCGAGCGGCCTCCGGCTCCGGCACCGCATGCACCGCATGCACCGGACGGCCCCCACGACTCTGACCTCCCACCGCCCCCCGCTCCGCCGTCCTCCCGGCCGGCGGCGGCAGCCGCTGGCCCGCCGCGGAGCGGCGGCAGGCCCGTCGAGGACCAAATCGGCGACTTCCGCCGGCGTCTCGCCAAACGCTTCAAGCATCTCTCCAAGTGGGCGCGGCGCATCGGCACCGATGCCTTCCGGATCTACGACCGTGACATCCCCGAGGTGCCGCTGGTCATCGATTGGTATGCCGGCTGGCTCCATGCCGCCGAGTACGAACGCCCCCACGACCGCACCGAGATCGAGCACGAAGTCTGGCTCGACCGGATGATCGAGGCGGCCGCCGCGGAGCTCGGTGTTCCCCACGACCGCACCTTCCTGAAGATCCGGCGTCGGCAGCGCGAGGGAGGGCAATACGAGAAAGTCGATGGCCGGGAAGCGCTCCTCCAGGTCAGGGAGGGGGGGCTGTCGTTCGAGGTCAATCTCTCCGACTACCTCGACACTGGTCTATTCCTCGATCACCGTGTCACGCGCGGCATGGTCAGGCACGAGGCCGCCGGGAAGCGGATGCTGAACCTGTTCTCCTACACCGGGAGTTTTTCGGTGTACGCCGCGGCCGGGGGGGCGACCGACACAGTGAGCGTCGACCTCTCCAACACCTACCTCGACTGGACGCGCACGAACCTCGCCATCAACGGCTTCAAGGATGCCGGTCGCCACCGGATCGTCCGCGACGACGCCCGCGCCTTCCTCGAACACCGAGCCCGCCGCGGCGAGCCCCCTTTCGATCTGGTCGTCGTCGATCCCCCCACCTTCTCCCGCTCGGCCCGGAGCGAGGTGCCGTGGGATGTGGAGCACGACCATGCCGAGCTCCTCGCCCTGGTGGCCCGCAATCTCACCCCAGGCGGTACCGTTTACTTCTCCACGAACTTCCGCCGCTTTCACCTGGCGGAGGCCACACTGGCGGCTGATTTCAGCTTCCGGGAGATCACCAACCGCACAATCCCCGAGGATTTCCGCAATGAACGGATCCACCGGGCCTGGCGGATGGTGCGGCAATGAAGGCCCGCGAGCGGGCCTTCCGGGGGAGGGGATTGGCGAGAGGACCGTTGCGGCCGGAAAACCTCGGTTCTACATTCGTCGCATGACTCCATCCTCCCGGTTCGGTCGCCGCTTCCTCCTCCGCCTCGCCGGGCTGCTGCCGGCGCTGGCCGGAGCTCTGGCGATGGCCGGTTGCCGCCCGGCCGATCCGGATCTGGTCAAGATCGTCAGCAGCCTGCCGCGGACCGGCTCGGCGAAGCACCAGTCCGACACGCTCGTCCGCGGCATCCGCATGGCGATCGACGAGGCGGGGGGGAAGGTGGGCCGGTTCCGGATCGAGTACCTCGATCTCGACGATTCGACGGCCGCCGCCGGGCAGTGGACGAGCGAGGCCGAGGCGGCCAATGCCCGCCGCGCCCTCCAGGATCCGGATGTCTGTGCCTACATCGGCACGTTCAACTCGGGGGCAGCGAAGGTCTCGATGCCGATTCTGAATCTCGGCGATCTGCTCATGGTGTCGCCGGCCAACACGGCCGTGGGGCTGACGAAGCCGGGGCTCGGAGTCCCGGGCGAGCCGGGTGTCTACCGCCCCACCGGCCGGCGCAACTACACCCGCGTCGTTCCCGCCGACGATCTCCAGGGGCCGATGGCGGCCGACTGGGCGCGGCGCCGGGGCGTGAAGAAGGTCTACATCCTCGACGACAACGAAGTCTACGGGAAGGGGATCGCCGACCTCTTCGACGAGCGCTGCCGCGAGCTCGGCGTCGAGGTCCTCGGGCATGATTCGATCGATGCCAAGGCGCAGGAGTTCAAATCGCTGATGGCGAGCATCAAGGCGACGAAGCCCGATCTCGTCTACTTCGGCGGCACCACGCAGAGCAAGGGGGGGCAACTCGCCAAGGACATGGCCGCGGCCGGCGTCGGCGCCGATCTCATGGTGCCCGACGGCTGCCTGGAGCAGGTGTTCATCGACTCGGCCGGGGCCGCGAACCTCGAGGGTCGGTGTTTCGTCACCTTCGGCGGGCTCCCGCCGGAGAAGCTCACCGGCAAGGGGGGCGTGTTCGTCAACCGCTACCGGGAGAAGTACGGGGAGCTCCCGGAGGCCTACGCCGTCTACGGCTACGAGGCGGCCCGGGTGGCCATCGAAGCGATCGCGACCGCCGGCAGCAAGGACCGCCGCGCGATCTGTGATGCGGCGCTGGCGATCCGTGATTTCGACGGGGCCCTCGGCCATTGGGGCTTCGACGAGAACGGCGACACGACCCTCCGCACGCTCACCGTCAATGTCGTGAAGGGGGGGCGCTTCGTGTTCGAGGAGATTCTCGACGAAGCGGATCTCGTCGTTCCCTCCCCGGACGAGCCGTCGCCCCGGGCCGACCCCCCGGGGGGCGGGAGCCCCTGAACCCGGTCTGATCCTTCTCCGGAATCCATCCGCGTGTCCGTCCAGTTCTTCCTCCAACAGTGCCTCATCGGCCTCACCAACGGCGCGCTCATCGCGCTGGTGGCGCTGGGGTACACGATGGTCTACGGGATCATCGGGCTGATCAATTTCGCCCACGGCGACCTGATCATGCTCGGGGCCTGTCTGGCGCTGTCGCTCGTCGGGGCCCTCGGCATGACCGCCGCCGGGGCGGCGACCACTTGGGTGGGGATCGGGGGGCTGGTTCTCCTCTGCGGCCTGTTTTGCGGCCTGCTCAACGTGGCGGTCGACCGGATCGTTTACAAGCCGCTCCGCAACGCGCCCAAACTCGCCCCCCTGGTGTCGGCGATCGGGGTCTCGTTCATCTTCATGAATGTCGGCCTCTTCTGGCTCGGGCCGGCCGACAAATCGTTCCCCGAGCTCCTCCCCTCGACCAACCTCCTGGGCACCGACGCCCTCCAGTTCACCTGGAAGGATCTCCTCGTGGTCATCATCGTCGGGCCGCTCATGGTGGCCCTCTCGGTGCTCGTGAAGGGAACGAAGCTCGGAAAGGCGATGCGCGCTGTGTCGCAGGATCCGACGGCGGCGGCCCTCGTCGGCGTCGATGTCGATCGGGTGATCGCCGCCACCTTCTTCATCGGCGGCTTCCTCGGTGGCGCGGCGAGCGTGATCTACGGGCTCTATATCAACACCATCGGCTTCCAGATGGGGTTCCAGAACGGCCTCTATGCCTTCACTGCCGCGGTGCTGGGGGGGATCGGCAGCATCCCCGGCGCCGTCCTCGGCGGGCTCGTCATCGGCCTGGTGCGGGCGCTGGCCAGTGCCTACGTCGGCGAGCGCTGGACCGGGGCGATCGTGTTCGCGATCCTGATCGTCATCCTCGTCTTCCGTCCTGAGGGCCTCCTCGGCCGCCGGGTGAAGGAGAAGGTGTAGACGCCGTGGCCACCAACCGATCCCCCCGAACATCCTCCCCACCGGCCCCCTCCACCGGCCCCTGGGCATTCCTCGCGCAGCGCTGGGAGCTGGCCACGCTCGCCGTGCTGGCGATCGCGCCGCTGGTGATCCCCGCCCTCGGCGGTGCCCTCGGAGGGCAGGTGACGAATCTCTTCATCTACTGCATCCTCGCCCTGGCCCTCAACGTGATGGTCGGCTACACCGGGCTGGTCCATCTCGGCATCGCCTCTTTCTTCGGGATCGGGGCCTATTGTCTCGCGATCCTCACTGTGCCGATGTACCCGTTCCAGATCGGGTTCCTTGCCGCCGCCGTCATCGCCGTCCTCGTCACCGCCGGCACAGGCCTTGCCCTCGGCGCCCCAACACTCCGGCTCCGGGGCGACTATCTGGCCATTGTCACGCTCGGCTTCGGTGAGGTGGTCAAAGTCACGTTGCGGAATCTCGAACAGATCACCGGCGGCATGAAGGGGCTCAATCCCGTCCCGCCCCCCGGCGCCGGGGTGACGATCGCGGGGATCGATCTTGGGAAGGAGTTCGCCATCGACCCGCGCTGGTTCTACTACCTCGCGCTCCTGTCGCTCGCCGGGGTCGTGCTTGCCATGCGGAGGCTCGAGAACTCGCGCCTCGGTCGGGCGCTCGTCGCCGTCCGCGAGGACGAGCTCGCCGCGCAGGCGATGGGGATCTCCGCGACGAAGGTCAAGCTCTCGGCGTTCGCGATGTCGTCGGCCGTCGCGGGGCTGGCCGGCTGCCTCTACGCGGCGAGCCTGTCGACCACCGCGGATCCAAACGCCTACGATTTCAACCGCTCGATCATGGTCCTCTGTGCCGTGATCCTCGGGGGCCTGGGGAGCATTCCCGGCACGCTCCTGGGGGTGGCGATCCTCGTCGGCTTCGACACCATTCTCGCGCCGTGGGCCGACTCCTGGATCCAGCAGATGGATGTCAATCCAAAGGGGTTGAGCTACCTTTCCTTCAGCGGCTGGCGGCTGGCGTTTTTCGGCGTGGCGCTGGTGCTCGTGATGCGATACCGGCCGGAGGGGCTGATCCCGTCGCGGCGTCTGGCGGCCGAACTCCACGACGGGGGGGCGGGACCATGAACGAGAACGCGGGCCCCGCCGGGACGCCCCTGCTCCACGTCGATCGGGTCACGGTGCGCTTCGGTGGGCTCGTCGCCGTGTCGGAGCTCGACCTCGACGTTCCCGAGGGGAGCATCGTCTCCCTCATTGGCCCCAACGGCGCCGGCAAGACCACGGCCTTCAACTGCGTCAGCGGCATCTACGCGCCGTCGTCGGGATCGGTGCGGTTCCGGGGGAAGCGGCTGGAGCGATCCTTCACGCCGGGGACGATCCTCCGGGCCCTCGCTGTCGGCCTCCTCACCGGTCTGCTCTTCGCCGCCGCGGCGGTCGATGTCGATCGGCTCTGGATGGCAGTCGTGAAGCGGGGGATGATCACCGGAGAACCGTTCACGATGTCGGGGGCGATGGAGCGTCTTCGCGGCTACTTCCGCTCCGAACTGGCGATCGATCAGATGGCGGGGAAATGGCGAGTCGTCAGCGCCGATGGGAGCGATGTCCTGGCAATCAAGCGCGACCTGGCGGAGGCGAAGCTCGTGCGCGACGCCCTCCAGGCGAAGGTCACCGCCCGGCGCACCGGCCCGGGCACCGTCCCCGATGCCACCGATCTGAACCAGCGCGATGCCGCCGCCGCCCCGCTGGTTGTGCTTCCCGTCGTGAAGGAGGAGGTGCTCGATCGTCTTGCCGCCGGCAAGAGCCGGATCCGGTGGCGGGGCTGGCTGGGAGTGATCGCGGGCCTGCTCCTCGGCAGTGCCGGGACGCTCGCCGTCTGGCAGCGCGGCCGCCGCTCGCCGCACGTCGTCGCCCGGGCCGGCATCTCGCGCACCTTCCAGAACATCCGCCTTTTCTCGAGCATGAGCGTCCTCGAGAACGTGCTGGTCGGACTCGACCGGACGATCCCCGGGGGTGTGTTCTCGATGCTTCTGCGGACCCCAGCAAACCGCCGGGCCGAGGCCGAGGCGCGGCAGAAAGCGATCGCTGCCCTCGACTTTGTCGGGCTCTCCGGCGATGCCAACCGGATCGCCGGCCAGCTCCCCTACGGCGACCAGCGCCGCCTCGAGATCGCCCGGGCCCTGGCCACCGGAGCGAAGCTCATCCTCCTCGACGAGCCGGCGGCGGGGATGAATCCGAGCGAGGCGGCCGACCTTGCGGGGCTTGTCGAACGGATCCGGGATCGGGGCGTGACGGTGCTCCTTATCGAACACCACATGAACGTCGTGATGCGGATCAGCGACAGGATTGCCGTCCTCGACCACGGGACGAAGATCGCCGAGGGCACGCCGGCCGAGGTGCGCCGTGATGAAAAGGTGATCGAGGCCTATCTCGGCGGCGAAGGCTGACAACAAACCCGTGGCCGGAGCGGGGCAGGGGGAGATGGCGATGCCGATCCTGGAAGTGAAGGAGCTCGAGGCGGGGTATGGCCCGATCCGGGCGCTCGATGGGGTGTCGATCGAGGTTGCCGAGGGGGAGGCGGTGGCGATCATCGGCGCCAACGGTGCCGGGAAGACGTCGCTCCTGATGGCGATCTCCGGCGTCGTGCCCGCCCGCCGGGGAACGATCTCGTTTGCCGGCCGGCCAATCACCGGCCTCCCGACCCACGCGATCGCCCGGCTCGGCATCGGCCATGCCCCGGAGGGACGCCGGATCTTTCCCCGGCTTTCGGTGCGGGAAAATCTCCAACTCGGCGGCTTCACGCAGACCAACCGGGCGATGGTAGCCCGCGACATCGACGAGGCCTGCAGCCTGTTTCCCGTCCTCGGCTCGCGGATGGGCCAAATGGGGGGGACACTCTCCGGCGGCGAGCAGCAGATGCTGGCGCTGGCCCGGGCCCTCATCGGCCGACCGAAGCTCCTCCTCCTCGACGAGCCGTCGCTGGGGCTTGCCCCGCTGATCGTGCAGAAGATCTTCGAGGTCATCGGCAGCCTCTCGCAGCGGGGAATCGCCGTCGTCCTCGTCGAACAGAACGCCCGGGCGGCCCTCAAGCTCGCTGATCGCGGGTATGTCCTCGAGACCGGCCGGATCACCCTCTCCGGCCCGGGCAGGGACCTCGCTGGCGACCGGCGCGTCCGCGAGGCTTATCTCGGCGAAGGTTGATCCGCCGTCGTCCGGCGCGTCACGCGTACCACTCGCGCGGCAGCGCGGCCGAAGTTTTCCGGGGGACGTTGTCGCGGTCGAGCGGATGCGGGAAGTCGGTCCGCGGCCGTGCCGACCGGCAGCGGTCCTTCCGCAGGAACGTCACCTCGAGGAGCGGCGGCACCGGGAAGCCACCGATGCGGACGATCCCGGCATAGTTGTTGGGATGGAGGTGGACGGGGACGAAATCGAGGCACAGCTTCTCCAGCGCCTCGCCGATGCGGCGGCAGGCGAACGGCTGGCCGAGCGCGTCGAGGTGGTGGAGCTCGATGACGAGGATCCGGAATCGGCGCAGCAGGGAACACTCGGCGTTGTCGATGACGCCGTACTCGGCCCCCTCGATGTCCATCTGGAGGAGCAGGTCGCCCGCATCGTCGGGGGCGTGCCGCCCCACCCAGCTCCCGAGCGTGGTCGTGCCCGCGCCGTCGAAGGTGCCGAGGAAGACCGGCTCGAAGCTCATCGGTGAACACCCGGCGGGCGCGGCGGCGACGGAGCGATCGGCGAGGTGGGAGCCGATGCCGCGCCTGGCCAGCGCGTTCTCGAACGTCGCCTGCCGGTCGACACCGGGGGAGAAACAGGCGGCGATACGATCGAGATCATCGGGGAGGAGATACCCGCCGTCGCCGTCACCACCGATCCGCACGAGCCGATGGCCCGCATCGACAGGTCGGAGGAGATCGACCACCCGGCGCAGGTCGGCGAGCGGCGTGCGTTTCGACGCGAAATACCCGAGCCTGGAGGCGGCAGCGGCGACGAGGGTGCGGATCGGGCTTCCCATCTTGGCAATTGTGGCAGGCCGCTTCCCGATCGCGGAGGGCGACTTCCCCGATCGGACGATCCCACGGTGCCGGCACGCCGTCAGGCCGGCTTTCCGGCCACGAGATCGAGGATCGCGTCCCCGAAATCGGCCAAGCGCTTCTCGCCGATCCCCTTCACGCGCAGCAGGGCCGCCGGGCTCGTCGGCTTGTCGCGGGCGATCGCGCGCAGCGCCTTGTCGTCGAGGATCGTCCAGGCCGGCTTGCCACGGGCCTCGGCCACTCGCCGTCGCCAGGAACGGAGCCGCTCGAAGAGATCGCGGTCGACCCCCTGCCAGTCGTCGGCGTCGGGCTTCGAGGGCTTGGCCTTGCCGACACGTGGCTCGAGGAGCACCACCGGCCGTTGCCCGCGCATCACCTCCCAGGAGAGGGCGTTGAGCATCACCACCGGTCGGTCTCCCGGGCTGCGAGCGAGGAGGCCCTGGTCGAGGAGCTGATGGACGAGGTTCTCCGCCGTCCGCTGGTCGATCGCGGCGAGGAGCCCGAAGGTCGAGAGCCGGTCGTGGCCATGGCGGATGATGCCGTCGGTCTTCGCCCCCCGCAGGATCTCGCAGACGTGACGGACCCCGAACCGCTCGCCGACCCGAGCCACGCAGGAGATCAGCTTCTGGGCCATGACGGTCGAATCGGGGAGGCTCTCGGTCTCCCCCAGACAGACGTCGCACGCCCCACAGGGCTCGGCGCCGTAGGCCTGCCCGAAATACTCCGAGAGGGCCGCGTGCCGGCAGCGCGCGGCCTGGGCATACCGGCGCATCGCATGGAGGTGTTCGAGCTGCCCGGCGATCAGTCGCTCCTGCTCGTCGGGGTCGAGATCCGATTCGCCGGCGCTCTTCCGCACGAGCGATTCCCAGCTGAAGACGTCGGCGGAGGAATAGAGGAGGACGCACTCGGCCGCCAGTCCGTCGCGACCGGCCCGCCCCGTCTCCTGCTGGTAGGCCTCGAGGCTTTTCGGGAGCGAGGTATGGAGGACGAGACGGACATCGGAGCGGTCGATTCCCATGCCGAAGGCGACGGTCGCGACAACGACGTCGATCGTCTCGCGGGCGAAGGCTTCCTGGGTGCGGCGGCGCTGGGTCGGGTCGAGCCCCGCGTGATAGGGCTTGGCGAGGATCCCCTCGGCGGCGAGCCTGGCGGCGAGCTGTTCGGTCTCCTTCCGCGAGATGCAGTAGACGATCGAGGCCTCCCCCCGGTGGCGGCCGAGGGTCGTGAGCGTCTGCGCGATCCGGTCGGTGCGTGGGACAACGCGGTAGCAGAGGTTCGGCCGGTCGAAGGTTCCGAGGAGGATCCGCGGCGCGCGGAGGTGGAGCTGGGCGGCGATGTCGGCCCGGACGCGCGGCGTGGCGGTGGCGGTGAAGGCGTGGACGCTGGCCGCGGGGAAACGGTCCCGGAGGAGAGCCAGCTGCCGGTACTCGGGGCGGAAGTCATGCCCCCACTGGCTGATGCAGTGGGCCTCGTCGATCGCGAATCGCTTCACGCCGACGCGGGCGAGGAGGTCGAGGAGCCCGCTGTTGACGAGCCGTTCCGGTGCCGTGAACAGGAGCCGCAGCTCCCCGGCGGCGAGTCGGTCGCGGACGTTCGTCCGCTCCTCCTGGGACATCTGCGAGTGGAGGGCGGCTGCGGGGTAGCCGATCGCCTCGAGGGCGTCGACCTGATCCTTCATCAACGCCACCAGCGGCGAGACGACGACGTCGGTGACCTCCCCGACCAGCGGCGGCAACTGGTAGCAGAGGCTCTTGCCTCCGCCGGTGGGCATGATGACGACCGAATCGTGGCCGTCGAGCGCCGCCGCGATCGCCTCCGCCTGGAGCGGGCGGAGTTGGTCGAAGCCCCACCAGCGCGCGAGCACCGAAGTGATGCGGGGATCGGCCGGCGGCGATGCACCGCACGACTGACCGGAGGGCTCGGACGGTGGGGGGGCAGCCTGCCCTGGCACGTGGTTACCTGACGACGCTCGTTGGAATCGTGATGATACCAGATCGGCGGTCGCCGCCGTGGTCCACCCCCGCCGCCCATGCCGAACGGGACTTCTCCGAGGCGTTGGCAGCCTGACGAACCTGTCGGTATAACCCGACGGGCCGGCGCGGAGAATCCAGGGCCGCCGTTGTTTCATGGCGGCGGGGGTGCGGCAGCGCATCCGCGGTCGTGAAGCCCAGTCCCGAGTCGCTCGACAAAGTGGGTGTGCTGCGTGGGAGCGAAACCTGGACAAACCCTCACCGACGCCGAGATTGTCTCCCGATTCGAGCGATCGCGGCAATGCGAGACCATGTCGCTCCGGGAAGCCTGTGTGCTGTCGGAGGAGCTCGCCCGCCGACTGGCGGATGTCGAGCCCCGACCTGAAATCGTGCTGGGAATCGCCAATGGCGGGCTCCTCGTGGCTGATATCGTCGCCCGGTCGTTGGCGCTCCCCTTGAAGTCGATGAAGATCCAGCGTCGCGGCAGCGGCGTGAAGAAGGCCCTGACGCGCGTTCCCGGTGCCAGGCGTCTCCTCGCCTGGCTCTACGATCACACCATCCTCCATCGGCCGATGGCTTGGCTGCTGTTGCGCTCCGAGAAGCTGAAGGCGCCGACGGAGACCCGGCAACCTGGCGACGCGTCGTTTCAAGGGAAGGTGGTCGCGCTCGTGGACGACTGCATCGAGAGTGGCCAGACGATCGCAGTGGCCCGCGAGATGATGCTCCGGGCCGGCGCGGAGGGGGTCGTGGTGGCGTGCCTCTCGTGGACGCCGTTGGCCGTCGATCTGCCGCAACGGAAGCTCGTGGCCGGCGTCGCCCCCGATGTCCATGTCTGTCCGGTCGTCCACACCTATCCGTGGTCGACCAGCAGTCCGCATTGGGGTGATTTCCTCCACGAATTGAAGGATCGCGGGCACGTGATGCTATGACAGCCCCCGCTCGGGATCACCGTGCCATCGAAACGGTCGTGCTCGACATTGACGGCGTCCTCGTGCTCGAGACATCAACCGGGGATCGATCGGGGGAGGAGGTGCTCCTCCTCCATGAAGACCTCGCTGTGCGGCTGGCTGGGCTCGGTGCGGAGGTGGTGTTCGTCACTCATCGCTCGCGCCCCGAGGCCGCGGCGATCCTCGGGGCCGCTGGCCTGGGGGGGCGCTGGCTCAATCGTTGCCTGTGCGCCAACGACATTTTCACGTCGGCGCTCACCTCGGGACAATGGCTGCGCCTGGCGCGGGAAGGGATGAGGAAGAGCCTCGTGCTGCCCGGTCTGCGGAAGCGGTTCGGGTGCCGTCTCGAGCATTGCCTGTTCGTCGACGATCGGATCGACAACGTCCTCGACATGTGCGGGTGGGGGGTTGGCCTCGGAGCCGTGGCGCCGTCGGGGGTTGATCCCGCGGGCGTCGTCACGACGTTCGACTTTGAAGAGGTCGCCGAAATGGTCCGCCTGGCGCCGCTTGCCAGGGACCGGGAAGGGGCCCCGGTGCTCCGCTTGCAGCCGCGGGAGATCCGCGTTGCCAGCCAACATCGAACCGGCCTGACGACGCACCATGCGGCGCGCAACGGCTTCAATCTCGTCCGCTGGTCGGCATCGATGGTCCGCCGTGGTCTGCGGCGGCGATGAGGCCCGGGGCAGTGGAGCCCCGGCCGGACGGAAGAGGAAGACGTTCTCGGGTGCAGGGAAACCATGATCTGGATCGCCTGGAAAATGCTGATCGGGAACCGTGCCAAGTATCTCGGCATCGTGTTCGGTGTCGCCTTCGCCGCGCTCCTCATCGCTCAGCAGTCCTCGATCTTCTGTGGATTGATGGCCCTGACGGTCAGCCAGATCCTCGATGTCGAGGGGGCGGGTGTTTGGGTGATGGACCCGAAAGTGAAATTTGTCGATGACGTCAAACCGATGGCCGACACCCACCTCTACCGCGTCCGCGGGGTTCCGGGCGTCGACTGGGCCGTCCGGCTCTACAAAGGGATCGCCCGGGCCAGGCTCGAAGGTGGCTCCTATGAGCAGGTGATCCTCCTCGGCCTCGACGACGCGACCTTCATCGGCGCTCCGCTGAACATGATCGAGGGGAGCATTGACGACCTCCGTGCCCCCGACGCGGTGATCATGGACATCGTCGGATACCGGAAGCTCTGGCCGGGCGAACCGTTCAAGCGTGGGCGGATCATCGAGATGAACGACCGGCGGGCGGTGATCGTCGGCCTCGCCCGAACCCGCAAGACGTTCCAGAGCTTTCCGGTGGTCTACACGCGATACTCCCAGGCCGTCCGGTTCGCGCCGCCGGAGCGCAAGGTGCTGTCGTTTGTCCTCGCCGAGCCGGCCCCCGGCATCGCCGCGGCGGAGGTGGCCGGGCGGATCAGCGCCCAGACCGGGCTTCAGGCCCTCTCGCGCGATGCCTTCCTCGACAAGACGATCCGCTACTATCTGCTCAATACCGGGATCCCGATCAATTTCGGCATCACGGTGGGGCTCGGGTTTCTCGTCGGCACGGCCATCGCGGGGCAGACGTTCTACCTGTTCATCGTGGAGAATCTCCGTCAATTCGGGGCCCTCAAGGCGATGGGTACCGGCAACGGGACGATCCTGCTCATGGTCCTCGCCCAGGCCCTCCATGTGGGGCTCGTCGGGCTCGGCGTCGGCGTCGGCCTCGCAGCGCTGTTCGGATGGAGCACGCGATCGTTTTCGAAGCTCTCGTTCTACATGCCCTGGCAGGTGCTCGTGATCACCGGCGTGGCGGTCTTCCTGATCGTGCTTCTGGCGAGCCTCCTTTCGATCCGTCGGGTGTTCATCGTCGACCCGGCGATCGTCTTCCGTGGCTGATCGACCTCCCATTCCCGCCACGGCTTCCTTCCGATGCCCCCCCCCGCCTCACCGCCGTCGTCCGCCGTCCACGTTCGGGGCGTGACTCGCGACTTCGGTTCCGGCGATGCCGTGACGCGGGCGCTGCGCGGCGTCGATCTCGACATCCCCCATGGCGAGCTGCTCATGCTCGTCGGCCCGAGTGGATGCGGAAAGACGACGCTCGTCTCGATCATCGCCGGCACTCTCCAGCCCACCGGCGGAGAGGTGCAGGTCCTCGGCCAAGATCTGGTCGCCATGTCACCGGCGGCACGGGTGCGGTTCCGCCGCGCGAACGTCGGCTTCATCTTCCAGTCGTACAACCTCCTCCCCGCTCTCACGGCCGTGGAGAACGCGGCGGTGCCGCTGATCATCGCCGGCTCGTCGCGGGCAAGGGCCCTCCCGGCCGCGGCCGCCCTCCTCGACCGGCTCGGGCTCGGGAGCCGGCTGACGAATCTGCCGAGCGAGCTTTCCGGCGGTCAGCAGCAACGCGTGGCGATCGCCCGGGCGCTCGTTCATGAGCCCCGCCTCCTGATCTGCGACGAGCCGACCAGTGCCCTCGACGCCGAGAACGGTCGGATCACCATGGAACTGATTTCCGGGCTTGCCGTTCGTCCGGACAGGGTGGTGATTGTCGTCACCCACGATCAGCGGGTCTACCCGTATGCCGATAGGATTGCGACGATGGAGGATGGACAGATCGTGTCGATCGAGGCACGGCGAAGGGGAGAGATTGGTGCGCCGTCGCACGACAAATAGGATGCAAACGATGAACGATTCTCCCGCCCCGGCCGCGGATTCTGCCCCACCCGCGCCGGTCCACCACCGCCTCGAACGCCCCAGGAGCATCGCCGATCTGGTGACGCAGATTGCTCTCCCTCTGGCGGCTCTAGCGCTGGCGTCTTTCGCTGGATGGTTCGTCTGGAACACCCGACGTGTGGAGCACTCGCCCGCCCCGCCGGCCATGCCACCGCGGAGCCCGTTCGCCGCGACCCTCGCCTGCTCCGGGATCGTCGAGGCGCAGTCCGAAAACATCTCCGTCGGTTCCGCGACTCCCGGCGTCGTCGTCGAGGTGCTCGTGAAGGTTGGTGACAGGGTGGAGGCGGGAGCGCCGCTGTTCCGCCTCGACGACCGGGATCTGCGCGGTGAGTTGGAGGTGCGGAAAGCGGCAGTGTCGCAGGCCAAGGCTGAAGTGATCCGCCTCGAGGCAGAGCCCCGGCAGGAAACGATTCCGCCGTTGGTGGCCACCGTCAATGAAGCCAAGGCCACCGCGATCGCGGCTGCCGACGCCCTGCGGAGGGCCGAGGATCTCTTTACCAAGCAGGTGATCACCGAGCAGGATGTGATCGAGAAACGGGAGGCCGATGCCTTCGCCCGGGCGGCTCTTCAGAAGGCCGAGGCGGAGCTTGCCCTCCGTGAAGCGGGGTCGTGGAATTACGACCGCGATGTGTCGCGGGCCGCCGTTCTCAAGGCGGAGGCCGACCTCGCCAAGATGGAGATCGACCTCGATCGGCTCACCGTGCGGTCATTCGTGGCCGGCGCGGTGCTGCAGGTCAACGTCCGGCCCGGGGAGTTTGTCGGTGCCCCGCCGGGACAGCCACTGATTGTCCTCGGGAATGTCGATCGGCTCCATGTGCGAGTCGACATCGACGAGTTCGAGATCGACCGCTTCGATCCAGCGTTCGCAGCCCGCGCAGTCCCGCGGGGGAGCGCCGGCACCGAATACACGCTCACCTTCGTCCGGGTCGAGCCGTTTGTCGTGCCGAAGAAGTCACTCACGGGGGACAACTCCGAGCGGGTGGACACCCGCGTGCTCCAGGTGATCTACGCTTGCTCGCCCGAACGGGACGGGCCTCCCGGCAGCGGAAAGCGGCTCTTCGTCGGGCAACAGGTCGATGTGTTCATCGAGACCGATGACGGTGCGGGGAGGAGAGGGCAGGGGGGAGAGGAAAGCCCAGCTGGAAAGAATGGGGGACGTTGAGCAGGCTGGGATGACTGCCGCCCGGCCGGCCGATTCCAGGCTTGCCAGACCTGGCGGGGGTTGAAAGACTCCCCGCCCCATGAGCCCACCGTTCCGCCACCGTCGCGCCCGTTGCCGCCCTTCACGGGGCGTGGCGCTGGGGTGTCTGTTGCTCCTTGCCAGCGGTGCCGGAGAGGGGGCGTTGTGGGCCGAGGAGCGTTCGGCTGCAACGATGGAAGCGGGGGGCATGTTCATCCCCGACATCGATCCACGGAAGTTGTGGCGTGAGACCCGGGCTTCGGTGGCAGCCGAATGGCCCTTGGCGAGGGTCGTGGAGCCCGATTTCGCGGACCGTTCATCGGGGCAGGGGGTGATCGAATCGGCGTGGGTCGAACCGCCGGCCGAGCCGCTCGTGCCGGGAGTCATCCCCACCAGTCCGGGCCTCTCGCCGCCGCGCCGGCAGCGACTCATTGTCCGCTTCTCCCCGGGGGCGACGGGGGCCTGGATCGAAGCGATGCTCCAGACGCAGTCAATCGCCGAGGCCCATGCGCCCGCGGGGCCGGGGCGCGTCGAACTGATCGGCGGTTGGCGGACGGAGCAGCCGCTCTCCGGGAGCCGGGACGTGACGACGATGCTTGTCGCCAGATTGGCTCCAGCGGCCGAGCCGATCTACTCGCTCCCCAGGCTTTCCAGCGACGGGATCGACGGGATCGCGGATCGTGAGCCCCCCTGGGCCCACAGCGCCTATCCCCGTCTGGCAAGAACGGGTTACAAGGTGGTCGAGGATTACCGAAACTTCTACTCCTGCGAGAGCCTCGTCTGCCTCACCGCGGCGTTCGGCGCCGGCGCCCTGATGGCGAACACCGGCTTCGACACGACGATGCAGACGGCTTGGCAACAGAGCGTGACGCCGACCGACCTCGGCACGTTCTTCTCCGACTGCAAGCCACTTGGTGAGGGGCGTTACGCCCTCCCCGTGTTCGGCGTGGCCGCGATCACCGGCATCATCCTCGAGGGGAATCCCTCCGGGGACATCATCGGTGAATGGGGGTCGAGGTCGCTGCGAATGTTCGTCGTCGGGGCGCCCCCCCTCTACGTCCTCCAACTCGCCACCGGCGCGTCGCGCCCGGTCGACGGGTCCGGCAGCCAATGGCACATGCTCAACGACAACAACGGTGTCAGTGGGCATGCCTTCATCGGGGCGATTCCCTTCCTGGCCGCGGCCGAGATGGTGGAGAATCCCTGGGCCAAGGGGGGGCTGTACGTCTGCTCGACGTTCACCGGCCTCTCCCGAATCAACGACAACGCCCACTACCCGTCGCAGGTGTTCCTCGGCTGGTATCTGGCCTTCGCCAGTTCGGTGGCCGTCAGCCGGACGGAAATGCATTTTGACTCGATGGTGGTGCGAGTTGTCCCCCTGCCGATCGCCGATCTCGGCGGTCTGGCGGTCGAGGGACGCTGGTAACCCCTCTAAGCGGCCCCTCTGGGTAGCCCCTCTTCGGGCAGGTTCTGCCCCGCCTAGGAATCTGGCCGCGCTGGCCGATCTTTTTCGTTTGATTTCACGGGTGAGCCTGGTATTTTCCGGGGACTACGGGGGCTGTGCTGGCTTCGGAGCTTGCGTGGTGAGCCCCATGGTTTCTGCCCCGAGCCTTGCCTGAACTCATTCGTAAACAGGAGCTTTTAAGTGTCCGTTGTGAAGTTTCCCCCTATTAAGACCGTTCATGGACTGATCGACGACCACACCAGCCTGCCGCGCCATGGCGCTGTCGGCGATGCCTGGTATGAGGAGCACGCCGGTCTGCTGTGGGTTTGGGATCAAGATCTTGAAAAGTGGCGGGATCTGAACCTCTGGCATGGCAAGGGTTTTGCCTCCAGTGTCGCGAATCTCATCGGCATCGGCGGTGGGGCTCACGGTGCCAAGACGGAGAAGGGAATCTCCGGCGATCGTGGCATCGCTGGGGCCACGGGGCTGCAGGGGGAGCGTGGGTTGCCCGGTGTCGCTGGTGAGCGTGGCCCGGCCGGCCCCGCGGGTGCCCCTGGGAAGGACGGCCTTCACGGGAAGGACGGCGCGCCCGGCAAGGACGGGAAGCACGGTCTCGACGGCAAGAATGGCGTCGATGGCAAGGCTGGCGCTGATGGCAAGCCCGGTGTTGCCGGCCCGGCTGGCGAGCGTGGCCCGGCGGGTCCCGCAGGCGCCGCTGGAAAGGACGGTCTTCACGGGAAGGACGGCGCGCCTGGCAAGGACGGGAAGCACGGCGTCGACGGCAAGAACGGCCTCGACGGCAAGGCTGGTGCCGACGGGAAGCCCGGAGTGGCCGGTCCGGCCGGTGAGCGTGGTCTGGCGGGTGCCGCTGGCGCCGCTGGAAAGGACGGTCTTCACGGGAAGGACGGCGCACCTGGCAAGGACGGGAAGCCCGGCGTCGACGGCAAGAACGGCCTCGACGGCAAGGCAGGTGCTGACGGGAAGCCCGGAGTGGCCGGTGCGGCCGGTGAGCGTGGTCTGGCGGGTGCCGCTGGCGCCGCTGGAAAGGACGGTCTTCACGGGAAGGACGGCGCGCCTGGCAAGGACGGGAAGCCTGGCGTCGATGGCAAGAACGGCCTCGATGGCAAGGCAGGTGCTGACGGGAAGCCCGGAGTGGCCGGTCCGGCCGGTGAGCGTGGTCTGGCGGGTGTCGCTGGCGCCGCTGGAAAGGACGGTCTTCACGGGAAGGACGGCGCGCCTGGCAAGGACGGGAAGCCCGGCGTCGACGGCAAGAACGGCCTCGACGGCAAGGCAGGTGCTGACGGGAAGCCCGG
>Ga0209401_1000395_pt1 | contig 29901 bp, 25 predicted proteins | sample M_140807_MF_Meta_FD_187318 | JGI IMG/M metagenome (GOLD analysis project Ga0209401, IMG submission 187318) | Freshwater microbial communities from Lake Montjoie, Canada to study carbon cycling - M_140807_MF_MetaG (SPAdes) (version 2) | ecosystem: Environmental > Aquatic > Freshwater > Lake... | reverse complement strand
GTTCATGATCTTGAGTTGGCCCAGCCCGTGAAACTCGCCAGCCAGCAGCGGGAACATCACAGTGGGTGTCTGCAACATGTTTACAAGAGCCGACGCAGGGTTGAAGCCCATGTAGTACGTGAAACCCAGCTTGTTTACGTTGTTGGCAATTTTATTCAGAGGGTCATCTGCGCGGATTGTGTCTACCCCGTAGACGATCTTGGCGACGTGCGTGATGATGTCACTCATCTTCGTGTCGGGGTTGCTGGCGTTTTGCTTCCGTGCGCTGTCGATCTGATACTCGATCTCGCCTTTATTAGCAACTTGAGAGATCTGTGTAGCGTAAACCGGAGCCTTCTGGTCGTACGCAGCGAGGGTGTCCTCGATATAACCCAGCGTGCCCTTACGCTCAAGACCAAACTGCCGAAGCATGGAGGACTCTGGGTGCAACAGCAGGGACGCCTGATACAGACGCTCTTTCATTTCCTCTCGTGCTTCACGGATGCGGTCAGCTACATCGGCAGGGTCATCCTTGTGGATAGGCAGTGCTTTGTTTACGTTAGCTTTGATCTCGTCAAAGAACTGATTGACGGGCCCGCTCTTGTAACTGAACTTCCTGAAGTCCGTCTGTTTGAATGACTGAACGTATGCAATTCCAGCCTTCTTTAACTCATCAAGCCGGGTCTTTTGAGCACCCAGACTGGTGTAGGACTCAGCAACATCTTTGCCAGTGTCAGGGTTGACATACGTGATCCAGTAGTCCCCTATGCGGACGAATGGCGTGTAGGCTTCGTTGAACTTTTTGTACTTCTCATCCAATCCAGACAGGATCTTGTCCGCTTTAACTGGGTCATCCTGATACTGGTCGCGCACAGACTTTTTCAGGGCCTCGAAGTATTCGTTACGGAACTGTCGGTACTGATTAACAAGATCCGACGCTAACTTCTGAAACTTGGGTTGGAGCTTGTCGTACTCAGCACGCAGCGACAGGTAGTCAATAGCCGCTTCTTCCCCACGAGCTTTGACAAACTCTGGTGTTGGGGTTTTGCTGCGGGTCACATCAATAGCAAGATCAGATGCGCGGTTCACGAAGGCGTCCATCGCTTTCTTACCGGCAGGGTCAGCTTTGGCAATCGCCAGTGCCTTAGTCATAAAGTCTGAGCTACGCTTGAGAATTGTGTCCTTCATCGCGCCAGCTTTACGCAAGCTGTTCTCAATCTCTCCAATCTGATCGAACCCCATGTCCCGCGCGTTAGCGGCGATGTTCCACGTAGGCAGCAAAGACAGGCCCCACCGCCCCGCCGCATCTGCTGCGTTAATAAAGAACTCGCTGTTCTTAGGGGCGTCAAGCAACTGCTGCATCGGCCCCACCATCGTCCGGTTTATTGCAACTTGGGGTAGGGCGGCTGGCGGGGTTGATACCGTCGAAGGGACTTTGGCGTTTGCAGGGAGGTCGTCAGGAACTAAGGGGTAATTGTTATTGGGTGGAGGAGGAGCCCCAATCAGCGCGGCTGTTACGGCACCACTGACGTTTTTGTTTGGAGGCAGGTCCCGCTCAAGCATGACGCTGTAGATGTCCAGCAGTTCTGTTAGAGCGTTGTGGTCTTTCAAGCCCAAGAGTTGGGCAATCGCCCGGACAAACTCGGTCCACATCGAGGAGGTTTTACCCTCGTGAGGCAGCGCAGCGAGGAGGTACTGGAACTCAGGATTGCTGAGACCTTCAGCGATAAACTCAGACTCTGACGTAAAGCCGTATGGGAGTTTCTTAATATCGTCAGTCTCGTAGACGATTTTGGCTTTGGCAAGTACATCCTTGTACAACCGCCTGAGGCGATTGACCGCTTCAAGCTGATTGCCGGGGTGAGGCATTTTGATTATTTTTTCCGTCAGACCGTGGACAATTTCGTGAGCTATGGTGTGCTCGCTGCCAGCGTATACGGAGTTAAGCAGGACCGTATTGTTCCTACCGTCAAACATCCCTGCAAGATTTCCGGGTCGGCGACCTTTCTCTAGGTCTATTTCAGCAAGTTCTTCATCAGCGATCTTAATCTTTATCCGATCCGAAGGCATGAACCGTTGTGTTGCTTGAGCGCGTAGTGCAATGTCTCGGATGATGGGGTTCTTACTAGCCAACAGCACTTTTATCACCGCTGGCATGTCGCCTCTAGTAGCCGCATCTGCCAGTTCAGCATTGAAGTCGGTAGCCAGCCACGCCTTGTTGTGGGTCGTGATACCCAAAGCGCGAGCAAAATCTTCCCGAGAAATAGGGAACTTGTCGGACAAAGGCTTATAGGCTACACCCTCGGCATACTGCGCTGGCTTGTTTACGAGGAACTGTTTTTCAAATGCAGCAGATACTTCGCGTAAACGCGGTTCTATATCAACCCCAATAAGTTTGGTTAAGAATTGAGTTGGGGTTGCGCCTTTAATAAAGTCATCAATTACCGCGTCACCAAACGCCCTACGAAATTTAGTTTCAGTTTTAGGGTCTAAGCTATTAAGGTATAACCGAGCAAACGTGCCGGTATTAAAACGCTCTAACTCTAAAAACTTTTCATCGTGCAAAGTTAGTCTGACTAAATCACCATCTATAGTGTTCAGGCTCACACCAATACGGTCTGGAGTTAAATAAACACCCGTAACACCGTAATTAGTAATCTCTATAGGTGGAGTAAAACTAACAGTAGGTCCGTTACCTGTAACCGATACAACCATATCGCCGTAGTTTTTAACGGCTTCAGGCGTCCACATAGAACCGTTTTCTGGGTCCTTGCTAAAAACAATTGTATTTAGTGGCGGTTTGCCCTCAGGCAAATTACCGCTAGGTTTTGCAGGGGCTTCTTCCTTTTTAACTTCTGCTGGTTTTTCCGGCTTAGTAATTGCCGGAGCTTCCGCAGGTTGAGGTGCCGCAGCGCGAGCAGCGGCTCGTTCAGTTTCTTTTCTAGCAAGCTCCTCTTGCCTTTGCCGCATCAGCCGTTCGTTTTCTTCTGCTTCATTGGCAGCGGTTGCCCTAGCATCAAAGGCTTCGTTTGCAAGATCGGCCTCTTCTTGCTCTGCCTTAGCATCCGCCTCTCTTTGTGCTTTCTCAAGTTCAGTTTCTTGATCTTTGGCTTCTTTAGCTCGTCGTTCTGCCAACTGTTCTTCGGTTAGTTTGTTTTCCGCTGCACGTTTGATTTTTGCTTCGTTTAAAGCGCGAATGTTATCAAGTTGTCTTTGCGCCGCCTCTGGATTTATTACAGTAACGGGCGCTGGGCCGCTAGGCTGGGCGGCACGGACTGCCGCTTGACGTGCTGCTTCCGCATCATTAGCTGCTTGATCTGCGGCATCTCTTTCTGCTTTAGCTTTTTTTGTTTTAGCTTTAGTAGTGAGGTTATATTTTTGCTCACCAGCCAGAATTTGCCGTTGCTTATCTATTTGCTCGTCGTATCCACGCACCGCGTCATCGGTCAGGTTACTGCGAACCCAAGAGTCCAGCGCATCTAATCGTTCTTTTGATCTAGCTTCGGTGTAGTTCTCAAACGTCCGGTCATGGGCAAGGTTGATCAGGTTGTCTGCTAACCGTGGGCGATCAAAATATGTGTCGGCAAACTTGTCGTCATTCTTTAGTTTACGCAGCGCCAGACGGTCACCGGGAATGCCAATCTCTTTAGGCGAGTAGTACGTGTAGGGCTGGTTAAGAAGTCCGGGTCTTTCTGGAGCCAGCGGAGCGGCAGCGCCGTAGTCATTAACAATTGAGTCAAACAACTCTGTCGTTTTAGCAGGGGCATCCATCCACCTCCGACGCATAGTGGGGGGCAGTTGCTCAAATGTTGGTTCAGCATCGCTAGTGCGGTACTGAGTGTTCCACTCTTCGGCTGGCGTACCTACTTCTACTGTAGGGGGGGCAGGGGTTGGCGTAGGAGTTGAAAACTTTAATTCCTCAAACGGAACGTAATTTTCCCCCGTATTCCCTTGGAGGTCGTACCGAACCTTGACAAACTGTTTTCCGTCTTTGCTGGTCTCTGGTTCAGCAATAACTGTGACGGGAATGTCGGTATCTTTATTACTCCATATTGCTTGCCTACCCTTTGTTACTGTAGGGGGCTGTGCTGCTTCTCCCACTCCAGCTTGTTGAGGAGGTTGTTCAGCAGGTGCCACTCTAGGGGGTGGAGATGTTGCAACTCCTGCGGGGGGTACTCCTCCTTGGGGTCCGCTAGGTACATTAGGGCTTGCTCCACTTGGGGGAGTGACAGTTGGAGCAGGTGTTGCGTTGGCTTGGGCGTTAGGTTGGGCATTTTGTTGGGCCTGTTGTGTTGCTGCGGCGCGATCTTGGGTTTCAATTTCCCGTTGAGCCATGGCGGCTTCGGACGCCGCTTTTTGTCTAGCTTGATACGCGGCGATTTCTCGCGCTTTCCGCTGTTCATTAGCTGCTTGCGCTTGGGCCAGCGCATTTTGGCGTACTTGATCGTTTTGTTGGTTTTGCTGTTGCGCTTGCTGTAACGCAGCTTGTGCCAAAGCGGCGTTTGCTACTTCGTCATTCTGTACAGCTTCCCTAGTAGTAGCCGCGTTGGTTTGTTCTTCTAGAGACGGATCAGTTGAAGGGGCGGCAAATTTTACCGAAGCTCTTGTCTGTGGGTTGTCTTTGAGTACACCGTTTTGGACGAGCAGTTGGAACTCGTCCTCGGTAATAGCCTCTTTAGCTTTGCGCTTCTGCATAGCCGCTGCAAGATTCTCAGCGGGGCCGGGGCCAACAGATCCAGCAAGTTTAGTCTCGTTGAGTGGTAGCTCAGGCTCTTTTGCGGGAGTCTCCCGCATGGTCTGGACCACAGCACCCGGAGTACTGATAACAGTACCACCGATACCACCTTTGGCAGCGGCCATCAACAGCCGGTCTACATTCTTAGGATCGGATAACCCACCCGGAGCGCCAGCAAGCTGCTCCGCAATAATGTCAATTGATTCTTGAAGGGTTTCAGTTGTGCTCTCAGTAAGCGCAGTTTTGCCAATTTCTTTAGCAAGCCGCAACTTGAAGCTGTCCGGTACGATGGTGGACCGCGCGGCGATTTCTTCCGCTAACTTAGCCTGACCACGTAACCCCAACTGATTTAATACTCGGGCTGGGAGAAGGCCATCAAAGAGAGCTTTGAATGCGCCAGCACCAATAGCAAGGCCGGGTTCAAGTTTGCCGCCGGTCTCTTCGTAAATACCAGCAAAAGACTCAGGCGCGTTGAGGCCGAAGCTACCCGTACCAAGACCCACATTGAGACCAGTCTGAGTAGCTTTAGATCTAGCAGCGGCAGCAGCCGCTTCAGCCGCCTCCACACCCACACCCCGTTGCGCCGCAGCGCGAGCAAGTGCCGCTTCCACTCCATACTTAGCAGCGGTACGCCCAGCAACGGCCCCAATACCACCGGTCCCCGCAATCGCAGCCACAGTGGGTACGGCTTCTACACCAGACTCAACAAAAAATTTACCAACATCAGATAGCCCACGGATACCTTCAAAAGTTCTTTGAGATGTTGGATACTCTTCTTCAAGGGTTCGGCGTTCGGCTATACCTTTATCCAACAGTCTAGCGGCGGTTTCATCTTCGCCAAGCAGGGACGCGCCAAGAGCCGGTAGCTCATTAAGAGCCGTGATCCCTAGCCCCCTGACGGTACGATTGAAGGCGTTACTTGCAACCCGACTAAACGGAATGTTACGTGGGTCTGGACGACTTTCTAAATCAAGTTTTTGTAAATGTTCCTGAAGCCTTGCAACTTTTGCATATATAGATTCATCAGATTCCGAATCTGGAAAAGATAGCGGGCCTGCACCGGGAACATTTACTATTTTCATTTAGGCAAGTTTGCAACATAACTATCATAGCTCTGTACGCCAGAACCCCCACCGCTCTTGCTGGTGCCCGATAAAAAATCGTCATATGCAATTTTTCGAGCTTCGGCTATAACTGGGTCTAACATAGCATCTTTAGGCTTTAATTCACCACTCTTAATTTTAGCCAGTAAGTTTGCACCCCGGTTACCTTTTACAGCTTGGATATAACCAATAGCATCTGAATCATTAAACGGATTAGAGAACATCTCGTTTATGGCCGCTTTAATCTTCATCTTTTCTAGAGGGGCAACTTCGCGTTTTTGTTGTAAACCCATCAATCCCAGTTGCATTTTCAACATAGCATTCTGCTGGTTAGCGCCAGCTACAGCCGCCCGAGCTTCATTCTTTGCATCAGAAATTGCCAATTGATTTAATACACGTTCCCTACTACGTTCATCTCCGGCTTCAAGATCCGCCACACTCTTGCGGATATTCAGAGCGCCAACCTTTAAATCTTGGTCGATTTTAAAAGCAGATTGTAGTTTGCGGTCATGCTCGTTTATATACTCTTGAGCAGATTTTTGATCGTTCTTTTCGTCAGCCATGCGGGCTTTGAGAAGATCCATCTGGGCACTGCGACGTAGGCGCTCAGCGGTAGCACGGGCAGCATCCATCTTATCGCTGTAGTCAATACCTTCACCTACGGCACGGCCCAACGCGGGACCAAATGCTCCACGGCTAGACATCAACGCGCCACCCATTTTACCAAGCATTTGATAAAATTCGCTTTCTTTACCAGCGTTGTTCGCAGTTTTTTCTTCGTCAATCAGCTTTTGCATCATGTCGAAGTGAGGCTTAGAACGCTCTTGGTATTCATTGTATTTCTTACGTTCCAACGCATCTCGTTGCTCTTCTGATAAAGCAGGAGCACGAGCGGTCTCTAAATCCTTAGCCATCCTATCAGCGTTTGCTTCGTACGTTGTTTGGGCAGGGCCTTTCTTATCAAGTCCTTCAAGAAGCTGTTTACGTAACGCGCTTTCTTCTCTAGACGGTCCACCAAACCCACCGCCGCCACCTATACCCCCTGCCATTCTTGCAAGGTCGGCTAACCCACTAGCTCGATCTGGGGCTTTGATAATTGCAGGGTTGCCTTCGTTTTTCTTAGCATCTTCTTCAACGGCGGGGGGCACAGATGTACCGCGTATGCCTTCCGCTTCTCTACGCAGAGCAGCCGCTTTCTCAGAAGCCGCCTTGCGTTGGCTCGGGGTCATTGCAGTTGCAAGATTAAACCAAGTATTGGGGTTGGCTTTTGCTGCTTCCCACTCAATTTCTCTGGCGTTTCTCCCGTCTTTCTCTGGACCCCTAAGAAAGCTGCGCAGCATGTCTCCTAGCGCAGAAGTAGCCTCTTCCGCAGGGGGTACTTCACTACCTTCCGGCCCAGCAAACGCAATGATCCCACCCCCGGCCATCTTCTTCGGGGTTTGCATAGCAGGTAGTCCCATAATGGGAGGTTGCTTTGCTTGCGGTGGTTGCTGTTGCTGTTGAGGCTGCGGCGGTTGTTGAGGCGCAGCTTGTTGGGGTGGTGGGGCCGGGGGCATACCCTGCTGAGGCATGGGTTGCTGCGGTTGTTGGGGAGGCATCATGCCTTGCTGGGGCATGGGCTGCTGACGCTGTGGACTAAGCGTCTGTACGGTCGAATCCAGCACCGTGGGCATTTGAGGATTAGCCGCACCCCTTGCGGCTAACTCGTTTTGCATTTGCGCACGGCGGCTCAACTCCAGCCCCGCTAAAGTTTTTAGGGGGATATCACCAATAACCCGGTCGTTAGGACTCTGGGCGACTTGCGTCAGATACTGGGTCGGCATGTACCGCAGGTCGCGGCGGGTCTCTTCAAGTGTCGGTCCCATATCTAGTCCTTAACCATCTGTAGTTTTAGTGCCGCCGCTCAATCTAGCCATCCGCTCAGCAAGGCTAACACCAGACAAGATACCGCCAAAAGTGGAGTTAGCCGCAGACGTAGGCTCCCCATACTCGTTAGTGGTGGTCATCGGGTAGTTTTTCATAATGTCATTAAGAAACTTAATCTGTTCTTTCGGATAATCCCGCTGTTCTTTAAACAGATTGTAGTCAGAGGTCAGACCCTGCTGGGTAATGTCACGCTGGATACTACCAAGGTCAGCTTCTCGCAAGTTAGCCGCCAACTGTCTGTCAGCAAGTTGATTGCCAAACTGACCTTGGTTCTGAGCTGTATCGCCCGCGAGCTTGAGGTAATCAAGACCTTGTTTAGCGCCAAATTGTCTAGACGCTTCGTCAGCTTTTAACGATTCAAGAAGCGCGGTTCTATCATCAGTAAGTCGTTCCCGGTCTTTATTGTAGCCATACTGATTAGATGATTCTGTGGCTTTTAATGAATCAAAGAGTGCGGCTCTGTCAGCAGCAAGACGTTCTGCGTCTTTAGTATACCCGTACTGTCCAGATCTTTCTTTCTCTCTCAGCGCGTCAAGCAGTCGGTTCTGATCAGCGTTGTACTGTCCTAGGGATTGGGTATATGCGTCTGAATACCCCTTGCCAGTGATGTTGGCGAGGTTAGTTCCCAAATTGCGGCTGGTCTCTGCGTTTGCTAAAGCCTGACCACTACCACCAAACGCGCCAGATTTGATCAATTGCGCGTTGTTCTTCATCTGTTGAATATTCGCGTTACGCTGAGCCTCCGCAAGCTGCGGATTCAGGATCGTAGACAGGTACGGGTTCATGTAGCTGTTAAGCGCGTTCTGATCAAACTGATTGTTGATCCCCGTCGTGTTAGACGTGAACGTCGTTCCCGTGTACGCAGGCTGAGTAGATGCAGCGCCTGCTTTAGTATAATCTTGGCCCCCAGTATATGAAGATTGGTTAAGTGGATTAGCCGCTTTACTAAAATTTCCAGTACCGTACGCAGGCTGAGTGGCCGCAGACGTATACACGTCCTGCATGTTGGTGCTGGCGTTTGTCTGCGTCGTATTAGGACTGGCTAGATTTTGGATACCTGAGAACGCTTTGTTCTGGAGGTCAGACGCACCAGCAACTAAGTTGCCGCTGTAGACTTGGTACGGGTTAGCCGCAGCATCAACCGCAGCATTAACGATACCCCCGACAACGGGAGCAGCCCAGTCGGATACGGTAGTTTCTCGTACGCCCGTGGCTACCCCACCACCCGCGTCAAAGTGTTGAACACCCATGTTATCAGGGTAGAGCAAATGGTAAAGGCTCATGATAATCCTTACTTCGGCGTAAATTTAGCCGGGTTGATCTGCTTGCCCTGCTGTTTATTACCGGTGCGGGCGTGACGGATGCGGTCCATCATTTTGTAAAGTTGTTTGGCACCAGCCTCAGAGTTGCCGTTTCCTAAATGAGATACCACATCAGCGGGAATCACAAACTCACCACCGCTAAGTTTCGCCGGTTGCTTGTTGTCAATAGTAGCAGGGATCTTGTCGGCCATGCCGTCTTCGGCGCTCTTTAGGTAGTGTAGCCCACCGCCTCCGGCGTAGCCACCAATTTCACCACCTTCGGCACGTTGAACCGGCACGCCCTTGAGAGCGCCATGGACTTGGGATTGGCTAAGGCCAAGGCCACCCCCCTGAATGCCCCTACCTTTTATACCTTTTGGACGCCCCATGTAACCAAGAAGACCACCAAGTCCAGCACCTAGCAGTAACTTCATTAGATCTGGATTGTTTTTAGCCGCATCGGCTAGACCTTTGAGTGGGTTGGGTTTAAGAGATCTAGTCGGCGAACCAACTTTTGCATTTATTGGGCTACCCGTTACCGGATCTATCGCGTTTGCTCCCGAGTACGCCCTACCTTCGTTCCCATAGTTTGGATTTCTGGGGTCTTCAGGATCACCAAAATCACCCCTGTCCCAGCGGATGTTGTTTACATTCTCTGCGTCGGCAGCGGCGGCGGCTTTCTCTGCCTCTGACTCATCGAATCCGTAAGTTAGGTCGCCAAGGTCAAAGTTAAAACCATAGTCACTGGAGGAACTATTCCATGAGTTGTCGGCTGGGAGGGACCTAAGGTAGCTGTAGATATCGCTATCAGGCATGCCTCCACTGTCATACCCCCAGTCGTATCCATAATCAGCGTACCCGCCTTCATCAAAATGTTTTGTCTTCACTTCACCACCGCCTTTTAGTCCTGTTTGAGTCCAACCGGCAGGGGGTTGCCATGTTCCGGTAGGGTCTGTGTAATATCTATTGGTTGCCGCATTGAAATATCGTTTAGCCACAGGGGGAGCAATAGTTCCAGCCTGTTGAGATGTTAAGGCCCCAAAGGTCGCCGTCGTCATTGCAGGGGGGGCCATTGTCCTATTTTCTGGCGTGTCATACCAGTCAAAAAACCTCACGCCACCTTTGCCACCAGTTCCCGTCGCCCCAGTCTGCCGCCAATACCGCGCATCCGAAGTTGGCAGTGCTCGCAGTCCAAGAGCTGGAGTCGTAGTCAACGCACTAATTTGATTGGATGTGAGAGAGGTTGACCCCGATGTACCCGTAGCAATTTGATTAGAAGATAGGGTGGTGATTTGGCTAGAAGGCAGGGTGGTGACTTTATCTGTTGAAAGCGTAGTGACTTTATCTGTTGGGAGTGTAGCTATATTTGATGTAGTTATTTGTGATGTAGTTTTTGTAGTTGTATCTTTTGCCCAATCATACCCAAGATTAGGATCTAATTTACCTGTAATCGTAACAGTGTCGAGCGTATTGGAGTTCTTAGTATCTATTGCGCCTATCTGATCAGACGTAAGCGTAGTTATTTGTGATGTAGTTTTTGTAGTTGTATCTTTTGCCCAATCATACCCAAGATTAGGATCTAATTTACCTGTAATCGTAACAGTGTCGAGCGTATTAGCTGTATCAGGTTCTCCTAGTGCAGCAAATTGGGTAGCATTTAATTTGGTGACACCACCATTTTCATTTTGTACATATGCCCCACCATCGTTGGTTAACTGGTATATTTTTCCGTCAATTATGACACTTTCACCTGTACCTGTAACCGTAACAGTGTCGAGCGTATTAGCTGTATCAGGTTCTCCTAGTGCAGCAAATTGAGTAGCATTTAATTGGGTGTAACCACCCATGTCATTTTGTACATATGCTCCACCATCGTTGGTTAACTGGTATATTTTTCCGTCAATTGTGACGCTCTGTCCTGTAGCCGGACCTGTGTATGAAGGTGTAGTGGCTTTTGTATCTGTGTTGCCCGTAGTTGCTGTCCCGCCCGTAATTGGGGTGGTTGTTCCGGCCCCAAGGTCAGATATAAGAACGTCGTTATTATTGCCGGTGGTCAATAACGCAATTTGATCTGGGGTAAGTTGGTTGTTTATGTTACCTACCCCAAGGTCAGATATAAGAACGTCGTTATCGTTGGCAAAATCGTCGACTGAAAAAGAATTTAAAGACCGGGTTTTGGGGGCAAAAGTAGCCTCAAAATCTCCATCAGTAGATCCAGAGTCTCGATCAGATACACCACTAGCGCTAAGTCTTATGATCTTTCGATCACCAAACTCGTCGTAAGAATCCCCATTTTCGTCAAAATAAACACCAAAGTCTTCCAGTTGTTGCAGTTGTGCTGGGGTTAATCTTGACCTAACCGAATTATCGGTAACCGTTGCGTCCGACTTAGTACCAAGATCCGCCGCAGCAAGCTCAGTCAGTGTATCTGTGCCGGTAAGATTTTGACCTACAGTGTTAGACGCGGAGAGAATTGCGTTTGCCCCGGCATCTCCGGTATCCACAGAAGCTACTCTGACTGCATCATTTGCGGTTCTGTTTTCAATTGGGACCGAGCCGGGGGCTTTGTTATTAAACGGACCAGCAAGGCTAAGAACCGCATTGTTAATAGCGCTGGGGTTTCCAGAATTAAGCGCCTCAATCAAAGATGCAGCTTTACCCGCTATAATTGTGTCTTTACTACCAACAAGGTCCCCGGCCATCTGGATAGCCAGCCCGTAATTTGGTTTGTCAGACAGCAAGTTAGCGGCAATTGCTGAGCCTTTTACTGCTTCCCTCAAAGTAATATAGTTATCCTCTCCACCAATTTTAATATTACCTACTTTTTGGACTACACCGTCCGCATCTTTAAGTATATTTCCTGCTTCATCTGTTAGTGGAGTGTCAAAAAGACCCGACATATTGCCAAGAGACATCAATGCTCCGGGCACGTTTCCAGTTTTTATTGCGTTAACAAATTGGATATCATTAGCCAGCCCATTAAACCCAGCAGCACCGGCAAGGCTAGACAGTCCACCAAGGACATTACCTTTATCAAAGGCGTCGTACGCCATGTAAACTTTAGCTGCCCCACCTAGAACTCCGGGGTCGCCAACTAAAACGGGCGCTGCGGTTCGTAGTACATCTCCAAAATCTTTGATGTTTCCAGCGGCACCTTGGAATGCTACGTTACCTGCGGCTACGTAAAGGGGTGGAACCCCATTAGCCATAAGCGCAATATTAACCACGGACATGATCGGTCCAAGATCTTGGGCAAGTGCGCCCATCCCAGACTTACTATACTGTTGAATCGGCAGGGCGATTGTGCCGCCTTTCCCGTCAGGCACTGGCTGAAGATTATATTCGCTATACCCGTCTCCTTCGTTTTCAGAAGCAAACTTATATCCGGGAATTATTTTTGTGGGGTCGTTTTTGTTGAAATACTCTGGAACTTGTTCATCTGGAATCCATGTATACGATTCGTCACTACCTGACGCATAGCCCGGGCGTGTTACGTACCTTACGCCAATATCACCAATGCTGGTAATGCCATAATCTTTTGCCAGAGACTTGGCGATGTTCTGCATATGCCGATCAGCGGACAGCGGCGACCCACGTTTATAAACGTCAGTACTGCTCTGGAGCGTACCCATCTGCCGCAGGAGGGTGTCGTAACCGGGTCTCCATTTTGCTTCAGCTTCCCGTTCTTCGCGGAAAGCCGTTCCTTCAGGAGTTTCATAATCCCGCATACTTTGCAGGTATTCTTCAGAAAATAAACCAGCGCCAATAGGACCCATACTTAACCCACTTTCCAGTTTGTGCCGTCTGAATATACAGGCACTTTAGTTGATCCGCCACCGGCTACTGTAGAGCCAAACGTGGACACAGAAGAATTAGTAACAAACGCTCTAGACCCCACGCCGGAAGTAACCGCGCTAGGTAAGTCGGCTACCGTTACCGGTACATTAGCTTGTAACTGCCCGATAATCTTGTCGCGCTGGTTGAAGTACAACCGCATTGTGTTTGTTAGCTGATCAAAATAACGTCGGTCGTATTCGTTTGGAGCAAGTGGCAGGTTGGGAGCAACTACTTGCGATAGTACATCGTCAGCAGTAACAAGGTAGGTCATGTTTACCTCCTCCCATCTACGCGAATGTCAATACGGGGGTACCCTAGTTGCCAAGCAACACCCACTCCAGTAGACTCAATCTTCATAATCATCTGTCGTCCGCGCACTCGGATATACACCTGCCCCGTAAATTGCTCAATAGGTATAGTGGCAGTTCGAGTTACCGTGGCGTTGTCGCTACCGGCAACTGATGTAGGGGTGTTGTAGCCTGACCCAGAGTTTTGCATCGGGAGCAACGTCATGACCGCAGAGGGGTTAGCCGAGGTTGACCCTTCAAATGTTACGTCGGGCAGCATCCGGTATATAAACCCAAATTTATCGCCGTCGTCGATGTCAAATTCTGCTGAAGATATATATGCAACGATAGGTAAGGTTGTAGGGGTTTCTTGGTCGTCAACCCCGGATTCATGGTTGACAAGGTTATAACTATACGTAGCGGCAATTGGAAAATTTAGCAATCCGGAATCGAGCCATGCGGTGCGAGACAGTTTTCCATGATACCAAATACCCTGTCCGCCCTTGCCGTCCGACTCAAGATAATTATAAACCACATACCGATCAACTATGACATTGGGGTTTGCTGCGTCGTTTGTGCCATTTGGCCCCGTAAGCGAACAATAAAACCACCAAACTTCGTTAAATCCTTCGCTGGTCCCGCAAAAAATTTGTTCAACTTGCCCAAGATTTATATCTTGAAAGATATACTTGCGTAGATCGCAGTTAAGGGTATTGACGCGCCCGTCGTACATGTAGAATTTATCGACGCCCATCCAGTATATTCGTCCTGACGCAACCGTAGCGGCGCTAGGGCTGATAATTGATATATTATCGCCAAGAATTTGCTGGCTCCATACTCCCGGCACGCCAATATACTGAAACGAATAAAGCGCCGCATCGGTAAAAACTATGGTCTCTTGGCGCGTTTGAACAGCAGCGACTATCTCGGAACCGTGCGAAAGAGTAACATATCCGGCTTGACTATCTTGGGCAACCGTCCAACTTGTTGGGTTTTCATAATCTGACCATCGCACAAGCATGGGGTTTTGCGTGGCCGAACCATAATCGTTACACCCAAACGCAAATACAAACCGATTATCCGATACATAAATTAGATTTTGTATCGTGGGTACGTCTATTAGTTTAGAGATATATACGTTAGATCCAGTAGATGTAGTATTAACATATACAGTGCTTCCAGCAACTGTTGCAAGATTAGCAGTTACACCGACAACATTTTCTAGATAATACGTCGTGTTTGCGCTTATACCAGTTGGTAGTGCTCCACCAGAAGAAAAGGCAAACTGCACGGGCGTGCCGTTGGGGAACAAATTAGTTAGTGTAACAACCGTAGGAGAAGCACTTGTAAATGTAACCGTTCCACCCAAAGAATTTAATAAAACTCCTCTCGTGCCGATCCCAGTAGTGGCATTCCAATAGTATATCGGGCCTCGGCGGTAAGCAAAAATTAAGTCTTGCCCATAATTTGCCTGTGACCAGAGCCGAATATCGGTGGCAGTGGGTGACCCGCTACCCCAAGTACCAGTACCCCACCCACCTGAACCCCACCCCACCGGTGGAAGTTGAACCGCAGCGCCCACACCTATTTGATAGGCAGCGACAACAGCAGACCCGCCCGTTGCACCAGCCGCGACAACAGAGGTAGTTGTTATTGTGTACGAGTTTGCGTCTACGTACGTTATAACGTACTCAGCATTCAGCAATGTGGCGTATGTGCCCGTAGCCCCGCTAAACGTAACAAAGTCCCCAGTAATGCTTCCGTGCAGGGGGGCTGTAACTGTTACCGTTGTGGTGCCGTTACCCGTAAACGGGTTTGTACCTAGAGTAGTCGTAGCGCGAATTGGGGTGATGTCGTAGTACGCGCCACCTTGCTCAATATAGAATTTTAAGTTAGTCCCTACCCCAACCAAATTTTCAAAAGCAAGAGTAACCCAGTTCCACAGAGACCGGCATATGCCTAAAAACGTATTACCAGATATCTGTTGCCAACCGCCAATTTTCTCAGGCGTGCCCTCACGAAACCGAACCTTGTCGCTGTCAAACCAACCGTTTTCATTAGCGTAACGAGTGTTTTCCTTGTTTACGCCCGGACGAAGTTGGAGTTTCTTGAGGGCCATTACTTACTCGCTACACCCTTGTGCTTCTCAAAAGACCTCATACCGCCAAAACCGAGGAGACCAGCAAGAAGGGTCATGAGTTGCTCAACATCTAGGTCTGGCGGAGGGTTCAACCCCTTGGGGATTATGTCATAACTTTGACCAAAAGCCCAACACCACTGCATCAGGGGGTAGCCAAGAAATTGGTAAGCCAGACCAAGCACCCCAACCCAGCCCACAGCAGGACGCCAGCCACTGACAAATACGCTACTACTCGCCGCTTCAATTTTATTGATATCCACTTGGGCGAGGTCAGTGGCTTGGTCAATTTTCTTTTCCTCCAGATCGAGTTTGCGGTCCTCAAGCGCCATCTGGAGTTTCTCTTTATCGGTGGTAATGAGGTCACCGGCAACCTTACCCACGCCTTCAATGATGCTCCCTATTCCAATCAGATCCATTACTTGAGTCCTGCAAGAGTGCGGTTGATCCAACCGAGTAAGAACTTGGATTGCCCTCGGTCCTTGTTACAGATTTGAGCGTACCTGCTGATTTTGGCAAGAGCGTAGGCTGGCAGGAACTTCTCAGCCGTACAAATGTTCAACCGTTCGACGGTTTTTGCACCGATTGCACCGTCTGGGGTGACTCCGACGATGAGTTGGGCGAGCTTGGCTGCGACGCCGACTCCGGTGTTGACGGAGAAATTGAATATTGTCTCGGCAATAGCTTGGTTCGCAATGTCGTCACCTCGGACACGATCCCAGAAATTAGCTTTATAAAATTCACGAACCAATGGCGTAGCCGACCCAAAATCTTTGCGGTCGATGTGCTGCCACCCTGCCCAGTCTGGGTTTGGTTTTCTGGCAATCCCTGCATACGTTTGTCCTCCCCGGTCGCCCGGAATGTCAGTTAGTTGGTATCCACCTTCGTCGTGGATCATCTTCTCAAAAGCGGGGTTGAAGTCAGCCATTATTTCCTCGCCATCCGGTCTTCGATGATGCTGATGTGCTTCTGATTGTCGTGGATCATGTCGCGGTTGTGCTGAATCTCTTTCTCAAGCTCTTGCCGCAGCTTTTCCCGCGCAAGTTCAGCCCCAGAGTTTGTAGCCTGTTTGTTGTCTGATGTAACAACGAGGGAGATTTTGGCGTTAAGTACAGTGACCTCGTGCGTGAGTTTGTCCAGCGCAGACATCAGGTAGACCACGCAGGTAAACAAAATCGGAAGCACAGCAAAGGCGGTCTTCTCGATAAGCTGACTCTTGGCTTCAAGTTTTTCGCTCATTATTTGTCCTTCATCTTGTTGATGATCTCAAACGCGGACTTGACTTTTTCCTCAAGGACTGCTACGCGCAAGTCAAGCTTAGAGAGCACAATGATGAGCGTCACGATACCAAGCAGCACCGGCCATGCTTTTAGGAAGAGTTCAACTAGCTCCACCGCCGTGCCTCCTGATGTACTCATTTCTAAGGAACGTCACCTTTTTGCGCCCGTCATGTTTCTTGACTCTACCCAAGGCTGGCGGGTTGTTCAAGTATTCTGCGGCTCGCAGGATCATGTCCGGGTCGTCCTCAAAAATACCTAGCGCCGTATTACACCGTTTACACAAGATCCCACGAACGTCATCCGAGTCGTGGCAGTGGTCTACCGCAAACTTGTACTGTCTGAGTTTGAGGGGGTTGTTACAGATAGCACAATTATACCCCTGAAGTTTCAACAGGAAGTCATAATCTGACGGTGACAACCCGAACCGGTCAAGCCGGTTTACGTCTGACTTGCACGCGCTACAAAGAAAATAGTCCTTACGCCCGTGGACAATAAGGTCTTCTCGGAGGAACTCTCCACGGCAAACAGCGCAAGATAACATATAAAAACCCCGGTGGGTCGCACCGGGGCCGGACCTTAGTTATCGGTCTGTTCGTCTTCTTCAGCTTCTTCGGCTTCTTCTTCAGCCATAACAGCAACGTCGAAGTGAGCGTCAACTGTAGCCGAGAACAATTCGGTCAGCGTGAAGCGGCTAACACCGTTAGCATCTGCAACGGCATAGGTAGCAGCGATCAAAGCCTGCAACGCGTCGACCGGCTCCGAGCCTTCAAGAACTTCGATGATGAGGTCTTTCATGAGAAACTCCATTTGTTTGTAGGGTGGGAGCACCCCGGCGGGCGGGTGACCCCTTTAAAATCTTACAATTTACATAAGACAGGAAGATTACTTAGCCTCTAGCTCCTGCACACGGGCGGCCAGTTCTTGCACAGCTTTGATGAGGATTGGAAGAAGAGAACTAGGTGCAGCTTCTATTCTGTCTGGGTTGTCGTCCATTACCAAATTAGGAACTGTTACGCCGGTTTCTTCTTGTACCGATTGCAGGTCTTGGGCAATAAATCCAAACTCCGGGATATCTTGTTTTCCCGTAAATTTCGGATCTTCGTAAAGATTACGCATTGCCCACTTAAACGAAACGGGGCGCAGCTTTTCAATAAAACTTAAACCAATTGGGATATCAACAATGTCTTTCTTGTCGCGGGCATCAGAGATTGCGGTGATACTGGTAACCGCGCAGCGCAACGTGGCAATACTTGCGTTGCCTAATGTAACAGTATTAGATACAGAAGCTGAACTTGTACCGGAAGAATATCCAATACAAACATTGTTTAACCCAGTAGTAAGGCTAACTCCAGAGCTATAACCAATACAAGTATTAACAGCACCGCTTGTTATAGAATTTCCTGCGGAGTGCCCAACACCAGTATTACCATCGTTCGTACAAGTGTATAATGCAGTATTCCCTACCGCGACATTATCACTAACGGTAATACCATTATTTAATGAAGCATATCCAATTGCGACATTACTACCACCCGTAGTGATATTTTGACCAGCAAAAGAACCAAGTCCTGTGTTACGAATTCCAGTGGTGATATCACTAAGTGCGGTATACCCAACAGCAGTGTTTTCAGAACCAGTACTACAAGCATTAAGTGCTGTAGTTCCTACGGCAGTATTGCTATTCCCAGTACTACAACTCTGAAGTGCTACAGCTCCTACGGCGGTATTGCCAACCCCGGTTGAAAGTAAACCCCCCACTAAATAACCAACCGTAACATTATAAGTACCGGTAGCACCGGAACCTCCTCCAGCAAGTGAACCAAATACAGTATTGGTAGCGTCATTATTGGGGAAAGTCCCAAGCTTTAAGCCGTTAACGGTTGCGTTTCCGCTGATGGTAGGCGTAGTAATTGTTGGGCTACCTTGTAATACATATGTAGATCCAGTCCCCGTAGTGCTAACACTAAAAGTAGGTGCAGCCCAAGTTCCGTCGCCCCTCCAGAAAGTAGAAGAAGATGCGCTAGTACCGCTGTTTAAATTGGCTACCGGAAGGTTTCCAGTCGCTTGATTGACAGGAATACTCGTACAGTTTGTAAGAGTACCAGAAGTTGGAGTACCAAGCACCGGAGTTACCAGCGTTGGGCTGTTAGAGAGTACGTTATTCCCGGAACCCGTAGTAGCTGTAGCACCCGTGCCCCCGCTACCAACCGCCAAAGATCCAGCCAAAGTAATAGCACCGGTTGTTGCCGTATTAGGTGTAAACCCAGTGCTCCCTGCGCTAAAAGACGTAACCCCACCACCACCGCCAGACGGAGTAGCCCACGTACCATTACCGGACCAAAAAGTAGTTGCAGATGCTCCAATACCACTATTAAGATTACTGACCGCCAAGTTGCCGGTAATGTTTGCAGCGGTACCAGTCGTGCTTTGATTTAGCGTCGGGAACGTACAGTTAGCTAAGTTTCCTGATGCTGGAGTGCCAAGAGCAGGAGTAATAAGGGACGGGCTAGTTTGTAAAACAACACTTCCAGAACCCGTGCCGGAGATTGTACCGCCAAGAGTTAAGCTTCCAGAGGTAGTAACTGAACCACTAAGGGTAATGCCGCTAACTGTACCCGTGCCATCAACTTTAGTGACCGATCCACCACCACCGCCACTAGCAGTAGCCCAAGTTCCGTCGCCCCTCCAGAAAGTAGAAGAACCCGCGCCAGAACCGTTATTGAGGTTATTAACCGAAAGATTGCCGGTTACGCCGGTTGTCAAGGGAAGACCAGTACAGTTAGCTAAGTTTCCAGAAGTTGGAGTACCCAATAGTGGAGTTACCAGCGTTGGGCTAGTCGATAGGACGTTGCTTCCGGAACCTGTAGAAGTTGTTACTCCCGTGCCGCCGTTAGCTACGGCTAAAGTGCCAGTGGCATTTGCAACTGGGATACTTGTACAATTTGTAAGAGTACCAGAAGTTGGAGTACCCAGCACCGGAGTGACAAAAGTTGGGGAAGTTGAGAGAACTACGTTGCCAGATCCTGTGGAAGTTGTTACTCCCGTGCCGCCGTTAGCTACAGCTAGAGTTCCTGCAAGGGTTATTGCTCCCCCCGTTGCAGTGCTTGGGGTGAGTCCGGTAGTGCCCCCACTAAATGTTGTTACTGTTGTACCCGTCGTTGACGATATCTTTACAAAATCAGATCCGTTCCAAGCGACAGTAGCTTTTTCGTTTGCAAGTAACGTAACACCGGTTGTTGGACCGGTTCCGCAGATTTTGACCGTATACGTGCCAGACGAGTTAATAACAAAATAAGGCTTTGCCGCTGTAGAAGCGATGGTGACAGTAATGTTGCTTGTATGTCCGGAAGCAATAATAGTCGAGTACTGCGATGACGTACTTCCAATAGAGTTTGGGGCTGTAGTCCTAGATAGCGAAACATCTCCGCTAACCGTCAATGCCCCAGCGACCGCGGAGTCAACGTAGTTTGAAATAAAGTTATTTACTTCGTTACCCCAAGTACCGGACAAGTCCCCTTGGGTTGGAAGCGCAAGCCCTAGACGGGTAGTAAAATTAGTAGTAGCCATGTTAGTCCTTTACGGTATTTGGATGTCTGTCCAGATTGGGGTTTGCGTCGTATCAATGACAACAAAATTTGGATTTTGTGCTGTTGAAATTGGTATCCATAGCAACTCCCCATCAATTGCTGCTCTACCTGACGCCGCTTCAATAACAGAAATTGAATAAGAACCAGAAGGAAATGCACTTGCATTACCACCCGCTGTTTCTACAATCCCTAAGTTAAGTGTGCCAGAATAACCAATTTGTTCAAAAGCAAAACTAAGTTCGTCAATTATTGCGGAGTATGCTGCTGAGGCAGCAAACGAACTACTTCCTGAAGATGATTCAGAAATAGTAAGAGTAAACAAAAGTTCGCGAACAGTAAGATCTGCACCCGCAGCGGTCTCAATTACGTTACTAATAAACGTAATAACGGTACTTGTATTATCAACACCACTACTTGATTCAATAATATTTGAATTAGCCGCCAATGAGTTACTAACGCTATCTACTGAATCGGATGTTTCTGAAATATCAAGAGAAAATAGAGCCGTTGCAGAGAGAGAAGTAACTCCAGAAGACGTTTCAACAATAGTAAGGTTAATTACAATATTTTCAAACGAAATTTCTAAAGCTGACGCCGTTTCGGACACATTTGTAACAAACGTAGCAATTGTATTTACTGCGTCTACTGCATTAGCAGCCTCGGAAACCGCGTAATTATAATTAAATCCCGCGTTTGTAGAATCTAATCCGGCGGCAAGTTCTGCAATTATTGCGGCAAAAGCAAAAGAAGCATTTGATTGATCTAGTGCGGAGGCAGATTCAACTGCGGCTATATTTAATATTGCGGTGTTGTTTGTGGTGTCTAAACCGGCGGCGGATTCAACTGCGGCTATATTTAATATTGCGGTGTTGTTTGTGGTGTCTAAACCGGCGGCGGATTCAACTGCGGTCGCACCTAATGTTATAGTGTTGCTTGTGGTGTCTAAACCGGCGGCGGATTCCGCAACTGTCGTAACAAATGTAGCGATAGTTGTTGTTGTATCTAGGCCGCTCGCGGATTCTGAAACATTTAAACTAACAAGTAGTGAACAATTTTGGCTATCTACCGCACTCGCCGCTTCCGACAACGCGGAAGAAAAAATTGCAACTAAATTTATTGCATCTGAAGCAGAAGCGGTTTCAGAAACAGATCTGTTAAATAATGCCCCAGCAGATATTGAATCAAGGCCCGAACCCGCTTCGGAAACAGAGCTGTTAAATGCTGCCACAGCAGCTATTGCATCAAGACCCGACGCCGCTTCAGAAACAGATCTGTTAAATGCTACCGCAGCAGCTATTGCATCAAGACCCGACGCCGCTTCAGAAATAGCCCCACTATATGAGTCAGACGGTACTGCCTTAGATATTGTGTAAGTAAGGACAATTACGCCGTTGTAATACGGATAAGCACTTGCACCGTTACCACCGCCACCGGGCGCTCCGCCGGGAGTTCCAAAGTTAGCAGAAGTAATACCAGCAGAACCGCCACCGCCTCCGCCCGGACCCCAACCTGTACTTGTACCAGAATCGGTCCAGATGGACTGCATACCACCAGCGCCACCGTTCATGAAAGTGCCGGTTGTATTTTTACCGCCGCCACCACCACCGCCGTTAGTTCCAGCACCTGCATTTACTGTTGCAGTTGCGGCGGACCCACCCCCCGATCCGCCATTACCTGCGCCACCAGCACCGGCTGTGGTAGCGGTTGACGCTGCTGCACCAACGGTTGAAGATCCTCCGTTAGACCCACCACCCCCACCAGATGATGCAGACGAAGTTGTATTAGATGCAGCGCCGCCAGCTTTACCAGCGCCAGACGGACCAGCGGCTCCTCCGGCTCCACCCACTTTTCTAATACCACCAGTGGTTCCAGCGCCATTAGCGCCGTTACCCCCACCAAAAGTAGTCGTGCCAACAGAAGAAGTTGTTAGTCCACCAACATCTGCTTGGGCACCTGCGGCTCTAATACCGTTACTGGAGACACTTGGCGCTATATTTGCCGCAATATTAAACCAGACATCTCCAGAACTTCCGCCAGTAATATTGTTATAATAAGCGTTGGTATTATTTAAAGAGCTTACATTAACTGCTGATGTAGCATAAGCTCCACCGCCGCCACCTTTATACGGATTTGTGCTTGTATTTGCAGATCCACCATTTCCAATACCGTGTATTGTTATGGAATCAACGCCATATGGAATTCTATACGGAACCCCCGTTGCGCCAGTAAATCCAAGTTCGCTTAATACTTCTGTATACGAATTGCTAATAGTTACTGCGGGCGTATAGGTAACAATTATAAGCCCGTTGCCAGAGTTGACAGTATTAGAAAGCCCCCCCCAACCATAACCGCCAGCCGGACGAGCGTTAAGTCCAGTAATACCTACAAAACCACCATTTCCACCACCGGGGCCGTATTGATTCCCCGCGTAATCTGTATAAACTAAATCCGTAGATCCGTATCCTTGATTGGCAGAACCAGTTGCTCCGCCGCCACCACCACCGGAAGTCCCGTTTGTACCAGAACTTCCAGATGCTCCGCCACCCGCACCAAGGCGATTATTACCCCCAGACCCCGCCGTTCCAGCCGAACCCCCGTTTGCGCCACCACCTCCACCTATGGTGCCACCTAAATATCCATTTCCCCCGTTTCCATTTGGACCGGCAGCTCCACCAGCAGAATAAAATAAGCTTGAACACCCGCAACTAGAATTCCATGCAGCATAGCCAGAACCGCCCGAATATCTTGTATTTCCAGCCCCGGCAGATGACTGTCCACCAAGAAAAGTGGCACCACCAGTATCGGTAAGTACTTGGGCACCCTTTGCTAAACAGCCGGTTGTTGGAGAGGAGGAAGCTGCGGGTGCTCCCGATGATGTGTTAAACCAAGTATCTCCGGGAGTCGTACTTCCGCTTCCTCCACTCCCAACATTAATATAAACTAATTGAAGTGGGGTAACAGAAATAGAAGTTGTTTTTGAATACGCCCCACCACCAATGCCACCTGCACCTATACACTCAACAGTTATAGTTCCCGAACCAGCATCAACCGGGACTCGCCAACGTCCATTTCCAGTCGACGTAATGGCAATCGTTACGGTAGGCATTAGATTACTTCGGGAGTTACTTCATTAAGTAACGCGCCGTTAGGCACAACTTCTTTTCCATTCCAACTATACCCTTCGGGAACAGGTATAAGAGTCCAAGTCGGGTCATACCAACTTAAAGAATCCGTAACAATAGTATTGACATAATTGCCTTGATCATCAAGAAGAACGCAAGTCATTATTCTTCCTCGCTAGACGGAAATACATTGATGAACACAGTCCCATCAACTAGCGCCTCGACCTCATGCCATTCAATCTCTTTTAGTATTACTGGCGTGGTGTCCTTGTCCATTTCTTTGTAAAGATTTTCTTTACGAATTGCTGCTTTTCCAGCAACGCACATTGTTAGATGAGCAAATGTGTGCTGATGACGGGGAAGGCCCTCCCCCGTGTTTGCGTGATACACCGCGAACCTTACTTTGTCGTACAAGAAGGTATAGGTAGGGGTAATTATTTCCACACCCCACCCCCGATTAGGTTGCGGTTAAGCTAAACGTGTAAGTCACGTTCAAAGTATCACTGCTAACAACCGAACGGTCACCGCCAGTAAAATCAGACGCGGAAAACAACGTGCCGGTCGTGCCCGATTTTGCGCTACCACTTGTCAGAAACGCACCAGCAACCGTGCCACTAGCGTTAATTGAAAACACTGCGACTGACGCATTAGTCACCACTGACGGGTTTGCTAGAGTAGCCGCAGTGAAAGAAGGAGAAACGCGGGTCGATTGACTGTAGCCCGTAAACTCAGTCCAGCCAGCATGGCTTGACATTGTATCGCCAGCAGCAAATGTAGTACCCGACCCCGGACCCGTTACAAGGCCGATATACCAACCTGCGTTAAGAATTTGCGTTGTGCCAGTTAAAGCCACGCCAGCCATATATTGAATACCCGTATTAACAACTAAGTTGTTGTTTTTTTCTTCCCATTTAAGGTCACCATTCTTGTCATAACAAAGAACGTGAAAACGACCAGAAGCAAATGTATTTTCCATAATAAATCCTAGTTAGATGATCGAATTAGTGCGTCTGTTGCACTATTTGTTGGGAGCGTAACAGTAAACGTATTACCAGAGACCGTTTTATCGGCCCCAAAATCAAGAACAGCAATAGACCGATTAGCCTTGCTGAAATTATAAATCAACGCCGCGCGAGCTGTAAACGAAGCAGAAGTCCAATTAGGGTTGTTAAAACTAACGTACGCCGTATACTCAGAAGAGTTAACCGTCACCCCTGTAATAGGCACGCCCCCAGCCGTGTAGCCCGCACCTACAACCTCGTTTGTTGATGAATAGGCAGTGGTGCTCTCGTTGAGAGTAGCGTTTCCGGTGTACAACGCAATCTTGAGCGTATCCGTCAGCAGGTTGTGAATTGCTTGATACAACTCCGCCTTAAAACTTGTTGTCTGGGTCTGGATGATAGACATCAAAGAATCTCCACACGGACCTGACCGCTGCGGTACGCATCTTGACGATCTTTGCCGTCGCCCAACTGTTTAAGCAGCATTAAGGCGTTGTCGTACATACCTTTATACACTGCAATTAGATCTGCCTCACCTTTCATGAATCGAAGGGCTTCAACCAACGCGCCGTTAAGCAGTGCAGAGTCAAAGTTGTTGCCAAGCCAAGTGTTTCCAGCGGTAACAATTGATTCCGGGTAGTAATAGTAGTGCAGTTCTGCGTTATATGCCGCGTCGGGAGTTGGTCCAAAAATGAGCGATAGTGTTGTTGGAGACGCGGTTTGCGGCCCAAAAATAGCGTAATGCGCCGGAAGTCCGGTATCCGTTGGATTTGGGTACGCCTCCCGAATAAAGTTTACGTCTTTATTCAACAAGTACGTATAACTACCGCCCGTAGGAAAAACCGCCAACGAAAAGACGGACAAAAAATCTCCGGGGCATGATAGATATTTATTTGATGCAGTTAATACGCCGACCACGTTTTTACGCAGGTTGGGCAGTTGGACCGTGTTATAGATCTTCTGCTCAGCCTGCTGGATGAACATATTCACATCTCTTGTCAGAAAAGTATTTTCCGTGATGTCAGATATGTTCGTGACCAGATCGGCGTAGTTCATGCCATCGGGCCCCGAGACATTTTACCTTTAGTAGCGCAACCAGTTCCCCGCATCTGAATACCAGAGGTCTTGGGTGGCGGGCATTCGCTGCTAGAGACGTTGCCAACGCTGACGCACAAATCATCTAGGCTCATCGAACGAGCTTTTTTACCATAGCCGCTGTTGCTCAGATCAACACCGGTTTTGCTTGACATATCGTGTGGCTGGGCGTAAGTTGAGGCAGGCCCCACTTCTTTGCCACCACGTTTCATGCTGTAATTAGCCATCACCGCCCCCGTGAGCCACTACGCTGATTCATAGCGCGAGACAAGTTTTTGCCGTACTTCATACGGTCATCCGTGGTTGGGCCACCGGCTTTCATCTTTTTAGCACCGGGGTGCATTTTTTTCTCGTGGGCACGAACTTCCGTGTCCGCGATAGCTTTAACTTCTTTCTTGTCCATCACGGACTCCTATGATGTCGTAACCGTTACTGTACCAACGTATGTCGTTGCAACCAAGTAGTTTGGCGTCAAAGGATCATCAAACCCCCTAGACCCACCAACCGGATTCCAACCCCACTGAAAAATTCTACTGCCTTCTGACGGAAACCCAATCACGTTCGTACCGGACTGATAGTAGCTAAGATCTTTACGAGGTTCCCGCAATGCCTGAGGATCGTCAATTGGATACATACCAAGCTGTAGCTGTGGCTGATCCGGCGTCCAGCACTGAGGGCAGACCTTGATGTTGACTAGCTTTGTCTTAACTACTAGCTTTTTGAGATCCTTTAACTTGTACCGAAACCCGCACATGTCGCATTCGGCAATAGCGATCTTGCCAGAGGCGAACCGATTACCCATTAGCTGCTACCGATAAAATACTGTCTAGGTACGAAACGATCCGCTGCTTTTTCCCGATCTTCATCCGCAGCCAACTGCCACTGAGATTCGTACTCAGCCTTTAGCATACCAAGGCGTTGCATTCCCTCAGGAATCTTCATGGCTATATAGTAAGCCAATCCTGCGGTAAGGCAGGGTAAGAAACGGAAGTTCACGTCAGCCGTGTTGACGCCTGTATTAATATTATCTATCCGGCGCAGCCGCCAGTAGACAAATGTGTAATATGGACTGCCACTTGTACCTTGGTCTGGAATAGGCCAGACGGTTATGGTTGGCACCGCCTGTTTGCGGTCAATATAAACTTGGATTGGACGCGCTTGGCTAAGTTTGTTTGGGATAGTTGCGTATGTAGACACGCTGATTCGGGTGATCGTTAAGTCTGATTGAGTGGCAGAGTTGCCTGATCCCGTACGAATTACATGCTCTAGCAAGTCTACCGTGTCCGCCGGTAAGTTGTAGGTTGCCGTGCCTTGGACCAAAGGGATTGAGCCAGACTCAATCGTCCACATGTTGATACCACGATTAGCCCATTCAGCCATCATGATATTGGCGCTACGCCGCGCCGTCCGAAGATCATAACCGGTACGCATCTCACGCCCTGCACGTTCAAACGCTTCTTCAGCGAGTTCCGTGAAGTTCATGTCAAAGTTAGCGACTCCGGAAATTGCCATTATCTAAACCTAGCGGTTTTCTTTGCGATTGTTTTAGGCTGCGCTACAAACTGTTTCCCTGCCGCTTTACCTGCGCGTTTGGCTTTGGTAGTCGCAGCATATTCAGACGGACTCAAACTCTTAATTGCATCTTCTGGCAAGTACCGCTCACCGGTCTTGCTTGACGGCTTACCACTCTTGGTGCGCCACTTCTGGTCGCCCCAGTCTTTAAGAGACTGCTGTGGAGGCTTCAATCTCTATACCCCCCACCAGCCGCCTTGTACTTCTTAGCGACAAGCTGGGCTTTGCGAGCAGACCACTGGCCCGCCCCAGTACCCTGAGTCGCCGCAGCCTTTACTTGGGAGACAATCCGCTTACGAAGACTAGGCTTTGTGTAGTTGCCCGCTTCATTGACGTGCCCACCTTCAGCGTACATAGCGACTTCGTTCGGATCATCCTTGCGGGTGATCGTCTTCTTTCCCGGCATTTTGGATGGGTCAATATTGCCCATGCCACGGCTAGATAGCATTAGCACATCCCGCCGCGTTTGAGCCGAGTTTTGCCACGCTGAGCGCAACCGTCAATTGAGCCGCCCTTCTTCATGCCTTTCATTCCGGCCATTCCGCCTTTAGCCATTTTGCCTACGCCATCAGCCGCAAAATCAGGAACCATCTTCCCGTCTTTTTTGACCATGGTCATACCACCGTCTGCATAACCGTTTTTCATGTCACCACCTTTGGAGAATTTGCGACCTTTATCAGCTTCTGCGTAGTCTTTACCTACGGACTGTGGGATGTGAACTTTTTTAGCAAATGAAGGCGAGTGAGCAATCGCCTCCATAAAGTTGTGCTGTTTCTTGCTGTGGCTAGGCATTACACCATCCTCCCTTTAGTCTTGCCGCGCTGGGCGCAACCGTCTGCGCGACCAACTAGACCACCCTTCTTAAAGGCTGGGATCTTGCCGCCTTTTTTGATTGGAAGTCCTTCCCGTTCAAGCACTTCATCGGTCTTTGGACCGCGTTTCTCACCCACCGGCCTGTCAAACTTATTGTTTGTAGCTCTAAACTCCCCGCTGGCTTTGGGTCGACCGGGAGTAGCACTTCCTTTATTTGGGAAGCGCCTGTTGTCTGGAGTTTGGCGTTTAGATGCTGCACGCTTAGCCGCCTCTGCTGCCACTTCATCAGAAGCATTTTTGGAAGACTTATCAGCGGCTTCTTTGGCGCTTTTGCCAGCGGCTTCAAACTTCTCCTTAGCTTCACGCGCGTCACGCATCGCTTTAGTTTCCCGCAAACCCATCTGTTCCGCAGGTGTTTTTGGCTTTGGCGCTGCTGCGGACGCAGAGAGCCCTTCAACCTTAGCTTTTCGCTCAAATGCGGGAGTCCTAGGTACGCTAATCTCCGGTTTTTCTTCGGGAAATTTACCGGTTCCCTTGCTTCGGAGCGCACCAAAACCAGCACGGGCCATAGCTGGAAGCTTGGAAGCCCCAAGAGCAATGGTCTCAACCGGACCCATCATGGTCTGTTCAACAGCCCCGCTACCAACCCGCTTTAGTCGTTCTACCTCATTCTTATTCTTGGTTTCGACGCTATCGTCGCTATCACCCGCTCCTACATAGCTAGGTTTAGCGGGGGCGGCTGAAGTTTTTTCAGCGGCAGAGGCTGGTGGCTTGGGTTTGGGTTTGCTTACCGGCATCAAAGACTGGCGGTACGCTTCTGCTTTTTTAGAGTTTCCGGTGGATGTGAACGAGTCTACCCCTTCATTACCATCGGCTAGATTATCTGGTCCGTAGGAATAACTATCATACTCGGGCCTCGAAGTCTTACCAGACGATGCGTAATTAGCTCTTTCGTTTGGTCCACCCTTCTCCCGGTCTTTCATTTGCTGGGCGACACTGGGGGTTTCAGTTATTTTTCCGCGACCGGTTTCAACAGGCTTAGTCTCAGCGGGTTTGACGGGTTCAGCTTTTACAGCTCTGGTTTCTTTTTCAACCTTCGGGGGTTGACGGTTTTCAATCGGAGCAGAGGGCTCGTCCGCTGACCTACGCCCACCAAAAAAGTTTTTCAGACTTTCCCAGTTTTTTGCGCCTTGTTCTTTTTGCTTCGCATACTCTTCATCGGTCATGATTGACTCATCACCAAGCGGTCCTCCGCCAGCGCCAAAACGCTTAAATTTCTTGGGCTTTTTCATTTGTGCTGCTCCATAAGCCGATCAATCTTACTTTCAAGACGATCAAGGCGATCAAAGATGCGGTTGATATCCGAATCCAATTGTGTCTTGGTTACGTAATCTTTGGCAATCTCTTCGCGGGTTTTGGTAATCAGCACTTGAAGACGTTTTACCTCGTCCAACATGCCCTTGATGAAAAACCCAGCAATACTGACACCTACTGAAAGTACGGCGTTCCAGATAGTGTGTTCCATGTCCACCTCAACACTTCCATGCCCGAAGGCTTTTGTTAATCCGGGAGTCGGGGTCGTTGGCTGTTTTGGCGCTAGTGAGCTTTTTCTTCATGCCCGACATCCGCGCACAAAATGACTTTTTCCTTGCCCCACCTTCAGGTTGAGGAGGCTTGAGTCCGGGCTTGCCCGGATTGGCAGCGTTATAAGAAGCCCTTCCTTTGGCGTTCAAACCGCCACTCTCGGACTTACCTTCTTTGCGTTGCCATGCAGGGGATTTAGATTTGGTAGCCATTCTGCACCAGCAGGATGCTGAAGTTTGCCGTTACATTGGATAAGTTTGTGGCGGTTGCCCGGACTTCGATGTCTGTTTTTTCCGTAAAACCTACCGGGTAATTCAACGGGATGGTAAAAGCACCGCCGTTTGCGCATCTGCCTTGAATTGTGTTGTCAAAAACCCCGCCCAACGGCCTATGGTACAAACCAATGCTTGTATATGCATTAGCGGTAGTAACACCGGAAGAACAGAGAAAATCAAAAATGTAACCCGTATATCCAGCAGGAACGGTGTAAATACAAGCCGTTGCGCCGCCATCAGCGGTATAAACACCATATACAGTAGCAG
>Ga0209401_1000393_pt1 | contig 29980 bp, 24 predicted proteins | sample M_140807_MF_Meta_FD_187318 | JGI IMG/M metagenome (GOLD analysis project Ga0209401, IMG submission 187318) | Freshwater microbial communities from Lake Montjoie, Canada to study carbon cycling - M_140807_MF_MetaG (SPAdes) (version 2) | ecosystem: Environmental > Aquatic > Freshwater > Lake... | reverse complement strand
GCTGGCCCCCAGCAGCGGCCCCACCAGGGCCCCCACCAGCGGTCCGCCCACCGGCAGGGCGGGCAGCAGCCCGAAGAGGCCCACCATCAGACCGATCGCCGAGCCGATGTAGGCCCAGCGGGTGGCCTGCATCCGGGCTGCGCCCAGCACCAGGCCCAGGGCATCGGCGCCCCAGCCGAGCAACAACAGCAGCACGGCGAAGACGAGTGTGGGCCAACCCCTGGCGAATCCGATCGCCAGGCACCACACCAGGGCCCCCAGGGGCAGCAGCGCCAGGCCGGGGAGCACGGGCAGCAGGGTTCCCGGTATGGCGGCAACCTGGATCAGCAGCGCCCCCCACCAGGCCAGATCGGCCCGATGCATCGGCGGCAGGGCTGGATGCCAGGGCAGGGGTGGCAGCGAGGACAGGGCCAGGGCTGCCGGGTGAATCAGAAATGGCGGCTCAACCAGGTGAGGCCCAGGCGGGAGCCCATGCAGCAGTGCGGGCAGGGATTCGGAGAGGGTCATGGCAGGCGGCGGGCCACCCGCAGCTTGGCCGAGCGGCTGCGGGGATTGGCTTCCGCCTCGGCCGCCTCGGCCACCAGGGGCTTGCGGGTGACCCGCTCCAGGCGCTCATCGTCCAGGAAGGCGGTTTTGACGCGGCGATCCTCGAGCGAATGGAAGCTGATGATCGCCAGCAGGCCGCCGGGCACCAGCCAGTCTGGAGCGTGCTGCAGCAGCCGCTCCAGGGCGCCCAGCTCATCATTCACGGCGATGCGGAGGGCCTGGAAACTGCGGGTGGCTGGATGGATACGGCCGTGGCGGGCCTTCGGTGGATAGCAACCGGCCACGGCATAGGCCAGCTCATTGGTGCTGCGCTCCCGCCAGGACTTCGCCTCCCGTTCGGCCACCAGCCGCCGGGCGATCCGCCGGGACAGGCGCTCATCACCGAACTGAAACAGCAGGTCCGCCAGCGCCCCTTCCTCCAGCCGATCAAGCAGATCGGCGGCGCTCTCGCCCACCTCGGGATTCATGCGCATGTCGATCGGCCCCTCGGCGCGGAAGCTGAAGCCCCGCTCCGCCCGATCCAGCTGGGGGCTGCTCACGCCCAGATCGGCCAGCACCGCCACGGCGCGCAGGTCCGCCGGCGGCGCCCAGGCGCCGAAGTTGGCGGCCTCGATCCGCACCCGGTCGCCATAGGGGGCCAGCTGCGCGGCCGCCGCCGCCCGGGCGGTGGGGTCCTGGTCGAGGCCGATCAGCTGCCAGTCGGGATGGGCTTCCAAGAGCAGGGCGCTGTGGCCGCCGCCGCCGAGGGTGCAGTCGATCAGGAGAGGGGGGGCTCCATCCGGCGCCGGCGGCTGGGAGGCGAAGGCCTCCACCAGCTCGGCGGCCAGCACGCTCTGGTGGGTGAAGGGCGTGCTCATGGCTTCTGTCCTAAACCAGCCGCGCTGGGCAACACCCCCCTAACCATCACCATCACCCCGCCCCAGCCTCCCTAAGATCCGCACATCTGCCTTTCGCCTCGGCCCCATGACGCAGCTGGAGACGCGCACGGAGCCGATGGTGGTCAACTTCGGCCCCCATCACCCCTCGATGCACGGGGTGCTGCGGCTGGTGGTGACCCTCGACGGCGAGGACGTGGTGGATTGCGAGCCGGTGATCGGCTACCTGCACCGCGGCATGGAGAAGATCGCCGAAAACCGCACGAACGTGATGTTCGTGCCCTATGTGAGCCGCATGGACTACGCGGCCGGCATGTTCTACGAGGCGATCGTGGTCAACGCCCCCGAGCGCCTGGCCGATATCCCGGTGCCGAAGCGGGCCAGCTACATCCGCGTGATCATGCTGGAGCTCAACCGGATCGCCAACCACCTGCTCTGGCTGGGCCCCTTCCTGGCCGATGTGGGCGCCCAGACCCCCTTCTTCTACATCTTCCGCGAACGGGAGATGATCTACGACCTCTGGGAAGCGGCCACAGGCCAGCGGTTGATCAACAACAACTACTTCCGCATCGGCGGCGTGGCGGTGGATCTGCCCTGGGGCTGGCTGGAGAAGTGCCTTGATTTCTGCGACTGGTTCGGCCCCAAGATCGATGAATACGAGAAGCTGATCACCAACAACCCCATCTTCCGCAGGCGGATTGAGGGCCTCGGGGCGATCACGCGGGAGCAGGCGATCAACTGGAGCCTGTCGGGGCCGATGCTGCGGGCCTCCGGCGTGCCCTGGGACCTGCGCAAGGTCGACCACTACGAGTGCTACGACGACTTCGAGTGGGATGTGGCCTGGGAAAAGGAGGGCGACTGCTTCGCCCGCTACCGGGTGCGGATCCAGGAGATGCGCCAATCGCTGAAGATCCTCCGGCAGGCCTGCCAGATGATTCCTGGTGGTCCCACCGAAAACCTGGAGGCCCGCCGCATGGCCGAGGGCAAGGGCGGCGAATCGTTTGGCTTCGATTATCAATACGTGGCCAAAAAAGTGGCTCCCACCTTCAAGATCCCCAGTGGTGAGCTCTACACCCGCCTGGAGTCAGGTAAGGGCGAAATTGGCATCTTCATCCAGGGCAACGACGATGTCACCCCCTGGCGCTTCAAGATTCGCGCCGCCGACCTCAACAATCTCCAGATCCTGCCCCACATCCTCAAGGGGGCCAAGGTGGCCGACATCATGGCCATCCTCGGCTCGATCGACGTGATCATGGGCTCGGTGGATCGCTGAGCAGCAAGCTGCGAACCCCGACCCTGCACTCCACCGGCACGGCGGCCGGCTGTCCCGTTTGACCCGATGCCGCTCCCGCCTCCCTCCACCTGGCTGCAGCTGCAGCGCAGCGTGCGCTTCGGTGACACCGATGCCGCCGGCGTGATGCACTTCCACCAACTGCTTCGCTGGTGCCATGAGGCCTATGAGGAAAGCCTGGAGCGCTTCGGCCTACCTGCCGCCTCGGTTTTTCCCAGGCCGGAGTGGGCCGGCGCGTCACCGGAGGTGGCCCTGCCGATCGTCTACTGCCAGGCGGAGTTCCACCGTCCACTGCTGGTGGGCGACCAGCTGCGGATCAAGCTGCAGCCCGCAGCCCTCGGGCCCGAGGGCTTTGCGGTGAGCTACAGCTTCGAGCGTGATCGGAAGCCGGTGGCCCAGGGGCTGACGCGCCATCTGGCCATCGCCGCGGCCGAGCGGCAACGTTGTCCGCTGCCGGAGGGCATCCGCCGCTGGCTGGAGGCCTCGGGGCTCGGCGAGGGGGTCCGGCCGCTCTAGCCGTGGCGTGCCACCGGGGTGCATGGCATCGGTGAACGCACCGCCGACTAGCCAGACCTTGCGTTGCCTATATCCGATGGATAGGGTTGATCAGTCCCAACCCTTGCAGCGGTGAATCAAGACGGCTGCGATGAAAGTTGGCCGAGGTGGATCAAGCAACTGTTACGATTACTTAGTGGTGATCACAGCCAATTCACCCTTGAAGAGAGGAACTTATCCCAGCTGGCCCATGGGGCCGCAAGCCTCTCGATTCTGATCGTCTGGTGGGCCCTTTTCCATCTGGTTCATGGCATAGCCATGGGGCAGTTGCAAGAATGGCAAATCTGCGAGAACAACCTCAGCCCAGCCAATGCCACCCAGATCAGCCTGAGCCAACAACAAGATCAAATCAACGGGATGATCGACGTCCTTGGCACAACGGCAACATCCTCCCAAAAAATTCGTCTACGCCAGCAAATCGCCGAAATCATCCGCATTGTTGATTCCGCTTGCCAGAGGCGTCTTTATTTTGCCTCCCAACGGATTGCCCTCGGTACGATCGGCACAGGAGCTGCGATTGTACTAACATTAACTTTTGGCCTATCGGCATCCAAAGGCATCCAGCAAACCAATCGATTAACCATCAATCTTGCTGGCACGGCCCTGGTAGCGCTGACAATCGCTGTGTCTGTGAGCACTTTATTCAGCGATTCGAGCAACCTACCCAATACAATAAATTTATACCTAAATGCACGAATCGTACTGAATACTTTTGCCACCGATCTAGTCAATCCCAAATCCCTCCTCGCCACCCCGGTCGAACTGGAAGCCTGGATGAAGGCCAAGGATCAGGCGATCCAGTCCCTGCTGGTGATCCACCTCACCGTCAACGACAGCATGATGGATCAGACCTTGACGAAATATCTTCCGAACACCGGTATTGCACCGCTGCCTGCAGCGCCGACTCCCCAGCCAGCCGCCGCTGCCCAACCCTGAGCTCCGAGCTTGGTGAGGAGCGGGTGGGAGCAATTACAAGCGGGAAAACCCTGGCCAGACTGGATCCAGCGCCCCATCCCTCAGATACCCCCCAAGCCCATGGCAGTTCTCCCCTCCCAACGTTCCTGGCTCCGCTCCCTGCGGCTGCTGCTGCTGGCCCTCGGAGGGCTGGCCCTGCCCGCCTCCGCCCAGGAACTGGCCCAGGGCGCCGCCACGACCTGCCGCACCATGGGGCCCCAGGCGGTGATGGGGATCTGCGCCATCACCCTGATCGGCACCTTCACGGCTTTGATCGCCATGCGCCGGCGGCTCGGGAAGGAGGGCTGGTCGTTGGCCAATGCCCTCTCAGAACCCACCCGGCTCACGATTCCGATCGACCCCCGCTGGAGCCAGTCCCAGGGGGATCACCAGGCGGACCAGGGCGGGACTGCGGGGATCAGTGCGGTGGGGGTGGGATCCGCCAATGAGGGGCCACCGGCGGCCCTCACGATCCTGGAGGCAAGCAGCAGCCGCCTGATCGCCATGGTGGGGATGGTGGTGATCCTGCTGACCTACCTGGGATTCGGCATCTTCTCGCTCTACACCTTTGGGCTCACCTGCCAAATGCCCGCCTCCACAGCGGCGGTCACCAGCTTCCTCTACGCCGGCCTCACCCTCTTTGCGCCCTACGCCGCCAACAAGGTGAGCGGCATCCTTCAGCCGATGCTGGGCAGCAAGCCCCAGCCGCCGCCGGAAACCGCCGGCACCCGGCTGACCCAGCAGGCCGGCGGCGGGCTCAGGTCCCTAGCCGCGATGGCACCCCCCCTTGCCGCAGCAGCCACCCCCGGAGATGGCGATGGTGACACCACCGCCCAACGCGCAGCCGCCCCGGCAACCGCGGCCGTGGGGCATGGTGTTCACCAGCCGGCGCACCGGGAGGGAGTCGGCACCGCCTCCGGCACGGGAACTGCCGCTGGGGTGGCGGCGAACCCGCCACGGAAGCCAAGCGGCACGCCGCCGACCCACCGAAGTTTTCCGGTGGCTCACCCACCCGTGGAAGAACCCCCAACGACCAAGCGCACCACGACCACCCCCTCCAGCGGGGCCGGCGATCCCGATGCCGCAGCGGTGGCGTTGATCGCCGAGTTCGAAGGATTCGTCGATCACGCCTACCCCGATCCCGCCAGCGGCAGCGAACCCTGGACGATCGGCTATGGCTTCACCAGCCTCCAGGGCCGGCCGGTGCGACCGGGCGACACGATCAGCGAGGCGGAAGCGAAACAACAGCTGGCCAGTGGCGTTGAAGCCTGCGGCAAGCACCTGGCCGGCACCATTCCCGACTGGGCCGCCATGGCCGCCGACCAGCGCTGCGCCCTGATCTCCTTCGCCTGGAACCTCGGCGAGGACTTCTACGGCAGCGATGGCTTCAACACGATCAGCGAGCGGCTCCGGGATCACGCCTGGGCGGAGGTTCCGGCGGCCCTGGAGCTCTACTGCGATCCCGGCAGTTCGGTGAGTGCCGGCCTACTGCGGCGCCGGCAGGCGGAGGGCGCTCTCTGGCGTCAGGGCCTGGACAGCCCGTCCGTCGCCAGGGCCGGCACGGCGAGCGCGAGCGTGAGCGCAACTACAACCACAACCGCAACCGCCAGCAGCGCCGACCGAGCGGCCATGCCCAGCAGCGGCGCCCATCCCAATCCCCTCAATGTGCGCTGGTACGACCAGCTGGCCATGAACGATGGCCAAGGCTGGCGCGACTGCTTCTCCGCCAGTTCCGCCATGCTCGCCACCTACTGGGGCAAGGAGCCGAACGAGGACGACTACAACAGCCTGCGCCAGAGTTACGGCGACACCACCAGCGCCGAAGCCCAGCTGGCGGCCCTGCGCCACCTGGGCCTCCAGGCCGAATTCCGCACCGACGGCACCCTCCAGACGCTGCGGGATGAGATCGACGCCGGCCGGCCCGTGGCGGTGGGCTGGCTGCACCATGGACCGTCATCGGATCCCGGTGGCGGGGGCCACTGGACGGTGGTGATTGGCTACGACGACAGCGGCGTGATCATGAACGACCCCTACGGCAGCTGCGACCTGGTGAACGGGGGCTACCCGCAGAACCACAACGGCGCCCGCCAGCACTACTCCTACACAAACTGGGAGCCGCGCTGGCGGCCCCAGGGCAGCGGCGGCTGGTATCTCACCTGCCAGCTGTGAAAGGCCCGCCCGGCCCGCAGGATCAGAGCCCCAGCAGCCGGAACAGGGAGCCGGCGTTGATCACCGGCCCGATCGGCGCCAGGGCATCGGAGAGTCCGTCGGTGGCCTTGGCCCAGCCATGCCGGTCGACCACAATCACATCACCCTGCTGCAGGGGAGGGTTCTGAACCGACCCAAGCGGGGCGGCCGGGTTGAAGCGGATGGTCGCCTGCTTGATGGTGCCCGTGGGAGTGAGCCTGAGCAGGCGCACGGTTTGATCATTGGCCCGGCGGGTCAGCCCCCCGGCCGTGAGCAGGGCGCCGGAGAGCGGGCTATTGGCCTTCACATTCAGGGTGCCGGGCTTCAGCACTTCGCCCACCACATTCACCGCGATCGTGTCGGGCGCGAAGGTGGAGGAGGCGATGGCGAGCAATTCCGTTTCGCTGAGGTTCTCGGCGCGGGGGATCGTGATGCTGTCCCCGTCGTACAGGAGGGGGTTGGTCACCGGTCCAGTGCCGGAGAGCACCTTGAGAAAGTCGAACTGATAGGTGCGCACGGGGGATCCCGGGCCGCCGCTGGGTCGCTGCACGGTGAGGCGGCGAAGATCGCCGTAGGCCGTGAGACCTCCGGCCCTCTGAATCGCATCCAGCAGGGTCGGCGCGCCGCTCGTTTGAATCACGGTGCTGGGGGACGATCCCGGGCCGCTGCTGCTGAGCTGATTCGATCCACCCTTGCCGATGCTGTAGAGCCCCGGCCGTTGCACCTCGCCGCTCACGGACACCCGTACCGGGCGCGCCTCGACCAGATCCAGATACACGATCGGACGCCGCAGGATCGTGGCGTAACCGGCGGTGATGCGCCTTCGGGCCTCATCGAGGCTCAACCCCCAGACCGGCACGCTGCCCAAGCGGGGCAGGTTGAGGGTGCCATCGCTGAGGACCTCGGCGGTGGTCTCGTAGCCCTCCATCCGGAACACCGCCATCTTGAGCCTGTCCCCCGGACCCAGCCTGTAGCGGAGGTTGGCCGCCAGGCCAGGATCGATCGCCGACGCCGCAGGCGGCTTCCTCTCGGCGGGCCGCGAGGGGGTCGAGGGCTTCGGGGCTGCCTGAGCAAAGGCGCTGCCGCCGGGCATCCCAGCGAGGGCCATCAGGCCGATGGAAACCCAGCGGATCCCTGCCACCAGCGGGTGTTGACCGCAGCGTGTTGTGGATGCCGCGCTGGGTGACATGCAGGCATGGGCTGAAGACGTCAGGGGAGTTTCCCACGGCTACGAAGCTCTCCCCATCCCCGGGGGATCGGGAAGCCCACTCAGCTGCAGGGCGCGACGCCGTCCCTCCGAGGCCAGTCGATGCCGGGCCTCGCCATCACCGATCAGCCACTCAATCGCCTCCAACCACTCCTGCTGACGATCCCCCAGCAGCAGGCCATCGACGCCCGGGCGGATGAAGCCTCGATAGGGCGAGCGATCGGAGTAGAGGCCGGCGGCGCCGCAGCGTGCCGCGTCGATGAACTTGACCGGTGCCCTCGCCGCGTTGAGCGGGCTCTCCAGCAGGGGGGTGAGCAGCAGATCACAGCGGCCCTGGCCGGTCTCGGCCAGATAGCTGGGCCAGCGCATCGGGTGGAGGATGCGCACGCGGGGAAGATCGCGGAATTGGCGGTTGATGCTGAGGTCACCGAAGAGATCCACATGGGTGTGGCAATGGCGGCTCTGAAGCAGGAGGAGCAGCTCCCGCAGCCAGGCGAACTCCAAGGTGTGCACACTGCTGCCGAGATAGGCCAGCTGCAGGCGGGGACGCTGCGCCAGCAAGCCGGGATGGGGACTGAGGGGGAGCCGCAGGGCACCGAGATGGGCATACTTGCGCTCCAGAAACGCACTGGTCACCCAGATGAGGTCGCACAACTCGGGGACCCGCGCTCGCTGGCGGGTGATCCGCTGCCACAGTCGCTGACGGTAGGCAGCGGGCAGCTGCGGCAGCAGGGCCGGGTCGAGAAGGTCGTCGTCCATCACGTACACCAGCGGGATGCCTGCCTTGCGGAGATGCCGAAGGGCCCTGAGCCAGGGACGCGGCAGATAGCGAACGACCACAACTAGGTGGGCGGTTTGAATAGACATTTCCAACGGAGTATTTGGGGCCTCAGCGGAATCCACCTCTAGGATCCGAGCATCCCAGGCCTCCAGGGGGCCGCGCAAGAAATGATCGATGGTCGAGCCGGCGCCTTGATGGAGCAAAACAACTCTTTGCCCCTGCAGCGGAAACTCGATGCCGGGCAGTTTGGGAACAGGCATTGCGCAGTTGACTGGTGATCACCCAAGCGGGAGAGTAGGAGGATGGAGACGGGGAAAGCCAGAGGATCTGGAATGGAAGACCTTGCCTTTAACCATATTCTCGAACAACTCCCCAATCAGTGTTGTTTCGATGAAAATCATTTTTCCGCTTATTTTCTTTCCGCCGCTCAGTTCCAACCGATCGCAACCTGGGTGGGTTCCCTGCGCGCCAGCACCTATCGGCGAATCTCCCCTCTCGGCCCGGAACAGGTGGACCTTGACGGCCGGGATTCCCACTACTGGCACCTGCTGATCCTGGATCGGCAGCGTCGCTGCCTGGCGGGGTCGCTGCGCATGGGCCTCTCCGAATGGCATGGCGCAGAGTGGGATGGCCGTCATTCCTATTTAGAGCACTGTTATCCGGGCCTCGATCAGCACTTACGCAGAAGTGGGATTCGCTACGCCGAAATCGGCCGCACCTTGGTTGCCACCCCTTACCAACGCACCAGCCCGGTCCTGCGCATGCTGCTGCAAGCGATGGCGAGCATTCCACTGGCCACGGGCCATACCAATTTGCTGGGCATGGTGTCGTTCAACCACCTCCAGCACAGCGAAAACCTGAACCACAGCTTCCTCGCGACATTGTTAAGGCCCCCTTTCGGGGAAGATGATGGCCTTCCACCTGCTCGCTATCCTTTCCCGCTACGAGCCGAGGGGAGCAACCAGCCAGGCTTCGCGCCTCTCGCGAACAAACTGGGTGAACTCGAGCTCATTCTTGAGCAACATTTCGAAGAGCCGTTTCGAGCACCACTACTGCTGAAGAAATATACGAGCTTCGGCAATGCCAAGGTCATCAGCCTCTCCCTTGCTCGCGATTTCAATCAGATCTGCGAGATTTTAATGCGCTGTGACCTCAGCAAGTTGCAACCAAGGCAACACAAGGAATTTGTGGTTAAGGGCCTCATCCCTGTTTGGGAGAATGTGACGCAGAGGCCAGCGAACAGTTAAGTTTACCTGCATAAAGCTCACGAATATACAGGGATAGGGAATGTTGATCGGCAAACGCGTTCGGATCAATCGTGGCTCCCTGCTCGCAAAGAATCGTGGCCTGGGGCCCGAATAAGCGCTGCACGATCAGCCTGAAGGGGCGGTAACGGCTGGCGTCTTCGCAGCGCGGGAAACCCCGGTAGCGGATCGTCCAGGGAATGATCACCGCCCCACTACGACGGCCGAGCACATGCAGACTTCCCGACACCCGCTGGGTGATGGGGGTGATCAGGGAGCCACTGGGAAACAGAAATAAACGGCCCCGGCTCTCCAGCACGCGCAGCAGGTGACGCAGGCCAGCGAGGCGAGAGCGGCTGGAGAGATGATCGAGGTTGGTATGGCCATAATTGCGGGCACTGGCGGCGAAGAAGGGCAGGATCCAGCGCAGGTGGCGGGCAGCTGTGGTCATGCTGCATTCCCGGAAATAGCCCTGCACCAGCAACACATCCAGGGGGTTCCCGTGGTTAGCGATATGAATCTGGGGCCGATCGATCAGGTCGGTCCTGCGCTCCATCAGCACCTCAACCCCCAGGCCGGCTAAGCCGAGCTGGGAAGCCCGCTCCAGCAGGCGCCGGGCCGACTGGCGGGCGCCGAAGCTAAGGAGCAGCAATTGAAGGTAGTAGGTGGCGAAGCCCCGTGCGAGGGTCAACAATCGTTGTAGAAGCTCAACAGCACCCGGACGAGGCCCGATCGCATGAACGGCCAGGGATGGCGAGACGGTGAAGGTGCTGACAAAAGGGAAGCGGCCATCAAAATTGCCATTGATCTGGGTGGTTTCGATCATGTGACGATAGAAACGCCGGTATAAATCGCGGTCTGAGGGTTGGGGGGAGCCCCAGAAGAGCCGCAGCGGCTGCTGATCGGTGAGTCCCGGCAGGTTGTAGAAGGTGCGGCCCAGCACCTTTGTGGGCACAGCGTGATAGAGGGCCTGCAACCCCACCGTGCTGTTGATGGTGAGCACGGACTTGGCCCGCTTGAGGATCGGCCCGAGGGCGCCATCGTGGAAATAGAGCACCCGTTCGGCCACGCCGTGCTGGCGGGCCAGATCCTGGATCAGGGCTCCGTAATGGTTGTAGCCGCGATCGCGGGGATGGTGCTTGAAGGCCAGTCGCTGATCCGATGGCGCATACCGCGCAAAGGAAGCGATTAGCTGGGCGATGAACGGCTCCATGCCGGCATAATCCGATCCCAGACTCACCTGCGAATCGCTTGAAACCTGTAAGGGCACGAGGGTATAGGGAGTGCCATCCAGCAGGCGCCGGTGAATCGACCGCTCGCTGACCCGATAAAGGTACTTGCGCAATAAGCCAGCCACCTGGGCCAAGATGTAGGAGGGCTGCGGTTGCAGCTTGTGGGGGCCGCTGATGATCCGATAGGAGGTGAAGGCATGCTGGATGAAGGTGGGAGTCTTCCAGCACTTACGCCAACGAATACCGCAATCCCTGGGTGCAGAGGTAATCTCGCCAACCGCTGGCAATTCTCGATAAAAACCAAAAGGGAGATTGAGGTTGGAGCGAGCGTTGACACGCTCAAGCTCAAGACTCACATAGTTCGGACGAACATACCCCAGTTCGAACACCCAGGCCTCGATGGTGTGAGGCAACGCATTCTCGGCATTCATCTCGCGCACCAGATCAATCGCCAGTCGATGAGGATCAATAAAATCCCCATACATGAAAAGATGGCGAATGCCACGCCCCAGAATCAAGGAGCGCAGAAATGATTTATATTCAGCCATCGAGCCGGCATAGGCAACTCTCTGATGGGCAGGGAAGCCGAATTCGTGGAGCGGAAAACTCAATTTTGTGACATTGGCGCCCCTCCTCTCAAGGTGAGCGGCGAGCCGCGCAAAAAAGCTACCAAGCGGCCCCATCAGCAGCAGCACTGGGCCCTCGATAGCCACTTGTCTCACGCGGAAATCCCACAACGGGACAAGGCACCTTACAGCCGTGCTGAACAGGAACTGTGGGGCCCGATACGGTCCTTCCAACGTCCCCAGTGGCGAAAGATCCTGCGCCACCAGTTCGGCGATTGCGAAGGTTCTCGCAACCATTCGAGCAACTCCTCAATCGCCTGCTCCGGCTCGATGAAGAGTCCGCTGCGGCGACTCACGTAGCGGGGGTACGCCACCAGTGCCGCGTACACCAAGGCGTCGAGCTCCAATGGCCGTCCCCGCCGTGGGCAGGTCAGGCGATCGTGGCTGAGGCCCCAGCCGGCAAAGAAGGGAAGCCCCCAGGTGTGCACCTCCACCCCCCGCAGCAGGGCCTCAAAGCCAGCCAGGGAGGTGAGCACATGCACCGCATCCACCTCCTGAAGCAGCTGGTTCATGCAGCCCTCGGTGAGCAGGGCATCGCACCAATGCTGCAGATCGGCTTGCGGCGAACCCTCCCGCCGCAGACCGGCCACCACATCGGGATGGGGTTTGTACACGATCCAGGCCTCGGGTTCGGCAGTCCGAACCGCCTGCAGCAGCGCCAGGTTGGTTTGCCGGTCGGGGGCCCCATAGCGGATGGAGGCATCACTCTCCACCTGGCCGGGCACCAGCACCACACGGCGGGTGCCGGGGGGACGGCGCCAGGGGGGTGCCTGCAGGTTGTACTTGGTGAGGGCTGCGGCCACCAGCTGCTGCCTCAGGGCCGCCCCCCTGCCGCGCTCCGCCTCATCAAAGTGATGGGTTCGCAGGAGCGTCTCCAGATCGGATGGGGCGCCGGCGTCGTAATAGATGCCACTGCGGTCGACCACCCAGGAGATCGGGGCGATCAGATTGGCCCCGAGCCCCACCGAGCGCAGGAAGCCGTCCTCGATGCGCAGCAAGGTCGCCTCAGGCTGCTGCAGAAGCCGGCGGGCCACGCCACGGCCGGGGTCCCGCCCCCAGATCGCCAGGGCGGAAGCCGCACCCACCGATGGGGCATGGCGCCGGCGAAAACGAAGCTGGGAGCCCCGCAGGAAGCGGCGCAGAATCGGCTGCTTCCAGGGCTTGAAGCCAAAGGCTTCCACCGCGGCGGGAAGCTCCCGTTGCCGCCTTCGCTGCAGTCCGATCGCCCGGATGAGGGTTTCGGGCCCACAGGGCTGGCCGCGGTGGGGATTGGTATAGCGCGGATAGGCCACGAGGGCCGCATGAACGAGCTGATCGAGCGTGGGGCGGTGGGCTTGGCGCCTTGGCGGTGGCGTGAGCGCATCGTGGGTGAGCCCCCAGCCGGCATAGAAGGGCATGCCGAAGCAGTGCACGGGGCGACCCCAAAGCAGAGCCTCGAAGCCCAATTGGGAGCACACCACATACACGGCCTCCGCCCGCTCCAAAAGGCCGGTGGGATGGCCCCCATCGGCACAGATCCGCAGCCGCGGATGGCGCAGCGAAGCCTGGGCCAAATAGCCGCGCTTGCGACCCGCTGCCACATCGGGATGGATCTTGAGCAGCACGCTGCAGTGGGGATGGTTGTCGAGAGCGGCCTGGAGCATGCGCTGGAAACTCGACCCATCGGCCATGCCGAAGCGGATGGAGAGATCGCCCAGGGTCTGGTCGACCACCAGCACAAAGGGTTCGCTGGGGGGGATGGTTTCGCGGGCGCCGTTGTACTTGCTCACCCGCTCCGCCCGCCAGAGCGTTCGCAGGGCAGCGGCCCGGTTGCACTGCTCGGCGGAGAGGGATTGGCTGATCAACGCCTCGAGCCGACTGGGCGCGTGCGCGTCGTAATAGATGCCCAGATCGTCAATCACCAGCGACCAGGGAGGCCCGTCGGGGCCCAAGCCGAGGGAACGCAGGAAGCCGTCCTCACAGCGCCACAGCGGCAGGCCCCGCTCCCGAGCGATCAACTCCGCCGTGCGACCGGAGGGTTTGCGGCCCCAGGCCAGCAAGGCGGTGAGGGGGGCACGGCGGCAGTCCGCGGCTCCAACAACCAAGCTGGCGGAACCCAGCAGGGGCCCGAGGGTGGGGATCCGGGCCAGAGCACGGGATGGAATGCCCAACACCTCAGCGGTGGACGGGCGAACGTTCACGACCGGTGGCAAGCGGAATCGGCCATAGTCGAGCACAGCCACCGCATCGCAGGGCCATGGCCATCCAGCCCGTGCTGCTGCGCCGCCGCGAGCTGAGCCTGCCGATCATCGCTCCGGGGGCCACACAAGGTGGTCTACTGGCCTATCTGGCCCTGGTGGAGCGGCCGGTAACGGCCCTACTGGCCAGGGAGCGACTCACAGTGGTTGCCCCCGGGGAATTCACCTATCGCTCCAATCCCCATCAAGTCTTGAAGTGGCAGGTGGTTCCCACCCTCACACTGCGGGCGGAATGGAAGGGAGAGCAGCTAGAGGTACGGAGCAACGGTTGCCGCCTCGTTGGCTTGCCAGGCGGAATGGAGTCGCTGGGATTCAGCCTCGAGGCCGTGCTTGGGGCAAAGGAAGAGAGCCTGGGGGGGTGGGCCGAAGTAGGGCTCCGCTCACGGCTGATGGCAACAGGCATTGGGCGAAAGTTGGGTGGCCTGGCCCTGGAGGCGGTGCTGGATCGAATCGAGCGGCGGGTGGGCCGTGGACTGCGCGGGGACCTGGGGAGCTGGCTGGGGGAGAGGGCAAACACAATCGAATCGAGGGTTTAGATTGCAAATCGTTCACCCGGCGTTGGCCTTTGGATCCCTCAGCAAGCTCTGCTGATGCCGGAAGGGGGGCCAACGGACGCCACGCCCGCGGCGCCGACGGCTTGCAACGCCTGAGTGGTTGGCAAGTGCAATGGCGCGTGGTGGATGCGCTGGTTTATCGCGAGTTGCGCACCCGCGTTAGCGATGTCAAAGGAGGGTTTCTGGGCGTTCTGATTCAACCACTCGGATTGATCGCGATTTGGGTGATCTTTTTGACCGTGATCAATATCCATCGTGGCGGCAGCCTAAACGTCGTGCTGTTTCTTGGATCCGGCACGGTTCTTTTCACGATATTTAGCCAGATTGCCAGCAGGAGCGTCACTGCGATGGAGGCCAACGAGGCGTTACTTTTCTACAAACCGGTCAAACCAATTGACACGGTAATTGCACGCACAATCTGCGAAACCGGGCTGTATACGTGCTGCCTGCTTGTGATCTGCATCGGCACTTGGATCGTGCTCGACCAAGTTTATATGAGCAACTTAGGGCTCTTCTTTTTCACCATCCTCTTGGCTTCCTGCATCGGCTTTTCCACTGGCTTGATGTTCATGACTGCATCCCACCTAATACCGGCGTTCAAACAAACAGCCTTTTGGATTCCACGCATCCTTTGGTTTCTCTCAGGCGTACCCTTCCGCTACTGGATTTTTCCACCATGGTCGAGGGCATTCTTCGTATGGAATCCACTGATGCATATCATCGAACTAAACCGAAAATCGATGAGTGATGACTACTTTACACCCGACGCAAACCTGGAATACGCCATAGTCTGGACCATTGCCTTGATGACGATATCATTCTGGCTCTACTACAATAATGAGCGCAAGCTGCTGACCCAGTGATACCCAAGAGGGGGCTAAACGATGATTGAAGTCAACAACCTAACCAAAAGCTTTTTCTACCAAGGCAAGAAGACGACCATTTTCAAGGACTTAAGCTTTAGAATTAAAACCGGCGAGTCCATCGCCATCCTCGGAGCCAATGGCGCTGGCAAAAGCACCCTACTACGCATCCTTGGGGGGATTGATCTACCCGATAGTGGCACAATTCGAACAGATAGCACAATTTCTTGGCCCGTTGGCTTGGTGGGTGGCTTTCAAGGAAGCCTAACGGGGCGGGAGAATGTTACCTTCGTGAGCCGCATCTATAGTGAAAAGAAAAGGGTTAATGAGAAAGTGCGTTACGTTGAAGAATTCGCGGAACTCGGTGTCTATTTTGATCGACCCTTTAAAACCTATTCCAGCGGCATGCGCTCAAGGGTTACCTTTGGCCTGTCGATGGCCTTTGATTTTGATGTTTATCTCATTGACGAGGTCACTGCGGCCGGCGACCAACGCTTTCGCGAAAAGAGCAAGAGACTCTTGATGGAGCGCAAAAAAGTTGCCGACTTCTTGATGGTGGATCACAACCTCTGGGGATTGAAGCTGCATTGCGATCGGGCCTTTATCCTTGATGGTGGTAAAATAGAGGAATTCAATGACCTCGATCAGGCGGTTGCCCTCCACACCGAGCGACTACTGGCCACACCTCCCCAACGGGGGATCGAAGAGTAACTCTTGAAGCCAAACGAAGCGGAAACACCAAACCGCCAAAGCTGCAATCAACTCATCCCTGAACCAGCATGATTGACGTTGATAACTTTAATCCCCTGAATCGATTTTTATTAAAAAAGGATCAGCAAGAACAGGTTGATGAAGAGCAGTCAACCCTCCTAACGGGAACAAAGGTAATACCAATCAAGCCGCCGCGCCTTCGGTCCTCGCCACTGCGCCATCTATCGGTCACCCAACTGCTGCTGATTCCGATCATTGGTTCTGGCATCTATTTCTATTGGATTGCCCGAGATCGCTATGTCACTCGATCCGACTTTGTGATCCGCAAAGCGGAAGAGAGTGAAACCAACATGGCTGGTGCTGGCTTGGCCTCGCTGCTGGGCAGGGGCAATCAGCTCTCGCTGGAAGATGCGCGGTTTCTGAAAACCTACCTACAATCGCCGCAAGTGTTAGCCGATCTTGAGCGCACTTACAATCTCAACCAAGCTTATGCCCAAACGGGTCTCGATCGATTTGCCGGAATAAAGCCAGGATTATCCAAAGAGAAAAGACTAAGTTTTTTCAAAAAACAGGTAGCCGTTAGCCTTGATGAACTTTCTGGAGCCATTGTTCTGCGCACGATTGGCCTGGATCCGAAAGCCTCATTGAATTTGAATCGCTTCATGCTGGCCAAGAGCGAACAATTTGTGAATCGCCTCAATCAGGACATCAGCCAAAAGCAACTGAGCTTTGCCGAATCAGAGCTGGGCCGGGCGCGCGGCAATCTCAATCAAGCCAAGAATAGACTATTGGCCTATCAAGACTCCAACACGGTGATCGACCCCAAAGGTGAAGCCGAGCTAGCAAGCCAAACGATCAGCAAACTCCAAGAAAAACTGGTTGAATTGCGCGTGGAGTTGGCCACCTTAAAGCGCCAGTTTAAGGATCCTGCCGAGCCCGAAGTGGCGGTCGTCGCCGACCAAGTGAGGGAACTGGAAGAACAAATACAAAAGGAAAGGCGCTCATTGGTTTCCCGCAAAGGCCGAAATCTGAACCGTAAAGCGGCGGATGTACTCAAGTTAGAGTCGGATGTGAGCTTCGCCACCGACTCCTATAAACTAGCCTTGACATCCGTTGAAAAGGCTCGCATTGAGAGCAAGCGGCAACAGAAATTCATGGCCTTGCTCTCAGCACCGCAACTCCCCGAAGATCCACAAAATGACTGGAGAAGTAAGGGATTCTTCACTGTGTTGGCGAGCTGTGCCGTTGGTTTTAGTTTAACTAAGTTTGTCTTCGGCATGCAAGCAAGCCATCGCCAGTGAATCTCCTTAAGCGATGGACTGGCTTGCGCCTTCGGGAAGATTGGGTCTGGGAGTTGGGCTGTCAGCGCCCGACGCTGTCCCTTCGCGAGCCTGCGCGGCCTGGTTGGTATCTGTTAACGGTGCGACTCCAGGGAGAAACAATGCGCAGTTACGGCCTAATCAATCGCAATCAAGGGAGGATCCTTGTAAACGGTAAACGAAGGCGCCGCTTGGTACGCATTGGAAAAAAAACGCAAACGACACGCTTCGAAATTGAGGGTCTTAGAGACGATCCGCAAATCTTAGAATTAAGGTTAGTCCCACAACCATTATGGCGGGCAAGAAGGCTTCTAGCGACGAAGTTACTGAGACTTCATCCCGCTTACAGGAAAGAAACCCTGAGGGAGCGTTCATTAAAACAACAATGGCGAGATTATAACCAGCTCCTGTCTCGTCAAAGCTTTGCGCTAGTGGGATACGATGAGTGGATCGAACGGGTGGAGTTACCGGCGTTGCTCGACCAAGCTGAACAACGCCAGCTTGCTTCAACTGAGGCTGCCACTAAACCCACATCAATTAACTTTGCCATCTGGATCTGGGGGGAACGGGCAAACAATCAATTGTGCAAACTCTCCATCGATAGCCTCAGCAAGCAAGTTAGCGGAGCGTTTGAGATCCTGCCGCCAGAGCAACAACTAGAGGATGGTGATCGACAAACCTGGATTGTTTTTTTGCAGGCAGGAGATCAACTGGCACCACAAGCGCTGGCTCGCTTCAGCGACATGATCCAAGCCCAGGCCGATGCCGCCATCTTTTATGCAGATGAAGATAAAGTTAGCCCCACGGGAAGGCGGCATTCTCCCCAATTCAAACCGGCATGGAATCCTGATCTTTTCTATAGCGATCCTCACTATTCACACTGTTGGCTGATCCGCGCTGATCTCTGCATCAGAGCCTGTGAGGTTCTGAATGCCAATGGCGAGGCGCCGGATCTGTATGGCATCGCGCTAGAAGCAACAGCCCTTTGCGATGTGGATCAAATACTCCACCTGCCCGAGGTTCTCTATCACCGCCATGATCAATCGGGTGAGCCTCGATCATCAAACCAGACAGCCGATCGCCTGCAAAGGTTCCTTGCTCGACACGGCCAGAATCTTCAGGTTTCCCATCATCAAACGGGCGGACATCTGATCCATTGGCCCCTACCGGATCCTCCACCAATGGTGAGTGTGATCATTGCCACACGGGACCAGGGCGACCTGCTTCGCTGCTGCCTCACGTCGCTGGCGGAACATGCAGGCGGCAATCCGCCAACGGAACTGATTCTGATCGACAATGGCAGTAGCGAGCCTGCCACTTTGGAGTATCTTGCCCATCTAGAGAAACAAGAAAATGTGCGGGTACTGCGGCGATCTGGAAAATTTAACTATGCAGCACTCAACAACGAAGCCGTATCACTTGCCAAAGGCGAGTTAATTGCGCTGATGAACAATGACGTGGAGGCCACCCACTCTGGTTGGCTTGCCACCATGGCGGCACAAGCTCTACGACCGGAAATTGGAGCGATTGGGGCGAAGCTGTTATTCCCCGATGGCACCGTCCAACACGCCGGGGTGCTGCTTGGCATTGGAGGCATTGCAGGCCACGCCCACAAATATCTGGCCGCTGATGAGGAAGGCTATCAATTAAGGCTGCAGTTAGCCCATAACCTCAGCGCCGTTACAGCGGCAGCGCTTGTGGTGCGAAAAGCAGTATTCGAAGAAGTCGGAGGATTTGATGCTATTAACTTTGCCGTCAACTATAATGATGTTGATATTTGCTTGCGGCTTCAACAAGCAGGCTATCGCAATTTGTTTTGTCCCGATGCGGTACTGATCCACCACGAATCAAAAAGTCGTGGTGCGCCAATTACCGCCGATGCCCATACCCAATGGCAGAGTGAAAAACAGGCCATGCTCGATCGCTGGGGTGCGGTCCTACAGGCGGATCCAAATTACAGCCCACACCTCAGCCTTCTCGAGGAGAATCTATCCTTGGCGATTACAAACACAACCACAACAGCCAGAACAGCTTCCCTTCCCATTCGCTGATTCATGCCCCTCGATCTCACCGGTCAACCCCTGATCGACCGCGGCGATTTTGAAAAGTTGCTTGAGACCGGCTGCTTTGGCCGCTGGTCTGAGCAAGCGATGTCGCTACACGAAAAGGGGTTCTGCTTGATAAATCTAAGCGACAGCACATGGCTGGCAAAGATTGATTGTGTCGTTGAAGATCTGCAAGCCCGTCTTGAAGAAGATCTCAAACGCTGGGAAGGAGGGGAAAGCGGACCGCCACGACTACAGGATGGTTGGATCGATCATGGTTCGATTAAGGCTCTCGCACTAGAACCGGTGGTGCTGGATCTGCTGCAGCATCTCTATGGTAGGGAACCCTTCGCCTTTCAAAGCCTCAATTTTGCCGTTGGCAGCGAGCAACACTTTCACAGTGATGCCGTGCATTTCCACAGCTATCCCCATGGGTTCATGTGCGGCGTTTGGATCGCGCTCCAGGATGTTCAACAGGAGAGCGGACCACTGATCTATTTTCCTGGCAGCCACCGTTTGCCCTATCAGAGCGCACGGTCACTCGGACTTGATCGCGAAGCGGTTAAGGGAGAACAACACCCGCAGCGGTTTTTTGAACCGTCCTGGCAACAGGCCGTGAACGAGCATGCTTATGCCAAGGAGCAGTTTCTGCCGAAGCGGGGCGAGTTGCTGATCTGGCATGCCAATCTTCTGCATGGGGGTGAGCCCATCCAGCAAAGAAGCAGCAGGCGTTGGAGCCAGGTGAATCATTATTTTTTTGAAAACTGTCTCTACACCACACCGATGCTCAATTTTTCCTCTGCTGAAGGTGGCACCTGCCTGCGCAATCCCTTCGATATTGCCAAGGGCACACCGCGCTACAGCAAAGAGGAATGGCAAGACATGAACCCGATCCCGAGCCGGCTATAGATGCCGAAACAAAACAGTTGCATACCAATGCAGACTTGGGCATGGATGATATGAATTGACATTCTCAGGGGCTATCGTAGAGACTTGACCTAAGCAAGCACCAATTCAATGAAGAAAAAGGGGCGTCGCCTCAAGCGTTATTTGGGCCTGCGGCGAGAGGCCGTCATAGCATGGAGTGGCGGGATTGAACATCTTCTCCCAGGTTTGATCTCTGGCTGGGTTGTGGCGAAAGACGTGCCGCTCCAAGATGTGCGCCTGCTTGTGGGCCCTCACCTGATTGCGCGTGCTGAGATCAATCAATCGCGTCCCGATGTGTGCGAAACCCTCGGCTGGCAGGGTACGCCTGGATTTTCGCTCGTGTTGCCCGCAGAACTCCCACCCGTGGACTGGCAACCGGAGCCACGGCTGCTGGCGCTAAGCGCCGACGGCAGCCGACAGCTCGAGCTGACGTTGATGGGTAGACCCAAGCAGACGGCGGATCTTTTGAAGGCGCTACTGCAGGGCGAATTGCTGGGGCTAGAGGGACATGTTGATGGCCTGCTGCAGGGATCGCTAAAAGGCTGGGCCGGGCGTCGCGGCCAGCGGCAACCAGCCCAGATTTGGCTCCAGGCTGCTGGACAACAGCCTTGGCCAATACCATGCGATCAATGGCGCGATGGCCTGCAAGCTAAAGGTCTGACGGAACGCAGCGGCTTTCAAGTGGATCCGATGGCCATGCCCCCAGGCTGGGGAGGAAAAGAGGTGTGGTGCACGTTTGATCAACAGGGCCTATTCCGCTTGCCCCAGGAGGAGAAGAAGCTGGTGTTGCCAGCATCGCCCAACCCGTGGAGCGATGTGGTGCAAGCAATCCAAAGCGATAGCAATCTCAAGCTGGGGAGCCTGGAGACAAAGCAAGAATGGCCCTTAACTGTGCCGGAGGATCTGCGACAACATTGAATAGCCCTGGAACAGTTTCGGCTCTATCTCGATATAATTGAGCAGGAGCTTGATGCGAGAGAAAATAGCGCAACATCAGAGAAATCAGTGTTTGCAATGCAGAGATAGTGGCCAAAGCTGTTTAGGGGAAGTCGCTAAGGCTCCTACGACGTTAATGGCTTTCGGTGTCAACTTCTCAACCTACACCAGCTCAAGCAGCTTGAATCAAGCAAGCCTCAATCGCGCCTTTACCAGAAGTGACACACGGAAGAACGGATCCTCAGGACAACCTATAATCGAAAGAGCCGGAGCACCCCTTAGGGAATGCTAAACCTGCTAGACACTCAAGAAGGGATTGACAGGGCACACGCCCAATAATCATGGATAATCTTTTTGAGCATTTGATTCACTGCCTTGAAGGCCGCGAGCTGATTCTACATGCAGGAACTCCAAAGACAGGCACGACCTCTCTTCAGCACTGGCTTTTCAAAAACAGAAATGTTTTGCTTGAGAAGGGAATATTATATCCATCAAATGTGTTAAGCAGACAAGAGCCAAAGCATCAATGGCTGACTGAAGCACATCATACAGAGAAGCGCGAAGTGATAGCCACACAAAGCCAGTTAATAAATGATGAGATTATGAGCTCAAGAGGGTTTCAAATTAGAGCCATTTTGCTATCGACGGAGGGCCTAAGCAATCATTTTTTTGATCTTATTCAACCGAATAGATCATCTTGGCTCAAGGTTGCCAATGCACTTCCTGTAAGAGTCATTATTACACTTCGGAATCCACTTCAATACGCACTGTCACGCTATCGGCAAAACTTGATCAACCCTCCTTCAAGCAACCCATACCACGCAACACAGCTTAGCCTTGATGAACTATGTACTGATCGTTCGTGGCTGCGCGCATTAGACTATCAACAAATCATCAGTTTCTGGAATGAAGTTGTCGGCGAAGAATCTCTGACGTGCTTACCGTATAAGTTAAATATAATAAATGATTTTTTGAGATTTGGCTTAAATCTTGACACCTTAGCGAGTGATAGCAATCAGGAAAGATCCAATGTATCAGTTGAGGCGGCAGGTGTGCGTCTAATCCGTGAATTAAACAAGATGAATCTTTCTGGCGAAGAAAGAAAACATGCAATTCAGCATATTCGTGCAGCAGAAGCCTGTGTGGACGCCAGGAAACACCCGTTTGAACATAGCCATTTCTCACATCAAGTTGTGGTGTCATATTGCAAGTATCGTCTACCTGCATTGGTGGCACAGCGGCCAGAGTTAACCCTAGAACTAGCCGAAATCGTAGGCGGGCAAGAAAAGATCAAAAAGAAAATTTTACTTCACGATCATCCACTTCATAGTCAGTCAGTTGCTTTTATATGCTGCATCGAGCCTGGCTTTCTCGAGGAGCAAGTCGTGCGACTTGCCCAAAGCATCCGTCTTTTTGCTGGATCATATTGTGATTACCCTATTTATGCCATAAGTCCACACGGAGAAATGGTATCAAGATCCATACTACAGAAGCTAGAGGCCCTTGCAGTAACGTTAATCATTGATAACCTTAATCAAGATCTACGCGATTTTCCTTATGCAAACAAAGCTTACGCTGTCGAATATATTCAACAAAACCATGCCCACGATTCCTATATATTTGTCGACTCAGACACGCTCTTCATTGATGAGCCATCTGCTCTTTATCTCGATGAAACCATTGGCTTCTTAGCAAGACCTGTCGATATGCGCACTATATGCAGCTCACCGTTGGATGATTCTTATCAAGATTACTGGAATGCATGCTGCCAGCTAGCAGGCACAAAGCTAGAAGATTTGACCATTTTAATGAGCACGGCTGACAATCAAATTGTTAGGGCTAATTGGAACGGTGGATTGCTAATGTTTCGTGGAGACAAGGAAATTGGAGAGAGGTGGCGATTCTTGATCGAAGAGATGTGGAAGCGAATGATTCTCCCAAATCCAAATAACTTCTGGGGCAGTGGTCAAGTGAGCTTTACACTGGCTGCATGTAGCCTGAAAATGAACGGTTATTGCTTAAATCATGAATATAACATACCTCTTCATCTACCATTATCTCTTACACGACTTGATCGCATTGAACGCCCCAGACATATTCACTACCATTGGCTGCTTGATCCTGAATACAAGCATGAGTGGAGCCAAAAACTATCCGGCTTACGCCTTGAGGATTACACGCGAACAATAATTGAAGCTATACCAGTAAGCAAACATCATACAAAAAAAGGGATCACCGGTTTTAAGCTTTTATCCCAAAACTAGGCCCCGAATGGGATAACAAGCATAAAAAAGCCGGTGCGTAGGCACCGGCCGAAGTACAGATGGAGACAGCCAAAAGGCTCGTAAGTGTTATTTAGAAAGGTTAACCCTACTGCGCAGCCTACGAGATGCTGCGAAAGCCGCAAAAGCACCAATAACTGGAACAGGAGCCGGAGCACCAGGCACATCCACTGTAAAGTTGTTAATACGGAAACTACCAGTCTCGCCGGATAGATACTGTGTAGCAGAAGTATCAACAAGAATTGGGACGTTGGCGGCTACATAAAAAGGATTTGCAAAACTTAGCGTGGAGAAAGCTGTGCCATTTGCAACTTCGGTCCCACCGGGGTTGCTGAAAGTCAACGTTTCAGTTGTCGATCCTGCAGTGAATACAAGAGAACCAAAGGTTGTGCCTCCAGGTCTGAAAATTTGAAAGCTTGAAAGTTTGACAGGGGTGTCAAATTGAAGAGTAAAACCAGACAGGCCAGCTGTGGTAGTATTGGAGTATTGGCATTTGTTCATGCCGGTAAAGCTAGATCCCGTGCGAAAAGCAGCGCACAAACCGTTTAGTAGATCTTGGTTGATACCACCTGAACCAACCGAGCTTGCAACAGTTGGCTGCCCAGTACCAAGAGCATCTTTAATAGTAAGCGCAACTCCGCCAGAAGTCTCGGTAGCCGAAGGATTAGTGGTTTGGATTGGTGCTGTGAGGTCGAAAGAAACTGGGGCCGCGAAAACGGAAGTTCCGCAGGATACAAATGACAGAGATGCAAGCGCAGCTAGGCCAAACTTATTTTTAGATGCCATGTCAAAAACAGTGATTTCGATAATACTAGACGCAACTACTGCGTTTGTCAAGGGGGCAAAAAAAGCGCCCGCTAGGCTTGTCAAGATTTGACAACAAAAAGCCTTTCGTCTGCCTCAAGTTTAGCTTCCGGCAGGTTATTCCCTCAATAGAAGGCACAGATACGGGCAAAACAATTTTTTGCCACATCCTCCTGGTTGAGAGCGCGAATGAATTGGCACCAAGCTGCTTTAGGGCTGGCTCACCATCGGCATCCACCTCGGCCTGATCGAGATGGTGGCCTTGGTCGGAACTCCTCTACACCTTCAAAGCCATCGATTCGGGACCAAAAACGAGCATCTCACCCGGCTTACATCCGATCCGCCTCGTGCCGACAGAGTGCATTTGCCAAACTGCACCCTAGATCAAGCATAATCTGACTCGGCAAGCCATACTTAGTGTAGGCAATTAATGGAACTTGTATGCCAATAATGGATCCTGACGACGCAAGCATGCGCCCAACCCAAATGGCGGTCAGCCTGCAATGGGTTTCTTTAGGGTTAATCTTAGTCTTTTTAGCACAAGTTGTCGCTGCATTGTATCCGGTTGCCCTATTCAAGCCTGAATGGATGGTACGTGTTAGCGACAGCATACGGGCGACAGCCAGTCTGCCGATCATGGCCCTAGCCCTAATCATGCTAGCCAACATGATTAACAAAAAGGTGCTGCCGACAAGCCTGCATCTACAAACGATCCGGCGCATCTCCAGTTTAGTTGCTATTTGCTTCGTTCTGCTGATCCCTCTCCAGACTTATGGCACATTGGCTGGAATCAGAAGCCAATTGCAACAGGGTCAAACTCAGCTTAGAATTCTAAGCTCCGCCTCCGATAAAGTACAAAAAGCCAGTACAGAAGACCAATTGCGCAATGCCATTCGCACCATCCCTGGCGGAGAGGAATTGGCCCTCCGCCCCTTGGGTGCGGAAGTGGAAACAATCAAACCAGCACTTCTGGAGAGATTGCGTGAAACCACAAATCGCCTGCAAACTCAGCTAAGCGAAGCGCAGAGTAAAGCTATGTACAGCGCAATTCCAGCCCTCATTCGTGACGCAGTTGTTGCCTTGGGTTATGCCATCGGTTTTGGAAGCATGGGCTATAGCCAACCAGGCCAGCCTTCGCCCATTATTCGACTTTTCAAGGGTGCGAATTCGCAGCCTCGAAAAGAGCAAGGAAGCACTTCTAAACCGGCATACAATCGGCGAGCAAAGCGCTCACCCAGATGGCTGATGCGCCTGATCGGCCGCTGAATACTAATCATAACAAAACGGCAATCATCGAAAATATAGACCTAAGACCGGTCAACATGCAATAGACAACTTCGTGCCTTAGTGGGATGTCACAGGTTCGCGACGGTGCTAACGACACGGCGTTCATTCATATGGATCAAGTCGGCTGGCGGGCCACGCTGCTAAACCAGTCACCAACGCATTGAGGCATTGCAGCAGTAATGCGATCCGATTGAACCGCTGGAGACAATTCAGCTGGACCAGATACTGAATCCAGTTCTGGGGAACCCGCAGAGGCTCTGGGCCAGCAGAGAGAACCTGCCAAGCGAGGGTCTGAATTTCAACAGCCTGCGCACGTTGCAAATGCGGATGGATGACTAGACTTGACTTTGATGCCCTTTCTGCAGCAGTCTCAACGATCAGCTGCACGTAAGGGCGATGCCTAGATTGGATTGGTGGAGGCCGCGCCGCAAGGCTGCCGATGACGACGGTGGCAAGCTGCTGCAGGGATCGCTCGAGCTCATCACCCCGACGCTCCTCTCAGGCTGGGTCTTTCATCCGCGGGACATGCTGTGTGAAGTGCGCCTGGTGAGCGGCAATAAGCTGATCAACTCGTCTCCGATCGACGTTGCTCGCCCTGATGTCTGTAAGCATCTAAATCGCAATGGCAGCTTCGGTTTCAACCTCGCCCTGCCGGAGGCCTTTCCAGATCCCCTGCCCAGTGAACCGCTGACCGTGTTGGCTCTGAATGCCGACGGTTCCTGCCGTCACGCTGTGGTCCAAATGGGTTCCCAGGCTGGGGCAACGGAAAAGCGCTTACGGGCTGCCCTGGCTCCAGCAATGCGCGGGCTGCGGGGCCATTTTGATGGGCTTAGCCCCGATGGTCGTGAGCTGCAGGGATGGTGTTATTCACCTCACGGCGGTGTTGCCACCGTCTGGCTTCATGCCGAGGGGGGGATCCGGCCGAGAGCCTTTCGCTGTTCGGTCCATCGGCCCGGCATGGAGGCCCAAGGGCATGTGGACAACTGCGGCTTCATCCTGCCCTTGCACGACTGGCCTGAAGCAGCAGGCCATCTGATTTGGGCCAGCTTCGACGAGGCCGGGGAACTCCGTCTGCCCCAACCAGCAGCCGTGCGCTTACCTGAGATCGATCCTTCGGTATTCCCAATTCTGCAGGCACAACCGCTTACGGCAGGTAGTGAAATGCCAAACTCCATTTTACCCTCGCCCATCTCTGAAGTGCCGACGGAATTCCAGGCACACTGGCAAGCTCTCGATGATTTCCGCAACCTCATTGACCGTCTTGAGCTACAAGTACAGCGAGAGGAACAGGCTACCTATTCGGAGATCCTGGAAGCCTCTCCAGAGAAAACTTCCCTTCCTAAGAGACGCTCGGCACGCTTCAGACTGTGGCGATAACCCTCCAGCAGGGCCATCACCTGGATCGGCGGAGAGATGGGGATTCCCACGGTTATCCCCTTCAGAGCAGCCATGCGTTGCAGGAGTGCCGCGGCACGCTGAAGCTGCACCTGTTGAGCATCCATGAGCTGGCTGCCGTGCTGGGTTCGCAGGAAGTAGTGCTCCAATTCCTCCTCCGTCTCATGCAGGGCGCCCAGCAGGTGTTGGTTGTCCTCGCGGGCCTGATCCAGATTGGCGCTATCGCGTTGCAGTCTTCCCCGCAGAGTGCCCAACTCCTCTTCCAAATCAACTTGACGCTCCACCATCAACTTCTGTTCCCGCTTGCCCTGGAATTCTGTATTGGCCTGGAGGACTCGGAGCCGTTCAAGCTCGAGCTCCTTGTCGAGCAGGCTCTGCTGGTACTCCTCGAGGAGGATGCGGGACTCCCGAAGCTGATCCTCGCTTTCCCCCAGCCCCTTACGTAGAACCTGCGCTTCCTGCCCAAGGCGGTCGAGACTCTCAATATTTTGCCGCTCTGAATAAAAAAGCTGCTCCAGTTCGCTATGGAGATCCGCGAGTTCCTGCTGCTGCGCGACGTGTGACTGATCCAGCTCCTGGAGCTGTCGCTTGAGGTCTAGAACCACGAGATCGCTGCCCTCCAGAGCCTGTTGGGCCTGGCAAGTTCTTTCTGTCTCGACGGACAGTCGGTTATTCGCCTCCTCGAGTTGGCGCGCGCGGCTCTCGAGTTCGGCAAGAAAGCCTTTCTCCTGCTGGGCAGCCAGCTGCTCCTGCTGCTGACGACTTTCGTGTTGTTCCGCCTCGTCGTGAAGGGCATCGAGAAGGGCTGCCACAGAGCTGGACTCCCGCAACCGGCGCACGTATTCGCTGTCCGGGGGAGATCCACCCAGATCACTGGATAGTTCCAGATCCAGATAAGCATCAAGTAAGGCTGGCCGCTCCCGAAGCAGCGCCAGCGTGATCAGAGCCTGAAAGGGAGCGGGCTGTTCGAGAGAGAACGAGGGGGGGAGGGAAAGAGGCTCGGATGAAAGCAGACTGTTCCAGGTTTCAACGGGATGGGCAAGCAGCCGTTCGAGGTGGAGCAGGTGCCCCTCGGCCTTGAGAGCGTGCACCTGTTGGTAGCCGGCCAACAGAACCGCAGGTGGTCCGAGAGCGGCGTGGGGTGGCGGGTAGATCACAAGCAAAAACGCTGCAGTCTCCGCGTCCGGAGCTTCGTCCTCCGGCGACCAGATGCGTCCTCCAGACGCGCTGAGCTGTTCGAGGACCTGCTGTGGCAGGGCGAAGGGGCTGAACCAACGGAACATGGGAGGGTTCAGACGGTCGCTTGGAGTTTCGATCTTAGGGCGAATACCACCACCCATTACGACGCTGACATTGGGCAAGCAGAAGTGATCCTACGGTCAGTAGCCCATCGCTTCAGTCAGGTCTGCATCTGAGGTAACGATGTGATTTCCGAAAGCAGCCGCCACGTGGCGTTTAGCGAATCCAATGCGCTGGCTGTAGATGATGCATTAAGGTCAACCTCTTGCAGCAGGGCATAAACCTTCAGGGCCAACTCGCGCGAAGAAGCAAGGGTCTTGGTGCTGTTGCACATGTCACGCTCCAATTCCTCACGGTGCTGGTGCTGCAATTCGGGATCAATGAAGGAGTTGGCTTGCGGCTCAAAAGCAGCTTTATTGTGGTCTGCTGCCAGAAGCGCAAGACAGCGCTCAAGGTTTTGATGTGGATCTTGAATCAGCGAATCGAAGTGCAGCATCAGCCTTGGCCAGCCGCGGCTCATACGCTCAGCGGACAGGACATAGTGGAGCCACAGCCGCAGGCCGTCCCGACTCGGCAGGTTTTGGGCCGCCTCAAGGGATCGGGCTACCTCAAACGGATCCCGCAGAGTAAGCAGCATCTCCACCCTTAGCGCACCACTCTCCAGCCAGGGGGATAGACCGCCTAGAAGGATGCACAGCCGTGGATCCTTGATAACCGGCGCCGAGGCACCAGCGTAGGCCTGGCAAAGATGCCGCAGCACGCGGCCGCGCCACCGGGCCGCCGCTTCTCCGTGTTGCCAGCCCTGGGGGAGCGGTTCCAAGGTGTCCCAGCGGCTACCCAGCTCCTCAAGTACGCTGTCGTTTAAGGCGAACAGCCCGCTTGATTCCCAGTAGCCTCGCGGATTAACCGCATCGGCCGGCATCAAGTCGGAAGGTGCATCAAAGCCCGCCTGACAGAGCAGGCCACTGAGGGCGGAGGTACCACTGCGATGCATACCGAGCACAACAATCATCCTCCCCGGGAGGGAGCTGCTATCCAAGGCCTGACGCAGCTCAAGCTGCGCAGCTAGAAGTTCTGGAAGCGCTCCAGCTCGGGCCAGAAGTAAGTCTTCATCGTCCCTGCTGAATGTCTTGCCCATCACCGTGACGGCTGCCAACAAAAGACCATGTAAAAACTGCCGGCATTGGCTGTAAGCATTCTCCCGGTCACCGAGCAGGAGGCGTTGTTCGGCTAATCGCAAGTTCTGGAAGGCAAACTCCACTTGCAGGGCAACCGAGCTGATGGCCGTATCCTTCATCGCGGAGGACAAGCCATCGGCGGGAACTGCAACGGGCATATGCTGGCGACCCCGAGCCTGAATCAACCGCAGAAAAGCGAGGGCTCTATCCGATGACTTGCGGCTGTGGGCGTTTTCTGGAAGCTTCAGTTTTGCGAGGGAGAGCCAACGGGCCGAGGCACAATAGTGAAGAGCTCGCCAGAGGAGAAACCTAACTTCAGGGAGGGAAGCCATCAGCCGGGAAGAGCCCGGGCAGCGCTCAACTGCACGAACAGATCGCGAATCATGGCGAGCTGCTGCTCCGAATCATCGGTCAGCCGTGCGAGTTGCTGCTCCCGGCGCCTGAGATCGTCGTGTTCAGCCCTGAGAATCTTTAGCTGTGCGTCGAGTTGGTTGCGCTGGTCCACGGCAAGGTCGTGGCCGGCGCGGAAACTATCGCGTTCCTCGCGGATTTGGGCGGCTTCCGCTTGGAGGGTCTGGTGTTCAACCTGAAGGTTTTCGAGACTCACCAGCAGGGCAGCGCTATTTTCCTCAAGGCCTTGGCGCTGCGCCTGAAGTTCGGCTCGCTGCTGAGCGTTTTGATCAAGGGCGGTCTGTTGGCTTTCAT
>Ga0209401_1000391_pt1 | contig 29983 bp, 41 predicted proteins | sample M_140807_MF_Meta_FD_187318 | JGI IMG/M metagenome (GOLD analysis project Ga0209401, IMG submission 187318) | Freshwater microbial communities from Lake Montjoie, Canada to study carbon cycling - M_140807_MF_MetaG (SPAdes) (version 2) | ecosystem: Environmental > Aquatic > Freshwater > Lake... | reverse complement strand
AACTTTATCCCCCCAGTTCACAGCGTTGCGTGTACCACGCAACAAAACTGCACCTTGATCTAAAGATGACGGTGAGTGGTGCCAAAGAATCCTGCCTACGACCACAACTGGGCGAAGGTCCGGCTCCACGTGCTCGAGCGTGACCGGCACACATGCCAGATCGCCCTCATCGACTGCACCGTGCAGGCCGACTCAGTTGATCACATCGTGCCCCTTTCCGAAGGTGGTGCACGGCTCGACCCGACCAACCTTCGTGCTTCGTGCCGGTTCTGCAATCTGTCCCGCAACGGCAGCCGTGCCAGCCAGCTCGCCGCCGCTCTCGTCGCTGACACTGAATGCGCCCCATCGCGGAAGTGGTGACATGCCCCGCCCAGAGAAACCCGTTGCCCGCCTCGGCTGGCTGCTTGATGGCGATCTGAACTTTGAGCCCCATCGTGGGCCGTGCCGGCTGGCAGCCGAAGCCCATGTGCAACTGATGGGCAACCTCGGTCGCCTGGAGAACATCGACCGTGCCTTGTGCGACGTGCTGGTGCTGTTGGGTGAGGCTGTCGACGCCGACCCGACGTCACCTTCGCTGTGGGGCCAGTTCCGTTCTGCATTGGCAGACCTGTCGCAAGTCGGAGTGAAGCCGGATGACGCGCTTGAACAGCTCATCGCTCGCCTGTCGGCCGACGTATCAGACGCCCCGCAGTCCGAACCGAAAAACCCGCGGCCTGCAGGTCGGTCGGGTGGCCGAAGGGCTCGGCCAGCCACTGATGGAGCATCAGCAACTGGTAGCTGATGTCGGCGGCGAGATCCTGCCCGACGGCACCCCGGCATTTCGCGAAGTTGTCGTCACGCTGATGCGCCAACAAGGCAAGACGACGTTGCTGCTGTCCACCGAGGTTGAGCGCTGCACACTGCGCCCCGATCCACAACGGGTGGCCTACACCGCCCAGTCCGGTTCGGACGCTCGCAAGAAGCTGATTGACGATCAGGTGCCGCTGTTGGAACGGTCGCAGTTGTGGCCGCTGGTGAAGCATGTTCACCGGGCCCAAGGTTCCGAAGGTGTCACGTTCAAGAACGGCTCCCGCATCGACGTTCTTGCGTCGTCGGTCTCTGCCGGCCACGGCAAGGTCATCGACCTGGGCATGATCGACGAAGCGTTCGACGACATCGACGACCGACGCGAGCAGGCCATGCTGCCCGCCATGATCACCCGGCCGGGTGCCCAGCTCTATGTCGTGTCAACGATGGGCACCGACGCTGCTGTCTATCTCAACCGCAAAGTCGACATGGGTCGCGCTGCAGCCCTTGAGGGCAAGACGTCGGGCATCGCCTACTTTGAGTGGTCAATCCCGAACGACGAAGACATCGACGATCCTGCAGTGTGGTGGCGCTACATGCCGGCACTTGGCCGCACGATCAATGAGAAGGCGCTCACTCACGCACGCCAGACCATGTCGGACGGCGAGTTTCGTCGTGCGTTCGGTAATCAGCGGATGCGTTCCGCCGAACGTGTCATTCCCGAAGTCACCTGGCGCACAGCGTGCTCGTCAACCGCAGCCCCACAAGGACCGCTGACGTTCGCTGTTGAGGTGTCACCGGATCGCGACTGGGCCGCAATCGTGGCCGCTGGGCAATCAGCCGATGGGCTCACGCTTGAGCTCGTCGACTACCGGCCAGGCACCGGCTGGATCGCCGAACGCTGCGCTCAACTGAAGGCCGATCACCGTGGCCGTGTTGTCATCGAGGCACGGTCACCTGCCGCTGCTGTCGTCGGTCTTGTTGCCGATGAGATTCCCAGCGGTGACGCCACCAAAGCACACGGTGCGTTCTACGACGCTGTCGCCGACGGCACCGTCAAGGTTCGCACCGACGCACGGTTTGACACCGCTCTCGCAGCGGCAGCGAAACAACCGATCGGTGACTTGTGGCGCTTTGGCCGCAAAGCAGGCGGCGACGTGTCACCGCTGATCGCTGCAGCCCTTGCCGCATGGGCGGCGAAAAGCGGCAAATCGTTCAACTTCTTCGTCTACTAGGGAGGCGTTCGCAATGTATGACACTCCCGTGGTGGTGGCTTGATGGGTATCTTCCGTCGGTCAGCGAAGGTCGAAAACCGTGATGCCGCACTTGATGCGCTGAACTATGCGCAGCAGGACCGCATGGGTTCACCTGCCGGCATTGCTGTCAGTCCGGACACGGCGATGCGTCATGCCGCATGGTGGGCGTGCATGGAGCTTGTAGCCGGCGTCGGATCGTCGTTGCCGCTGGATGAGTTCCGCAAGGTGGGCAGCGAACAAATTGAGGTGCCGTTGTCGGCAGTGTTCGCCGATCCCGATCCAGATCCGTCAATCACGGCTGTCGCATGGCGCGCTCAGATCCTTCGTTCTGCGGTGTCTCGTGGCAACGCGTACGCAGAACTCATCGGCCCTGCAGGTGGCACGCCGACTGGTGCAGTGACCATCAACCCTGATGCGGTCGAGTGGCGGTTGGAGAAGGCGGCGTCTGGCGGCTACTCCTGGCAGGTGTACGTCGACAAGGTGAGGCGTAACCGTTGGCCGTTGGGTGACCTGTGGCATTTCCCGCTGTTTCTGCAGCCCGGTTCGCCGGTCGGTCTGAGCCCGGTGCAGTACCACCGCAACGCCATCGGTGGCGCACTTGCCGCCCAACAGTTCGGGCAGCAGTTCTTCGACAAGGCTGGTTTGCCGTCGGTGTTGCTGCAGTCCCCTGTGGATCTCACCGAGGATCAGGCGAAAGCGCTGAAGGCAAAAGTGATTGACGCCACTCGGGGCACGCGTCAGCCGTTGGTGCTGCCGTCGGATATCCAGTACACGAAGATCAGCATCTCGCCCGACGACAGCCAGTTCCTAGACACGCAGCGGTACGGCGTGGAAGAGATTGCCCGCATCGTGCTGGGCGGCTTCGTAGAGCTCGTCGGTGGTGCTGTCAGTGGTGGCGGCTCAATCACGTACGCGAACCGTGAGCAGCGCATGGCCGACTTCATTGCCTTGTCGCTCGCACCCCGCTACCTGGTCCCGTTGGAGTCGGCGCTTTCGGCGCTCGTTCCCCGTGGCCGGTACGTGAAGCACAACGTCGACGCCTTGTTGCGTGCCGACCTGCAGGGCCGTTTCAACGCCTACAAGCTCAACGCGGAGATCGCCAACCTGATGGGTGGCGCACCGCTCACTGTCAACGACATGCGCCGGCTGGAGAACCGCCAGCCCATCGACGGCGGGGACCAGTTCCAGCCCGCTGCTAGCCAAGGAGGTGCGCCCAATGCGTGATCTTGTATCCAAGTCGCTAGGCGACGCCTTCGACCACATCACTGAACGTGGCGTCGACCTGTCCGAGGTGTCGCAGCGTGCGACCCGTTCGGAGAAGAAGCGTGACATCACCGACATCGTTGAGGTCCGCATCTCGACGGTCGAACAGCGGGCCGCCGAAGACGGCTACGTGACGATCGCCGGATATGCCGCCACGTTTGGCACCTGGTACGACGTGGCCGGTGGTGCAGCCGCTGGTGGCTGGTCGGAGACGATCGCCCGTGGCGCTGTCGACAAGTCGATCACCGAGATGGACGACGTGCGCATGTTGGTCAACCACGACGGGCTCGCTCTGGCCCGTTCGACCGCAGGCAGCCTGACGTTGCGTGCCGACGAGATCGGCATCTACTTCGAAGCAACGATGCCCACGTCGGTGCAGCAGGTTCGTGATCTGGTCGCACTCATCGAAGAAGGTGCAGTCGATCAGTGTTCGTGGGCGTTCATGGTGACCCGCCAGACGTGGAACGCCGACTACACCGAGCGCACCATCCTTGAAGCGAAGATGTACGACGTGTCCGTGGTGACCTATCCGGCGAACCCGGCGACCATCGTCGGTGTCCGTGCCGACGACGCCCCGGTAGAGGAACGGAACGAACAGCCAGCCGTCGAAGTTCGTGACATCGAACTCGGCCGCTACACGCCCCGACAGGTCGCCCAGTACAACGCCGACAAGGCACTGGTGGAACTGTTCGGCCAGTACGACCAGACCGACGGGCCTGACGGTGCGCACTACATGATGCCGTCACCGTTCCCGTACAACTGTTCAGCGTGCGCCTTCTACGACGGTGCACGGGCCTGCGAGATCGTCGCAGGCGACATCGACCCCGCTGCCATCTGCAAGCGATGGATCGTCCCGGCTGACTTAATCAGCCTTCGTTCGCAGCGCAGCGGTATCCCGCTGTCGCTCGCAATCGCTCAGGCCGCCGCACTCGGCTGACTTGAGCAACCCGGCACACGCCGGTCACCGCGCCGCCCACACGCCGCCCCTGAGGGCACCTGTGGGCACCTGAGTGACCACCTGCAGCCGTCCCCCCATCAGCACCACACTGAAAGAGAGACGACTCACATGAGCGACTTCCTCAGCATCCTGCGCACCAAGCTGCAGGCACGGATCGACGAGCGCAACGCGGCCAAGGCCGAGCTCGACGCCATCCTCAACACCCCGTCCACCGAAGGCCGCGACCTGAACGACGCCGAGGCCCAGGCCTTCGCCGCCGCGAAGACCAAGGTCACCGACATCGACGCCGACATCGACGGCATCAAGGCCCGCGTGGCCGACCTCGAGCAGATCGAAGCCCGCCAGCACGAAGCCGCCGCCAAGCACACCGGCGTCGGTCGCGTGATCAGCGAGGCCCGCACCTACTCGCGTGACGCCGAGCGCCGTGACGGCGTGTCGTTCCTCGCCGACGTGGCATCGTCATTCGGCAAGGGCTTCGTGCCCGGTGCCGCCGAGCGCATGTCGCAGCACATGACCGAGGAGCGCGTCGAGCGTGGCAACGCCGCTCTCGAAGCCCGTGCCGCTGGCAGCTCGGCATTCGCTGGCCTTGTCGTCCCGGCCTACCTGACCGACCTGGTCGCCCCGGCCGTCGCCGCGATGCGTCCCACCGCCAACATCTGCCGCAAGTGGGAACTGCCCGCCACCGGCATGACGGTGAACATCTCGCGTGTCACGACCGCCACGTCGGCCGCTCTCCAGACCGAGAACTCGGCAGCAAGCGAGACCAACATCGACGACACCCTGCTGTCGCCCGCAGTGCTCACCGCTGCCGGTCAGCAGACGCTGTCGCTGCAGGCGATCCAGCGTGGCATCGGCACCGAAGCCGTCGTCGTGCAGGACCTGGTGCGCCGCGTGCACACCAACCTGAACAGCACCCTGATCAACCAGGCCACCAACGGCCTTGACGCCATCGCCGGCATCAGCGTCACCTACACGGACGCGACCCCGACGTCGGCCGAGCTCTACCCGAAGCTGTTCGACCTCATCCAGCAGGTGCAGTCGGCGGTGTACATGGGCGTGTCGCACTTCGTGATGCACCCCCGTCGTTGGAACTGGATGGCTAGTCAGGTCGGCACGTCGTGGCCGTTCCTGCAGGTCAATGGTGCAGGCCCGCAGACCGCTGGCTCGTTCAACGGCTCCGGTGCCTACAACACGACCGCCGACGGCGTCACCATCGCCGGCACCCTCGCCGGTGTGCCGGTGATCCTCGACGCGAGCATCGCCACCAACCTCGGTGCAAGCACCAACGAGGACCGCATCTACGGCGTCACCGCCGACGAAGCCCACCTGTGGGAAGACCCGAACGCCCCCATCTTCATCCGCGCCGAGCAGCCCGCAGCGGCCAGCCTCGGCGTGCTGTTCGTGGTGTACAGCTACTTCGCCTACACGTTCGGTCGTTACCCGAGCGCGATGGGCAAGATCAGCGGCACGGGCCTCGCCACGCCCTCGTTCTAGTCCCTGATCAGTCGGCCCCGTCCCCACCACCTTCGGGTGGTGGGGCACCGACGCCAACTGACCGATTCAAGGAGTCCCCATGTCCGACATCGACGCCCTGCTCGAGGAACGACGCGGCTACGTCGCCCGTGGCCTCGCCAACCGTGTCGCCGCAGTCGACGACCAGCTCGCACTGCTCGGCCACAAGGTCGCGAAGCCGACCGAACGTGCCGACAGTGCACCGGCCGAGAACGCCGCACAGGCCGACGCCGCCAAGCGTGGCCCCGGCCGCCCCCGCAAGATCGAAGCCTGAGAGGCGGTGACCCGTGTCGAGCTATGTGCTGATTGACGAGTTCTCGGAATACATCCGCGACCAGGTCGCAGCATCCGACGACACCGTCATCCAGGCTGCGTTGAACTCGGCCGAAGAAATGATCGAAGAGTTCTGCGCTCGGTCGTTTGTTGTTGCATCAGCCAGTTCGGCCCGGTCGTACTCGCCCGACGCACAGTGGTCCGACATTCTCCGCATCCATGACTGCACGTCGATCGTGTCGGTTGTGGAGAACGGCACCACGTTGACGGCAGGCACCTATCAGGCCGAACCGTTGAACCAGCTGTCGTGGTCCGGTCAGGCTCGCCCGATCAACCAGCTTCGCCGCTACGGGTCAACCTGGTATCACAACTATGGCAAGTCGACCGTCGTCGTCACCGCCACATGGGGATGGAGTTCCACACCCAGCGCCGTGAAGGACAGTACGAAGATCATCGCCAAAGACATCCTGCAGCAGCGCAACAACAACAGTGGCGTGGCCGGCTTCGGTGAGTACGGCTCGATTCGGGTGCGCATGAACCCGATCGCCATCGACCTGCTGAAGCCGTTGAAACGTGTCGAAGCATTCGGTGTGGCGTGAACACAAAGACGATCAGGGAAGCGATCGCTACTCGCATCCAACAGTTGTGCGGCCTGACCGCCTACCCGTTCGACGTCGCGTCGACCGTGTACCCGCGAGCGATCGTCATGCCCGCATCGCCTGCCGTCGAATACCACTCGTCGTTCGGGCGTGGGCTCAGTGTCCTGTTGTTTGACGTCGAGGTGCGCACCGTTGCCGCCGACCCAGTGTCAGCGCAGGTGGCACTGTCGAAGTACATCGACGCCGGCACCGGCGAAGCGTCATCGGTGATCGACGCGCTTGAGCTTGTCAGCGTCGGCGCTCTCACGCCAAACCTTGACGGTGCTGTCGAAAACGTCATGGTCGAAAACGTGCAGGTCGCCCCCGGCCTACAACTCACCGAAGGCCCGATCGAGTTCACCGCCACGTTCCGTGTGCAGGTGCTTGCCAGGAGGAACTGATGGCCGTCTACAGCCAAACCAACGTCGGCATCTACATCGACACTCTCGCCGTGAACGGATTCGCCAACGAACTGTCGTTGACCGCCACCGCTGACGAACTGGAATTCACCACGTTCGCATCGGGTGGCTGGCGCCAGAAGCGTGCCGGTCTTGCCACCTACATGGCCGACGTGAACGGGTTCCAGGACTACGCCGCCACCGGTGTCGACCCGGCGTTCCCGGTGTCCGGTCTCGGTGGTTCGTCCACGATCACGGTCGCCCCGACTGGTGGCACTGCAGTCGCCGACCCGGCCTTCTTCGGTGCCGGTGTGCTCACCCAGTACACGCCGCTGACCGGTGCCGTCGGCGAGCTCGCCAAGTTCAACTTCGGATGGTCCGGTTCGGCGCAGCTGGTGCGCGGCCAGATGCTGCACCCGGTCGCCGCCCGCACCGCTACCGGCAACGGCACCACCACCACGTTCACGACCCCGACTGCGAATCAGACGCTGTACGCCTCGTTCCATGTGCAGTCGGTGACCGGCACTGGCTCAATCGTGTTCACCGTTCAGACCGACGACAACTCCAGTATGACGACTCCGACAACCCGTCTCACGTCGTCGACCTTCACCGGTGTCGGTGCAGGCACCGCATCGCTCGCTGGTGCGCTCGCAGGCGAAACGCACATCCGTGTCGTCTACACGATCACCGGTTTCTCGTCGGTGACTTTCGCGGTCGCCGCTGGCGTCCTCTGATCTCCATCCCCTTCCACCCTTAGGAGAACCACATGGCAACTTTCGCTCTCACCGGCGCAACCATCCTGATCGGGGCCGGCTGGACCGGCACCGCCCCCGGCGACCCCGGCACCCAGACGGTGTCGGGCACGATCACGTCGTCGACCGACATCTCGACGATGGTGTCGTCGGTTGAGTTGGGCCTGTCGGCCGACGAGCTTGACTTCACGAACTTCGGTTCGGGCGGATGGCGGCAGAAGATCGCCGGCATCAAGATGGGCACGTTGTCGCTGACGTTCAACCAAGACTTCGCTGCCAGCAAGGTCGACGCCCTGTTCGGCATCGGCGGCTCAGTTATCCCGTTCGGCGGCATCGGCACCTACTACGTGGACATCAAGCCCACGTCGTCGGCCCGCAGCGCTACGAACCCGTCGTACGTCGCGCAGTTGGTGCCGCTGTCGTACACGCCGCTGTCGGGTGGCGTTGGCGTGCTCGCTCAGGTGCAGATCCAGATCCCGACCACCGGCCAGGTCGCACGTCTGACCGCCTGATGGCACAGAGTCTCGGGGCGTTTGCGAAGAAGATCGAACGCGTCGGCGACGAGCTCAACGGCGAGGCTGCACGCAAGCGGCTCACTCGCGTCGCTGTAGAGACGAAGAAGGATGTCGACGAAGCCGTCAGGGGCGACCTTGGCGATCTGTCCATGTCAGGGTGGCGCAGGGGTAAGCCCTTTGAGATCAAGGGCCGCTTCGACATCAAGAGCGACACCGAGTTTGAGGTCAACCCGGTTCCTCAAGGTCGCGGCCCAATGCGTGTCCTTGAGCAGGGCCGAAATCAGGGTGGTGCTGGCGGCTTCCACGGCCCCGGTGTCGCTCAACGCGACGGCAAGAATGTCTTGGCTGGCGAAACCGCACGCAACAAGAACGGCAAGCTCCGCAAGGTCCGCACGTTCAAGGCAAAACGGTGGAATGGTCGCACCCAAGGCAAGGGCACCTGGTCTGACGCTGTCGGACTGATGCAGGACCGGGTGCCGGCCCGCATCGCCACGCAGTTCCACAAAGACCTGTTGAAGATCCTCGGGAAGGGGTAACGGTGGCTAGCTTCACTGAGCGCATTGCCGTCATCATCGACGTGACCACCGACAAGGCCACGAAAGGTCTCAAGGACTTCAGAACGTCGGTGCAGGAAGCTGAGGGCTTCACCGGCAAACTGAAGGCCGGTGTCGGTTCGCTTAGTGGGGTGTTCTCGGCGGCTGCAAAGAATCCCGCCGTACTTGCTGGTGGCATTGCAGCAGCCGGGACCGCTGCCTTCAAGGCTGTTGATGAGTTCGCGCAACTTGGTCTTGCTGCAGGCAAGTTTTCGGACGCATCGGGCCTTGCGATCGAAGATGCCTCGCGCTGGATGGAAGTATCCGGCGACCTCGGTGTGTCGACCGAATCCGTAGCCAGCGCAGTCAACAAAATGAATCGCGCAATCGACCCCACGCTGTTTCGTGATCTTGGGATTGAAATCAAGAAGACCGCCGACGGCACAACCGATGTCAATGGCACGTTCCTGAACGTCATTCAGCACCTGCACGACATCCCTGATCCCGCCGAGCGCGCCAAGCAGGCCACCAAGCTGCTTGGCAAAGGCTGGCAGGACATGGCTGAACTGATCCAACGTGGATCTAAGTCCCTGACCGCATCGTTGGCTGACGTCTCGGACGCAAAGACGTTCACTCCCGAGGAACGCAAAAAGGCTGAGGATTACCGAGCGGCAATGGACACCCTGAATGACGTTGTTCAGGATCTGACGATCAGCATCGGTGGTGCCCTACTCCCAGCACTCGTCAGCGTGGTTGATGTCGTGAAGCCAGCAGGCGACGCCGTCGGTTGGCTTGCCACAAATGCGAATGAGCTCAAGAAATCAACCGAGGACAGCAGCGGCAACTCGTTCTTCGGCAACATGGCCGAAAATGCCAAATGGTTTTTGACGAACATACGTGAAGGCCGCAGCCCGCTCGAGGCGTTCAGTGGTGCGACCGAAAAGGTCAAGGATGCGGTGGTCGACCTCAACGAGGTCACCAAAGAAGGTTCGCGAATCGTCTCAAACCACAGCGACAACATTGACATCCTGAGCGAAGCCGAAACGATCGCGGCTACCAAGGCCAAGACGCTCGCCGATCGGCAAGAGTCGCTTCGACAGGTGACAAAGAAGCTTGATGATGCGTACTCGGCGCTGATCGGCAAGCTGGACAACGCAGACGCTTTCGCCAACCTTTCGCAAATGTTCTGGAATCTCAACGACGGCATCGGAGACACCGGCCAGGAGACGCGTGACTTCATGCGAGCCACCGCCGAGTTGATCGACAAGATGGACGAGCTGCCCACGTCCAAGAAGATCGAACTGATCACCATGCTTGATCAAGGCAAGCTTGATGAGGTCTACACGGCCCTTGACGGGTTGCGGAAGCCGGTCACCGTTCCCGTTGTAGTTAGTGGAGGTCGTGGGGGCGGTGTTCCACATGACATGCCATATGAATCGCCAGCACCAAAGCCTCCCAGCACGCCCGCAGGCCCGCCAACGAAGCCGTCTGCCGGAAGCGTTGATGGTGTGGCTGGCACCGGCAACCGTTCGCTGGGTGCGGACCGGCCGATGGTCATTCACCTGCAGTTGAACGACCGCACCGTGCAGGAGATCGCCATCCGAGCCGACCAGTTGAAGGTGGGACGCACATGAGCATGACCATCGGTCGTTGCAGCATCGCTCGTGACCCGTATCCCGGCTCGTTTTCCCAGCAGGGCAACGTGGTCAGCTTCCGGTCCGACAACGGTGCGACGAGCCTGACGCAGTCGACGGCACTGAACCAACAATTGTTGGGCCTGGTCGAGAACTGGGACGAGGACACGTTCCCGTTCACTTGGTCGCTGGACTCGACGTACGACGGGTTCTACATGATCCGCAGCGTGCAGGTCGATCCCGAATCGGTGTACATCACGTCGGGTGTGTCCCGGTTCACGATCACGATGGAGCGCATCGGCGGCGGCTTCTCCCGTCCGCAGTTCGAGTCCATTGTGCAGTCGGTGGTTCGCACCAACTCGCACAGTGTCACCGCTCCGGCAGGCTTCGACCTGTCGTGGTATGCCGGCACCAGCACCGAAGCCGATGTGGCGTACTCGGGTATCTGGAGCCTGACTCTTGCCGATGGTGCGCAGAAATGGCATACGGCCACTGCGCCGACGGGCCCGACGAGTTACTACATCTCATCCCGTGCCGCCGACTACTACCTGAACTCGGCGCGCCTTGAGGTGCAATACGGGTCGACGTGGTACCCGGTGGTCGGCCAACAGATCCCACTCGGCACCGGCGTCAACTGGCGTATCTCCAACGGTGCTGTGCGCTTGTATCCGACGAGCGTCAGCGGCAACGGTCGCTTCACTGTCGAAGCGTGGCGGTCTGCCGATGGTTGGGCCGGTCGTGAGTATGGCGTGATCTCTGCTGCGTCCACGTTTGAGAACATCACCGGCACCTCGTCGGATTCGTCGTCGGTGAAGGTCATCAAGAACAGCCCCGAGATGGTCGTGGTGCGTTTGCGGCAGCAGACCGAAGCTGGTGCGGTGGTCGACGTTGCGGTGCGTCGCGGCGACTTTCACATTGAGGTCAACATCTACCAGCCCGACGGTGCGACCTCAAAGAACTGGGGCGTGCAGTTCTCCACAGCGGTCGCATCAACGTCATCGACGGGTTCGATCCGTTCGACGGCATCAATCTCTAGCCGGTATCACCAGATCAGCTGCCCGTCGACGGTCACTGCCGACACGGTGAACGGCGGACTGCGTCTCACCACTGCTGCGTCCAGTGCAGCGTTCGGCATCTCGCCGAACGCTGACATCTTCGGCCTGGCGTTCGCGCAGGACTCCGCCCGAGACCTGTTCCTTGCCCCACGGTCGGAGCGCACTCGGGTGGTCACCCGGTGATCACCGAGCAACTGATGCGACCGGGCCGCTTTGATGTGCGCTTGGTATCAAATGCGCCGTACAGGGTGTGGAACGCCGTCGACCAGCTTGACCACATCGTCATCACCCCGACCCGGTTGGCAGACCCAAAGCAGTTTGCGGATGCGTCGATTCTGAACGCTGCGATCTACACGGGTGTCATCACCGGCAAGCCGACGAAGAAGAGCTTCGTCGGGCAAGGGCTCGCCTACTGGTTGGGCACCGAAGACGGCAGGGGTTCGATCTACGAGACGGCGAAGACGTTTACGAACGACACGCTCTCAACGGTGATCGCCAGCCTGCTGCCGTCGTCAATCACGTCGGGCACGATCACGAACGCCGGCACCACGAACCTTTACTACGTGTTCCGCTACATCACGCCGCGCGAGGCGATCCACTTCGCCTGCCGGTGTATGGGTGCCGAGTGGCGCATCAACCCGAAGGGCACGTTTGACGCTGCCATCGCGTCAACGCTGTTCGTCACGACCCCAACCAGCGTGATCGTGAAGAACTCCGGTGGTCGCGACGGTGCCAGGGCATACAACGGCATTGACGCAAACGAGATCAACATCGCCCAGGACGCCGATGGCTACACCACGAAGGCGATCATCGTCGGCCAGAAGGGCGACGGTGCCGAGTTCACCGTCGGTACCGCTTCGGCCGCGTCGATCACCAAAAAGGACATGTTCAACAACACGGTTGTGTTCAAGCGGATGGTCGACGCCCCCGACACGCCCTCAACGAGCATCGCAAACCTTGCCACCAACGTCCTCGCGCAGTACCCGGAGAAGCGCCAACACCTGACACTCACGTCGGACACGTACGCCGTGCCGACAGTTGTGAAGCCTGGCGACTACGTCAACGTCTTCGACCAGGAGGCAGGGCTCTACGACACCACTCGCCAGTTGCGTTGGCGTGGCGAAGTGATCTCCCCGGTGAAGCTGCGGTGCAAGGAGTACACGTGGCCGGTGCAGCGCGGCATGGGCGTCTACATCCGTCGTAGCGGTGCCACGCCCACGTACACCGACATCACCGATTACGTCGACTACGAGGACGGCCAGGACACTTCATGGGTGGTCGGCTCCGGCCGTAACGACCCCGAGCAAGACCCGACGCTGCTCGGGCCGGCGTTCCTCGGCAAGAACGCCGACATCCTGTCGCGCATCACCGACCCCGACTGGGTGGCGTACACGCCGACCTTGACCGGCTGCACCGTCGGCACCACGGCTACAGCGTCCTACCGTCTGCGTGGCAAGAAGCTTGAGGTGCAGATCGACTTCAACGCTGGCGCAGCAAAGTCTGCGGCAGCCGGTGTCGTCACGATCTCGCTCCCGGCAAGCCTGACAACACCAACGGTCAACGTGCAGGCGCTGCACGCCATGAACGCCACCACCATCGTGTCGGCCCGTATAGCGGCAAGCTCGTCGGCGATCACGGTGTACGGCGACAACGCAGGTGGCAACTGGGCACCAAGTGCCGGCCTTGCGTCGCTGCAAGTCAACGGACTGATCAAAGTTCTCTGATCCGCACCCCTAGAAAGGTCGCCCCTGATGATCGAGTACATCCCTGTGACCCGACCGACCGACCTCGTCGGTGTCCAGAACGGCCGACTGCCCTTCACGCTGTTGACGCCGGTCTACTTCCCTGGCGTGGGGCACCTGTCGCTGCACCCGCAGGCCGCACGGGCGTGGAACGCAATGGCGGTCGTGTGCTTCGCCGAGACCGGCGTAAAGTTGTCGACGACCGGCACGTATCGCAGCTACGACGCCCAGGTGCAACTGTTCAACCAGCGCATGTCGCCGGTGTACAACCCGATCACCTGCACCACCACCACCCGGTTCTGGAACAACAAGCGGTACTGGCTGAAGCGTGGCTTCGCCCCTTGTGCGACACCGGGCACCAGCAACCACGGTTGGGCCCTGGCCGTCGACACCGCCATCCACGCACCCGGCAAGGTGCTCGGCATCACGTCGAACCTGACGGTGTGGCGCTGGCTGTCCCGCAACGCTGTCAGCTTCGGCTGGTCGTGGGAAGGTGCCAAGGTTCCGGGCAATTGGGAACCTGGACAGGTCGCCCCTGCCGGCTTTGAGCCGTGGCACATCCGCTACGTCGCTGGCGACACCACCCCGAAGCGTGTCCTTGAGGTCGAAGCGTTCTTCGCCGGTGCCAAGCCGTGAACCAGTTCGCCGTCGCCTGGTCCGAGCACGTGGGGAAGCTGCAGACTCTTGCTGCGGTGCTGATCGCCCTGGGTGTGATCTGGCGCATGGTGGTCCGCCCGGTGGTGCGCTTCGGTCACCAGGTGCAGGAAACCCTCAAGGAACTGAAGCCCAACGGCGGGTCGTCAATGCGCGACGCCATCGACCGATTGGAGCGTCGCATGACCGCCCTTGAAGAGTTCATCACCACCCCGAAGGAGCACTGATGTTCACGAAGCGTTTCTGGCTTGATGCCGCCGAACGGTGCGTGCGTGCGTTCGCGTCGTCGCTCGCCGCCGCCCTGACCACTGGTGTCGCCACTCCGGCGTCCATCCCGTGGCAGTCGGCGCTCACTGCCGCCGCCATCGGTGCGCTCACCTCGCTGCTCATGTCGCTCGCCGCGTCGCAGCAGCCGAACTCAATCTCGCCCGCCGCCTTCACCCCACCCACATGAAAGAGGATTGACCGATGGCTATCTCCCTGTCCACGACCGTCCGCAACGCCATGCTCGATGCGATCACCACGGCAGCTGGCAACGGTTGCATCTTGCGCATCTACGACAACACGTCGCCTGGACGGCCCGCCAGTCCCGCAACTGCTGTCACAACGCAGGTGGTGCTGGCCGAACTGACATGCGGCACCCCGTTCGCCGGTCCGGCTGCGTCCGGCGTGCTCACCCTGTCGAGCATCACGCAGGACTCCAGCGCCAACGCCACCGGCACCCCGTCATGGTTCCGGATCTTCAAGTCGGACGGAACCACAGCCGTTGCCGACGGCACCATCGCTCTGTCCGGTTCCGATCTGAACATGTCGCCGCTGTCGATCACGTCCGGTCAGCCGGTGCAGGTCACGTCGGTCACGCTCACGGCCGGTAACGCCTAAGTCATGGCCGATTCAGACCGGTCGCCTCGTAAGCGGCCTTGAGCCTGCACCTTAAGGTGGCGTGATGGCCGATTACTACGTCACATATATCTCGGGTTCTGGTACGCCCTTTCCCCCTACTGGCTCAGTATGGATGGGCGACGGCGATGCTGGGTTTATCAACGGCACATGGGTGTCGCTGTTCTCGGGCAACTCGGCAGCGGGAACGGCGCGTGTCTCGTTTGCCTCTGACCCGTCCGGTTTCGTTTCCGGGTTTGGTGGAGGCACAGACGGAAATGGCGCCAACTGGCAAGGTGGCGCAACAAGCCTTACCCCGGTTGGCGGCGGTGGGCCAGTCACCGCGACCGCGTCGGTCACGCTCGCCAACGCAACAATGTCGGCGTCGGGTACGGCGACCAGCACCACGACCGGCACGATCGCTGTCACGTTGGCGGCGACAACGATCACGGCGTCGGGTAGTCCGATGGTCACCGGCAGTGTCGCTGTCACGTTGGCGAACGCAACGAGCACCGCCACCGGCACCTCGACGGTCGTCGGTTCGGTTGCGGCGACGCTCGCCAACGCCACGATGTCGGCGTCGGGTGCACCGATCGTCAAAGGCACCGTTGCTGTCACGCTCGCCAACGCCACGATGGCGGCGTCGGGTACGGCGACCAGCACCACGACAGGCACGATCACTGTCACCCTGTCGAACGCTGTCATGGCGGCGGCAGCGAACCCGGTGGTGGCGGCACTGTTGGCGGTCACGCTCGCCGATGCCGTCATGGCAGCGACCGGTACAGGTTTCGTTGTCCCGATCACACCTCAGCCGGGTCCGCTGCAACGCTACATCGAACCGTCCGCTGTCACCGGCCGCGAGGTGTCGACGGTGCGCTAACTCGAGCCGACCGCCACTGCAACCGCAGAGGCCCGACCACTCGCCTACGCCGAAGGAGCATGATGTCGACGAACATCACGATGTACAACGACCAAGAGTTGCCGTCGCTGTCGCTGGCGTGGACCGACGACACCGGTGCACTAATCGACTTCTCGGCCGGCTGGACGTTCACCGTGAAGTTGGCCCGGTCGACGGCCCCGGCGACGACGCTGTTGGTGAAGACGACTGGCATCACCGGTTCGTCGGGCTCCACCGGTTCGAACCTTGTGATCGACTGGTCGACGACCGATTGGGCTGGCCTTGAGGCGGCCGTGAACGGAAGTTTCTATGTGGTCCACGTCGCAGCGCGCCGCACCGCCGACACTAAAGACCGATACTTCCGACCGGCCTCACCCATCACACTGACGCTCAAGGCCGCACCTGGCACGTCGGCGGTGTCGCCGTCCAGTGTTCCTGCGATTGTTCAGGCCATGAGTTACTCGGCACTACCCACCGCCTCGGCCCTGTATCAAGCGTCACTCGCTGTTGTTCTCGGCGGCAGTGGTGTCACGGACACCTTCTATGTGTGTCTGAAATCGGCTGCGGGCACGTATTCGTGGCGATCCATCATCACCGGCGGCTAGTCCGCAACCTCGAGCAAGACCGCCCCCACCCGAAAGGTGCACCGGATGGCTCACACGACACTTGCCGACCTTGCCAGGTCGACAGCCACGACGATGCTGCCAGGCCCGTCCTGCAGTGTCCGCAAGGAGCAGGCCCGTCACCCTCGAGGTGCCGAGATCGCCGAAGTGATCGCCGACCGGACGATCAGCGCCGGCCTTGCGGCGACGATCTTTCGCGACACCGGGATCGACATTTCACGTCACACCGTTGACCGGCATCGGGCGAACGAGTGCGGGAACTGTCGCGCCGCTGGGGTGCGCTGGTGAGCCTCGCTGATGAAGCACGACAGGCGACACCACCGCCGACAGCGCAGACCCTCGGCAAGATCGCCGACCTGCTGGAACGCAACGGCATTGACGTGGACGACATCGGCCGGGTGCAAAAGGTCAACCTGTGGCAAGGGTTCCACAAGGACGCCGACGGCGAAGCCCAAGTCGTTGACCTGGTCGGCGTGTCGCTGTCCCCGTCGTGGGAGGCCGGGCCGCAATGGCCGGTGATGGAACCCGCTGCCCCGATCAACGCCAAGCCACGACCGTCACCGAAGCCGACAACGGCAGGGCACACCATTGTCGTCGCCCCCGACCCGCAGATCGGCTTCCGACGCTACGAAGACGGCACCCTCGACCCGTTCCACGACGAACGGGCCATCGAGGTCATGTTGCAGATCGTGCGAGACGCCAAACCGGCCCGCATCGTCAACCTCGGCGACACCTGCGACTTCCCCGAATGGTCGTCCAAGTTCCTCGTCTCGCCCGAGTTCGTGCTCACCACCCAGCCGACCATCGACCGCACCCACCGCTACCTCGCCGAGCAGATCACCGAAGCCCCAGCCGGCTGTCGTGTCGACATGCTGGAAGGCAACCACGACAACCGGCTACCGATTGCCATCACTAAGAACGCAATGGCCGCACTGCGGCTACGACAGGCGAATGCCCCCGAGTCGTGGCCGGTGTTGTCCTTGCAACACCTGTTGCGCTTGGAGGAGCTGGGCGTCGACTACCGGGACGGCTACCCGGCCGGTCGGGTGAAACTTGCCGACGGCGCAGGGCATCAGACGCCGCTGTATGCAGTGCACGGTGAGCGCCTTACGGTCAGCGCCGTCGCCAAGAACGAACGCCAGTCGTACGTGCAAGGCCACATCCATCGCATCCAAGACCACTACGAGACGTACGAGGTCGACGGCGAGCCCGTCATCGTGAACGCATGGTCACCTGGCTGCCTGTCCCGTGTCGACGGCAGCATTCCCAGCACTCGAGGTGGCAGCGACGCCAAGGGTTACCCGGTCGTGCGTTGGGAGAACTGGACGCAAGGCGTCGGTGTGGTGACGGTGCTGCCTGACGGTTCATGGGAGAAAGAGATCGTGCCGATCCGCGACGGCCGTGCAATCTGGCGGGGCAAGGAGTACCGAGCATGACGGTCAAGTTGAAGGACGGCGAGTCCAATCACCTCGCCGATCTGATCCTGAAGGTCGCCCGCCCACGCTCCGAGGAAGAAGCGACCGAGCTGCAGGTGTGGATCAAGCGTCTGCGCGGTGGTGACAAGTGAGCCGCACGTACGTGTGCGACGGCCCCGACTGCGGGCTCACGATGCCCGACGGCCCTGCGATCAGCGTGCAGTTCTGCGCCATTGAGGACGAGGACGACGACGAGCCGATGGACTGCGAGTGCCACTACTGCGGCTGGGTCTGCCTGTCGGCTTCGGCGACCGCCAACGCCCTTGACTACCCGCCGCTGCAATGAGCGTCGTGCGTGTCGTCTGGACGGACGCGGCGCACATCTCGGCAGGGGAGTGGGTCGATGACCTTGGCGACACGTCGGTGCGCGTCGTCACCGTCGGGCACCTGATCCGCAAGACCAAGACACACGTCGTCGTCGCCCACAGCAAGGCCGACGGGCTGTGGACCGGTGTGTTCTCAATCCCGCTGTCGGCGATCAAGTCGATCCGCAAGCTGTAGCCCGAGCGCTACCCATCAGCCTTCTCGCCGTCGCGGCGAGAAGGCTTCTTCGCGTTTTTGGGCTACTTGTTGAACTGGTACCAGATATAGATGGCGACCACGGCCGGGCCGACGATGTACGACCAGACCGGGATGCCCTTCCACGACTTGTCAGATTGCGGTTCGGGTGGCGGCTGCTGCGGAGTCGGCGGCGGGAAGCTCATAAGCCGAGACCGTAGTGGAAGACCGCCACGTCAAAAGTCAGGACACAATTCTGGACACAATTTCTTCAGGCCCGACGCGAAAGCCCTGATAAAGACGCAGGTCAGGATATGTGAAAGCCCTGCATATGGCACATTCGGACGGCTTTACATGGCAGTGGTCGGGGGTTCGAGTCCCTCTGCGCCCACCCTGTGACCTGCGGTGATGCGGTCCCAGCATCACAGGGCTTGCGGCCCAGGACACAAAAATGCACAATCTCCACATGGGGAACAAGCGTGCGTACGGTTCAGGCTCAATCAGCGAACTTCGGCCGGGTGTGTACAAGTTGCGGTGGCGTGTCGGCGTCGACCCGATGACCGGCAAGCACCGGATGAAGTCCGAGACGTTCACCGGTACCAGCAAGCAGGCCCAGCGCCGACTAGGGGAGTGCGTGTCGGCGGTGCCGACTTCGTCATCGGTGGCAACCGTCGGCCAGCTCCGCACCGAGTGGGCCCGGGTGGCGAACGTGTCCGAGTCGACGATGGAGCGATACAACTTCTCGCTGCGCCATGTGCCGGCTGGACTGTGGAAGATGCGCGCCGACGCTGTCACCCCGCCGATGATCGCCGACTGCTACCGCCATCTCACCGACGCAGGCGTGCAGCCCCAGGGCGTGGCGAAGGCGTACACGGCACTGTCAAGCATGTTCCGCCACGGTGTCGAATGGGGCTGGATCGACCGCAACCCGTGCGCCAACGTCCGACGCCCAACGCTGGAGCCCACCGAGTACGTCGTGCCGACACCGGCCGACCTGCTGAGAATGTTTGACCTTGCCGCCGCCAAGAGCGACAGCCAGTCGGTGTGGCTGCGCCTCGCGATGGCGACCGGCGCACGTCGCGGCGAAGTGCTTGCCCTGCGCTGGTGCGACATCGACCTCGAGCGTGGTGCGATCAGCATCACCGGCTCCATGGGCAAAAAGGGCCGGGGTGCGACCAAGAACAGGCAGTCGGTGCGCCTGGTCGCCATCGACGCCGACACGCTCGCCCTGCTGCGCCAATGGCGTCGCATGTGCGCCGAGCGTTCGCTGACATTGGGTGTGCATGTCGGCGACGACTGGCACGTCGTATCCGACGACCCCGAGTCCGGTCGGCCGGTCCTACTGAACACTGCAACCCACCGGCTCAACCGTCTGGCGAAGGCCGCAGGTTGCCCCGGCGCACGACTCCACGATCTCCGTCATGCTCACGCCACGATGCTGCTCGAGGCCGGTGTGTCGACACGCACAGTCGCTGACCGGTTGGGACACTCACGGGTGTCGACGACCACGGACATATACGGGCATGTCCTCGCCAAAGCCGACGAAGCTGCCGCCGCCACGTTCGCGACGTTGCTGAACGCATCACACCGCTGACCTGCGGTTGTAGGACTTTTCTTACACTGAACCCGTTCGGGTCCGAAGGGTTCAATTTGGGTATCGAAGTTGTCAATACCCAAAAAATCTGCACAAATACTGGATTTCACCCCCCCCCCCCCCCAAATGCGTCACACCCCTGGTGTATATCTAGCAACCAGGAAACGATGTAGACGGGACGAGGAGTGGGGCGATGCAGTTCGAGGCGAAGATGACGACGTTGGCCGAAGTACTGAACGACCTGAACGTGCGTCTTACCGCTGCCGCAACTCGTCGATCTCTGCGCCCTGGTGATCAACCTGCGCCTGCAGGCGAACAACTAGCTCGGCAAGTTGAATCGTCTGCTCCGCCAGCTGGTCAAGATCAGCCCGCATGGCGTCAAACGGCGTAGCGCCCGCATAGGCGTACTCACGAAGCAGCTCACCATCAAGGCCGAGCGCTTGCTCTAGCAACAGGACAGTGCGTCGGGTCGGTCGAGTGCGACCCTGCTCCCAGCCCGACACCGAGGTGTAGTGCATCTCCAGGTGGTCAGCGAGCTGCTGCTGCGTCATACCCGCTTTGTCGCGGAATGCTTTGAGCGCCTCGCCTGCCATGACTCCACCATAACTGAACGCTCATTCAATAGCCATAGCTGCAGCGTCATTTGTCGTGGGACTCAGAATAGAAGCCAAGAAGCTTCTTGACATCGGTCATAGTCGGTGGTTCACTACCGCCCATGGTTGCCACGAACCCACACACAGCGGTGCCGACGCACCTGAAGCTGGCTTTGTCGGTGCGAGAGGTCGCAGAGATGTGCAGCATCTCCACGACGAGCGTCGACAAGCTCATCGCCCAAGGCGTCCTGCCCCGAGTCCCGCACACCGGCCGAGTCCTCGTCCCGCGCACCGCTGTCGAGCGTTGGGTGAACAGCGGGGTGGCGGCATGACGACCGACATGCTCCTCGCCGTCTTCCTCGTCGGCCCGCTCACCTGGCTGTGCCTGCGTGGCGAGATCCGCACCTGGCTTGACACCCGTCGCCAGGCCGAGCGTGACCGCAACGCACGCATCGTGCGCGAGCTCCGCCACCACTGACCCCAACCTCCCACGTTGCCCTCTAGGAGACCAAGTGATCCCGACACTTCTTCGACCTCTCATCCGCATCGCCCGTCGTCCTCGCATCCGACCGGCTCTGACGCAGATGAGCCGTCCCCAGCCGGCATCCCCCCAGCCGGCTGGGGACACCCCTCGCATCACCCGTCACATCGAAGCGCTGCTGTGAACCGGCCCGTCACCGTCCGGTACTTCCCGGCACGCCTGCGTGACGTGGAGAACCACCAGTCGACCGGCTTCATCGTTGAGAACCGGTACCACCGCAAGTCGATGCGCCGCAACTACCGCTTCCTGCGTCGTGCTGGCATGAGCGCCGCGATCGTGCGCAGTTTGCTCCTTGACGCGTACGCAACTGGTGCTGCATCCAAGTTCCACTGGGACAGCCCGAAGCCCGCCCTGGTCGACCGCGTCGACGCCGCACGTTCGGCAGGTGAACTGTGAAGGCCGTCGCCGAAGTCCGTGGTGATGGTGTGCAGCGTGGCCGTGGTGGCTTCATGCGTTCCGTCACCGATGTCCCCTACATCAGTGACCCGAACGGCGAGCTCGTCAAGTCCGGCCCTCGCAAGGGCGAATGGAAGCGGCTGCCGTACTCGTCGACATCGGGCTTCGGCACCCTCATCGAGAACCGTGGCTCGCTGGAGAAGTGGTCCGAGCGCAAGGTGATCGAAGGGCTCGCCATCGGCTCCACCGTCATCGACGAACTGTTCCAGTCGTACCACCTGTGCAACGACGAGGCGATCCGCAAGACCATTGCCGACGAGATCGTCGCCAGGGCGAAGCGTGAAGCGAACTCGATGCTCGCCGCCGACCGTGGCACCCACGCCCACCTGATCTGCGAACTCGTCGACAAAGACCAACCGTGGGACCACATCGTTGCCGACGGTGAAGCCCTCGGCATCACGATCGACCAGCAGCAGGACATTGCTGACGCATGGTGGACGATGCTGAAAGACCGTGGCCTTGAGGTCGTCGCCGTCGAAGCATCGGTGGTTGACGACGAATGGCGCTGCGCCGGCACGTTGGACCGGATCGTGCGCACCACCAAGCCGCTGTACTTCGCCCTGAAGTCGGGTGAGATCATCGTGATCTACCCCGACACCTGGCTAGTGCTCGACATCAAGTCGGGATCGACCCGGCTCACGCACGCCATCCAAACCTGTTCATACGCCAAGTCGCAGCCGTACGACACCGAAACCGAAACCCGTCAGGACTGGCCGTTCAACGTCGACCAGGAGCACGCCCTGATCGCCCACGTCGACATCGACAGCGGCAAGTGCGACCTCGTCTACGTCGACCTTGTCGCAGGCCGCTGGGCCGGTGATGTCGTCGTGCAAGCGAAGGCGTGGGAGCGTCGCACCGACGTGTTCAGCGTCGCCGAACTTCCCGGTCTGCTCATCGAAGCCGCAGAAGAGTTGACGCCCGCCGACCAGCACGCCGCCGTCGAATCACGCGGTGTGCCCGACGAAGGCGACGGCGTCGTCGACCCGACGTTCAAGGTACTCGAGGAGTCGTACAAGCAGCTCGGCGCCGACGGCCGGCTGTGGATCACGGCGTTGACAAAGTCGGCAACGCAGGCCGGTGTGCCGTTCCATTCGTCCGGCAACCGCACCATCCGTCGCTACGAGATCATCCGTGGCCTCGTCTCAATGGCGACCACGCACCCCGATGACGATCTCGTTCGGGCGTTGCTGGAGCCGATCATCGGCGACTGCGCCCAGTTCCCCAGCGTGCCCGTCGGGCACCTCCTCGGCTCGCTGTCCTCCACCGAGGCCGCCAAGTTCGCCACCGCCGCCGACGACCTCGTCGCCGGTGTCGTCGCCCTCGTCTTCGACGACGCAGGGCGAGCCCACATTCGCACCGCATACGCGGCGTGAACCCCAACAAGCAGAAAGCACCTGACCAATGAAAGCACCCAGCACCCCTTCGTCGGGCGAGAAGCTCGACCTTGACGGCATTAACGGAGCACTCCTGTACATCACTGTGCACGAGCTGGTGAAGGACATCGACACATCGTTCGGCAAGACCAACGCCGTGCGTGTCGATGTCGCCGTCCTCGATGGCGACCACAAGGGCTCCACCTTCGACGACACGCTGATCTTCCCTCGCGTACTGCAGTCGCAGTTGTCGCAGGACATCGGCGACAGCGTCCTCGGCCGGCTCGGCAAAGGCGAAGCGAAGCCCGGTAAGTCGGCCCCGTGGCTGCTCCTGGCCCCCAGCGCCGCCGACCTGAAGATCGGCGAGAAGTACGAGGCGTACGCCGCCAGCCAGAAGGCCAGCCAGGAAGAGCCGTTCTGAGGCGTTGACAGCCGGGAAAGACCGGCACTCCACGGCAGGCGCACGACAACGCACGGTCGTCCCCGGTTCAACTCCGGGCGTGGAGACCAACAACAACCAGCAAGGGGAAGCAGTGCAAACATTCCGAGTCCACGACGCTGTCGACGACCTCCTCGACGACCTCGTCGTACGCGCCAAGAGCACCCTTGAGGATCTTGACGCCCAGATGGAGCGACTGCAGTCGACACGGGCCGTCATCGTCAGAATGGTCGACAGCATCCGCCACACCCCGACGGCAACAATTGTTGCCGACAAGCCGGCCCCGAAGCTGAAGGTCGTCCAGGCAGTCACCGTCACCTGCCCGCACTGCGATGTCACGTCGACACCGCACGGTCTGAAGGTGCACATCGCCCGCAAGCACCGTCGCCCCCCGTTCGACGCCCAGGCCGCTCGCGACGCTGCTGCAACAGCGATCTGATGGTCGACGAACCCGAGGCGTGGCGCAAGGACGCCGCCTGCCTGGAGACGCCGTACGTCAACTTCTTCCCCGGCCGTGGCGAACCCACGAAGGCGACGAAGGCCGTATGCGACACCTGTCTCGTACGTGCCGAATGCCTTGAGTACGCGATCGCCAACGAAGAAGTGTTCGGCATCTGGGGTGGCACCTCGGAACGTCAGCGACGACAGATGCGCAAAGCCATCCGTGACGCAAACGGCATCAAGTCGCGCGGCCGACAGTTCGGCGACGTTGCCCCTGCGGCTTGCGGAACAAGTTCCGGCTACGAGCGTCACCGTCGCGAGAAGACGACGCCATGCGCCGCCTGTCGTGCAGCACGCACCCAGCAGGCAGCCCGGTACCGCGAAGAGCGTCGCCTCAGGCGGCAAATCGAAGGAGGAGCCGCATGAGCGACACGCCCGACCCCAGCGTCATCACCGACCCGAACACCAACGAGTCGATCACGCTCGAGCAATGGCTCGCCCTGGGGTACGGGCCCGACGGCCACAAAACACGCAACCTGACCGACGACCCCATCGGTCTCCACCCCCACGCGAAGCCAGGAACCACATGAGCATCATCATCGGCGTCGACCCCGGCAAGTCCGGCGCAATCGCCGCCCTCACCTTTGAGGGTCGACTTGTCGGTGTCGACGACATGCCCGTCGTCGGCCCGATCATCTCGCCCGTACTGCTTGACGAAGCGGTTCACAACTACATCGACCCGTTGAGCCTCACCCAGGGTGTCGCCGTCATCGAAGACGTGCACGCGATGCCGAAGCAGGGCGTGTCGAGCGTGTTCTCATTCGGCCGTGCCCTCGGTGTCGTCGAAGCGGTCTGCGCGTGCAACGAGCTCGCCATCCACTACGTGCCGCCGGCCCGCTGGAAGAAGAACTTGGGCCTGTCATCCGACAAAGGCGTCAGCCGACGCCGTGCGATCGAACTGTGGCCGGCATCGGCCGACCTGTTCAAGCGTGTCAAGGACGACGGACGGGCCGAGGCCGCACTCATCGCCTACTGGTGGCTGCAACACGGCCCCGGCATGGCAACAACCCAAGGAGACAAATGATGCGCCGCATCGCCGCACTCGCCGCCCTCACCGCCGCACTGTCGCTCGCCACCGTGCTGCCCACCACCACCGAAGCCGGCACCGGCCGCTGCACCCAGTACGAGTCCGTTGCTCGACGTGCCGGCTGGCCCGCACACGCCATTGGCCGAGTCAGCTACATCACGTGGCGAGAGACCAGGTGCTCGCCGACGGCCTACAACGGCCGTAACCGTGACCGCTCCTACGGCCTTATGCAGATCAACACTAAGGGCGCACTGTGGGCCGAAGTCGCACGCCGCTGCCACCTGACCAACCGTCAGCAACTGTTCGTGCCGTCGATCAACCTGGCGTGCGGCCACCGGCTCTACGTCGCCTACGGGTGGCGTCCCTGGGGCTGGCAATGAGTGCCCCTGACGACATCGTGACCCGACTGCGGAAACCCGGCTGGATTGCCGTTGGCGGCAGTAGGGCCATCGACTTGGGCGACGAAGCCGCCGACGAGATCGAACGGCTGCGTGCCGTGCTTGACGCCATCGACGCCCTGCACCAGCCGTATCCATTGGGTGATGGTCGCACATCGGAGGACTGCGATGAGTGCGGCGACCGTTGGCCCTGCCCGACCGCCCGTTTACTGCACCCGATGACGCTTGACGAAGCCATCGACACGCTTGGGACGGTGCACAAGTGACCGAAACCACCCAACCCACGCTATTTGACAACACCGATTGGCACGAATGCCCGTCATGCCACCTGGTGTGGTCCGGTCCACGACCGAAGAGCAAGACGTACTGGTGGCTACACGGGGACACCTGCTACGGCTGCGAAGGCCCGGACGCCTCATGAGCGCCGAAGTCATCACCAGCCAAGCCCACGTCGTCGTCGTACAACCGGCCGTCGTCATCGAGCACGGCATCGGCATTCTCGCCACCTGCCACAGCCACATCATCGCCGTCCGCCTGGCCGAACTGTGGAACCGCTACGGGCTCGCCGACGTGCCCGACACCATTGAGGAGGCCATGCAGTGAAGCCTGCAGTGTGCCTTTCTTCGGTGGCGATAGCGCAGCCAACCAACTGGGAGGAACAAAAGCTCTACACCTGTGGTGATTACGCCACTGAGATTGAAGCCGCCGCAGCGTTTGACTTGCTGGTGCCGACCGACCTCTTTGTCATTCATCGGGAAGTGACTGGACGCTTGGCGTGGCCGCTCTTCGGGCAGCATCACGGAACCAAGGTCCGCATCGACCGGATACTCCAACCGACGGACACCGCGATCGGACTCGGATGGGAGTGCGGCTGCGTCGGCGTTGAACTGAAGCGGTCAGGCACCAAAGTCGGGCGGCCGATCGGTCAGATGCTCGACTACCTGCGATCGACGTTCAGCATTGACGGACAAGAAGTGCTCTGCACTTACATCGCCTTGTTCCCGTACATGGGGCCAGGTGGTGGCCCGATGGAATCGTTGTTCCACGGGCAGCGTCTGGCGTGTGCTTACGAAGCGGACGGCCGGCTCCATATGTACCGCCCTGGCGAGGCACTTCAAAGATTTTTCCTTGTTGAAGACGACGTACTCGGCCTGCTCATACCTGGTGCTGTCGCCAGATCATCAAAGGTTGGCTCAAGATGACCGCGGCAACGAACAAGAAGCCCACCACGAACGCCGAGTGGGCAGCCCACTACGCCAACGCCGGATTCCTCATCTTCCCCGTCGCACCCGACAAATCGCCACTTGCCCCGAACGGCTTCTACGACGGCACCACCGACATCGCCACCATCACCAACTGGTGGCGCAAATGGCCCAACGCCCTGCTCGGTTGCCGCATCCCCGAACACGTCGTCGTCCTCGACATCGACCCCCGACACGGCGGCGACAGCACATGGCGCGAGCTCCAACAAACCTATGGACCCATCGCCACCGGTCGACAGCACATGTCGGGCCGAGGCGACGGTGGTGGACAGGTGTGGTTCATCCGCCCCGACGGTGCACTGTCGATCAAGCCGCTGAACGACTGGGCACGCAAGACCGGTGTCGGGCACGCCGCAGGCCGCAACGGCTGGTCCGCCGGGATCGACATCCTCCACCACACCCAGCGCTACACGATCCTCCCGCCATCGCTGCACCCCGACAGCCAACAGCCGTACACCTGGGCGTCAAAGACAGAGCCGGTCGCCATGCCCGGATGGTTGGCGAACCTGATCCTGAAGCCGACCGCAACACCCGTCGCCCCCCGCCAGGCGTTGCGGTTGGCCGACGACGACAGCATCGCCGACTGGTACTCGTCGACCACCACCTGGAACGACATCCTCGGGCCTGCCGGCTGGGAATGCGTGCAAGGTGACGGCGACGGAGACGGCTCCAAGTGGCGGCACCCGAACGCATCAGCAGCGACGAGCTGCTCCATCAAACACGGCTGCCTGTTCGTCTACACACCCAACACCGACTTCGCCGTCACCGAAGACGGCAGCACCACCGGCTACACCCGGTTCAGGGCGTGGGCCACCCTTGAGTTCGACGGCGACATGTCCGCAGCCGGCCGCACAGCACGCGAGATGCGCGATGGTGGCACGGTCCACCACCACCAGGCCGTCGACAACAGCGACGACGTATGGGCCGACCCGATCCCGCTCGGCGACACCGACGACATTCCCGAGTTCCCTGTCGACGTGCTACCCGACTGGATGCGCGACTACGCCATCGCCGTCGCCGACGAAATGCAAGTGCCTGTGGATATGTCGGCGGTGTTGGCACTGGTCGCAACATCCATCATCAACGCACGCCACTACCGCGTCGAAATGCTCCCAGGCGGCTGGACCGAACCGATCAACCTGTACGCCGTCATCGCCATGCCACCCTCGGCAGGTAAGTCGCCGGTCGTCAAGAAGATGCTCGGGGCGATCCTCGCCTACGAAACAGAGATGCGGCAACGGGCCGAGGAACGCCTCGAGCACTGCCAGCAGAAGCGTCGCATCATCGAAAAGCAGATGAAGAAGGCCGAAGAGAAAGGCGACATCAACGAAGCCCAGCGGTACCTCGACGACCTCCGTCAACACCCCCTGCCCGTGATCCCACGAATCGTCGCCAACGACGCCACCCCTGAAGCGCTCGCCCAACTCATCCACGACCAGGGCGAACACATGGCGCTCGTCTCCACCGAAGGTGGCCCGTTCGACATCATGGCCGGCCGCTACTCGGAGCGCACCAACCTCGACGTGTACCTGCAGTCGTGGAGCGGTGACCCGTTCAGCGTCGACCGCATCGGCCGGCCGTCGATCACGCTCAGGTCGCCGCTGCTCACCATCGGGCTCACCGTGCAGCCGACAGTGATCGCCGCCCTGGCCGACAAGGCCGAGTTCGCAGGCCGCGGCCTCGTCGCCCGATTCATGTACTCGGTGCCACCCGACTGGGTCGGCTACCGCAACATGATCGAGATCCGCACCGTCGACCCCGTGTTGAAGGACCGCTACGACCTCGGGCTGCGACGAATGCTTGACAGGCCAGTACAGGACACACCAACCCTGATACCGCTGGAGCCGGCTGCGTACACCATCTTCAGCGAATGGCGACAGCAACTCGAGTACCGGCTGTCACCCAACGGTGACCTGCGACCCATGTCCGAATGGGTGGCGAAGATGCAGTCGTCGGTCGCCAGGGTGGCCGCACTCATCGTCTCCGCTGCCGGTGGTGCCACTGTCGATGCCGCCACGATGGCTGGTGCCGTCCGCATCGGCGAGTACTGGCTCGCCCACGCCAAGGTCGTCCACGACATGTGGCAGGTCGACGAACGGGTGTCGCACGCCAAGGCGATCTTGCAGTGGGCGGGCGACCGGCAACTGGACAGCTTCACCGTTCGCGACGTGTACGCATCGCTGCGGCGACGATTCCCCACAGCCGAAGACTGTCGTGAACCGCTCAACCTTCTCACTGAGCGTGGTTGGATCAGGCCGATGTTCGACGGGCCGCTGGTCATCGGTCGACGAGGCAAGGATTCACCAGCGTTCAATATTCACCCCTCCAATGGGGCCAAAACGGTGTCTCATGCGCGTCATGCGCGTCATGCGCGTAGAGACCCAAAAAATGAAAATCCTCCTCCTCCTGTTCCTGTCACGGAAACGGCAGTGAGCGCGCATGACGCGCATGACGCGCAACTGCCCGACGACAACGAACTGTTCTGACCACACCACGCGACCACGCCAAGGAGACACAGAGTGACCCGCCACCATCACCGCTACATCCACACCCTCGAGGTCGACATCGACCGACACAACATCGACGCCCTCATCGCACACGTCAAGTACGCCGCCTCGCTCGACCAAGTCGGTGCCCATCGCCAGGACGGCTGGCCGTCAATGGCATCCGGCAACGGCTCCAGCGGCGGCGGTGGTGGCCGGCGCATGTCCGTCGTCGACGAGGACGGCAACCGCGACGAGGTGCCAACCACATCCACCGAAGCGGCCGCCCTCGCCAACATCGACGACCACCGCCAACCCGACCCGATTCACAACATCGTCAGGTCATCCGTCAGGGCACTGCAACAGATCGCCGACGCCCTCAACCGCCTTGAGGGCGACAAGGTACGCCTCCAAGCGTTGCGCTCAACCGAAGACGTTGCCGATTCGCCCCAGTGCTACATCGCTTCCGTCGTCCACCAGCTCCCCTGGGACGACGCCTGGTCACCGTTCAGGGCCACCGACTTCGACACCTACCTGCCGCACAAGTTCGACGAGCCCCGCAAGGTGTGCCGCTGGTCGTACGAGTTCGTGCGACGTTGGCGTCGACTGCCGACCGAGCACGAGATGCGCACCTACCTGTCCGTCGGTGTTGTCCGCATCCATGAGCCGGCGTCGACAAACAACCGGACACACTGACCTTCACCGTCTACCCCCACCATGCTGGGCATACTTGACCGCACACGGTATCCCTGAGACGATGGTCCTCAGATTGGGTCTCGTGTGCAACAGCACCGAGACCCACTGTCGTTCCCGGCTTCCCTCGGTGAACGCAACGCTGCGCCCCCGCCGCACGGCAACCGCAGCCTGGGGCGCAGCATGATCGAGAGGCCGCCGCCTTGAGGTGTCGCTGACCCGCAACCACCGCCCGTCACCGTGCGTATACTTTTTTAGGAACGCTCAGGTTAGCGCAAGAC
>Ga0209401_1000389_pt1 | contig 29993 bp, 24 predicted proteins | sample M_140807_MF_Meta_FD_187318 | JGI IMG/M metagenome (GOLD analysis project Ga0209401, IMG submission 187318) | Freshwater microbial communities from Lake Montjoie, Canada to study carbon cycling - M_140807_MF_MetaG (SPAdes) (version 2) | ecosystem: Environmental > Aquatic > Freshwater > Lake... | reverse complement strand
AGTAAAAAGTGACTAAAAACTTAATAAGTTTGATTAAGTTTTTAAAATAGTAAAAGTACTTAAAGAAGAAATTCGTAATATTGTATAAAATATGACTGAGAATGGTAATGAGTTTGAAATTGTTATAAAAAATAAGAAAATTTACGATTTTTATAAAGAAAATAATAATATAGACATCGTGACTGCAAATCTTTTATTAATAAATTTTGTTGAAAGCATTTTCAATCATATGACTAATGATATTAATTCAAATATAAATTCACAATTATTATCATATATGAGTGATAATAAAACACAAATTGATAATATAAAGAACAGCATATTTGCTATCAACGAGAACGTTACTAAATTAAATTCTGATATAGCTAATAACATGATGATCCAATTTATGAATTTAAAAAAGGACTACATTGATGATGTAAAACAGATCATAAATAATAATACATTAACTACTAATGAAAAGTTAAGTTCTCTAATTGATAAAAATAATAATCATTTGATAGATAAAACTTCTCTTATCTTAAATGATGTCATTCCTAAAAATCAGGAACAGATTAATAAACAGATACAGGAGAACTTTAAACAATTGCATTTTTTGATAAATGAAGATACAAATAAATTAGCAAAAACTATGAATAATGAAAAATCACTTCATGAATTTATTAATAATTTTGAAACAAAATACAATTCGATGATGCAAACTATTCAACAACCATTATACACATTTATGACTGCTAGTGAAGATAGACTTACAAAAAATCTAGATGTTCTCAAAGAAAATTCTAATAATACTATGTTTGTACAGAATAAACTTTTTGATGAACTTGGTGATTTTCTTAGTAGATACAAAAATTCTAGTAGTAAAGGCAAATTTGGAGAAAATAATCTTGCAGCAGTTCTCAATGGTATTTATTCAAATGCTGAAATAATTAATACTGCCAACATGAAAGCATCTGGTGATTTTATTATGAAAAGATTAGACAAACCTAGTATACTTTTCGAGAACAAAGAATATGATAATAATATTCCAAAAGATGAAATAGCAAAATTTATTCGTGATATTGATACACAAAATATGAATGGTATTTTTATTTCACAATATTCTGGTATTGCATTTAAACAAAACTTTCAAATAGATCTCAACAAGGGTAATGTTCTCGTTTATATTCAAAACTGTGAATATTCAACTGAAAAAATCAAAATGGCTGTTGATATTATTGATACATTGTCTGTTAAAATTCAAGAATTAAATCTTGAAGATGAGAACAATAGTATTTCAAAAGAAACATTAGATGATATTAATGAAGAATATCTAGCTTTTATTAATCAAAAGGAAAGTATGATAACATTTTTGAAAGATTTTCAGAAAAAAATGACAACACAAATTGAAGATTTGAAATTACCGGTTCTCGATAAATATCTTGAACCTAAATATGCTTATGTAAAAGATCGTATTTTTATTTGTGATTTATGTAATAATTTCACTGCTGGTAGTAAACAAAGTCTTTCAGCACATAAACGTGGTTGTAATAAAAAAAATAAAGTTCCTACTATGTCTGCTGCATTTAAACCATCTGTACCAACTCAAAATACTATAGTTGTTGATACTTCAAGAAGATAATATTGAGAACTTTTATGAAAAATATGTAAATTACGAAATCAATATTTGTGATTTTGTAATTTGGTTGTAATATTAGAATTGTAATTTTGTAATTACAAATTGTGATTTTGTAATTTTTATATTTTTGACTACGGTACATTAAATATTATTAATTTAATCATCTTGTCCTGTTGGGCCTATAGGACCTGTTAACCCTTGTTGTCCGGTTGATCCTGTTGGACCTATAGCGCCTGTTAATCCTGGCTCACCTGTTGGTCCTATTGGACCTGTAAATCCTTGTTCTCCTTGTAGTCCTGATGGACCTCTCATTCCTGGTAATCCTGGTAATCCTCTTGCGCCGGTTGATCCGGTTTCACCTGTAAGCCCTTGTTGACCAGTTGGTCCTGATGATCCTTGTTCTCCTGTTGGCCCTGTTTCGCCAGTTAATCCTTGTTCTCCTGTTGGACCAGTAGTTCCATCTATACCATTTTTTCCTGCTGGTCCTCTTGGTCCTCTAATTATTTTTATTATTTTTCTTATTCTATGAGAACTACTATCACTTGAAGAACTACTACTAGAAGTTTCGCTTTCACTATCACTAGAAGATAGTGTAGAACTGCTGCTACATGAAGATTCAGATTCATGATGTTCATTATCTAATGCACCTTCAGACCTTCAATGTTTTCTTCTTCCTGGGGATCTTGAACCACGTTCGTATCCACCATATCCTCCACGGGCTAATCCAGCTACTTCTAAGATTTTTAATAAGTTGTTATCTTCACGTTCAACAACTAGGTTATCACGTAGTCTATCTCTGTCAAGTAAATCCATCTTTCCTTTAATTTCACAACAGCACTCACACATCTTATCAGATAAGTATTGTTGACTTTTTAGTGCTTCATATTTAGCTTCGGCTAAGTCCTTTTGGATGGCTTCTCTGTTCTTTTGTGCTTCTAGTTGAGAAATAGAGAAATTTTGGGCAGCTTGACATGCTAGTCCTTCCTTGACTTTTTGCATTTCTAGTTGGGTAATAGCAAAGTTATTGGATGCTTGATTTGCAAGACCTTCTTTGACCTTTTGCATTTCAAGTTGATTGGCAGCAAAGTGACTATCTGATTTAGATGACATAAATTGACCTAGTTTTTGTTGCTCTAACAACAAAGAAGCATAGTGAGCATCCATGCCTTTACTAATGTCAAATTTAGTGCGAAGATATTCCTCACTTATATTTTGGAAACCATTAGCCATAGCGGTGCGTGATTCCCATGCACCATCGGTAACTGACTTTGAAAGAACATTGAAGTTTTGAACACCAGACATATTTAAATCATTTCCAACACGATTTAAATCATTTAGTATTGAATAACGAACATCTCTTAATGCTGCATCAGCAATACCAGCAGATGTAAGGGTTTGGATGCGACCTTCACCTGCATTACGTTCAATAGTAGCTAATAGACCACTATGAGTATCTTTGGTGGTAAGTACAGAGTTAAAACCATTTCTCTCTACAGCTCCAAGTACATCACGGATATTATCGTTAGCTGCTTGACGGTTAGCTGCTTCAGAAACAACAGTTGTTAAACGAGCTTCACCAGATGTTCTCTCGATGGCTGCCAAGTTTGCTGAACCGTTTCTATCTACAGCACTTGCTAATTGTGAGTTAACGCGCTCAGTTGTTGACATACCGTTGGCACCGTTTCTTTCAATGGCAGTTGCCAATTGAGCTGCGGTTAATTCAGTAATATGTGAATTTACTGCACCATTTCTTTCTACTGCGGAAGCAACTTGAGAACTTGTGCGCTCAGTGGTTGACATGTTGTTGGCACCGTTTCTCTCAACAGCGGTGGCTAGTTGTGAGTTGACACGTTCGGTGGTTGACATGTTGGCAGCACCATTTTGGTCAACGGCTCTTAAAATATCACGAGCAATATCGTTTGCTGCTTGTTGTTTTGTACGCTCAGCATTACCCATAACATTAGCATAAATGTCGGTGTTGATACTTGTTGGTGCATCGTATGGGAAGTTTCCACCAGGAAAACCAGGGTAGCCAGAGTTGCCAGGGTAAAAATTTTGCCATTGCTGGAATGGCGCGCCAGGAGTAGTTGTTGTCGTGGTAGACATATATACTATTTAAACAGATTTTTTTTCCATAATAATTTTATTTCTAATGTCTAAACCAATCACAGCATTAATGCTAAGACACAATTGTAATTCACAACCATATTTTTGTAATTTCACAAATCTACAATTGTACTTTGTAATCACAATTTATGGTTTTTGTGAATTTGACCAGACCATTTATGCTTTGGTATCCAGAAACTTTAGGAAAAAAATTAAAACCATACATTTTAATTCAATGATCCCTTTTTCTACTGTTATTGGCTTGGTTACTGATCCAATAACGTCAATCCGCTGTTAAAACGATATTTCTACGAAATAGATAAGTTAAAATGACATAAATAAACTATCTCTTAATGTTATAAGTATGTCTTTGCAAACACATATTTCTACTCTCAAAATCGAAACGACTAATAAACGTATCTTAAAATTCTATAATGATAATCCACAAATCAGCTTTGAAGCTGTCAATCTCTTATTTCTTGATTTATTTGAAAAAATAATTTATGAGACCAACGAAAATTTATCATCTAAAATGCAGTCACAATTATTATCTGCTATTAATGATACTACCCATGATATCACCGAACTCAAAGAAACAATGGCATCTTTGAAAGATTCCATGAATTCTATGAATTCGGATTTCATGACCAACATCGTAAGTAAATTCACCGATATCAAAAAAGAATATATCGAAGATATGCGTATTATTATCCAAAACAATACTCATGAAAAAATAGGACCTCTCCTAGAGAAAAATAACAATATTTTGATCGATAAGACCTCACTTATCGTCAATGATGTTATTCCTAAAAAGCATGATGAACATTATTCACAAGTCAATGAATTACTCAATTCATTTTATAAAACCCTCTCAGAAGACACTAACAATTTGTTGAAATCCTATGATAGTAATTCCATCAAAGATTTTATAAATAATTTTGAACTCAAATCCGCTGTTATGTTACAAAATGTACAACAACCAATGTATTCCTTTATTTCCGCTAGTGAAGAACGTATTAATAATAATATTAATATATTGAAAGACGGAAACACCGTGTCTAGTTGTGTACAACAAAAGATTATTACTGAACTCGATGAAATTTTGAATAAATTTCGTGATAGTACAACTGTTCAAAAAATCAATGATAGACAATTACATGGTCTTCTTACTAAAATGTATCATAGTGGAGAAATTTCACAACATACTAGTAGTGGTGGTATTATATTAAAACGCATTCGTAAACCAACTATCCTTATTCAAAGTAGAGATATTGCTGAAAATATTAATATGGATGATATTAATTCTTTCATGCAATTAATTGATGAACAAAATACAAACGGAATTTTTATTTCACAACAGAGTGGAATCTCTGGTAAAAAGAATTTTCAAATCGAACTACATAACAACAATATTATTGTTTTTGTACATAGTGGTGAGTATAATTCTTCTAAGATCTCGGTTGCTATTGATATTATTGATAATCTTAACATGAAATTCAGACAATTTAAGAGCCAACATGATGATGACTGCTATATTCCAAAAGATGTATTAGATACTATCAATAATGAATATCAACTGTTTTTGAGTCAAAAAACTGCTGTTGTAGAACTTTTCAAAGAAAATCAGAAAAAAGTTCTCTCACAGATTGATGAGATTCGCTTCCCATCCTTGGATAAATTTTTATCTACCAAATATTCTGCACCAATCCAAAAACCTGGATTGAAATGTGATATGTGTAAAAGTTTTAATGCCAACAACCTTAAAGCATTGGCGGCTCATAAGCGTGGTTGTGCTAGAAAACAAACCAATTCAATCGTTGTGAAATAGATTGGATTATGTGTTGCATGTATTATATGTCAAAATCTTAAGAAAACCCTTTCGTAAAACAAAACTAAAAACCCTTTCTATTTATTAATATTTTATAATTTTATATGTAAAAATTATAAAACTTTTTTTATTAACAATTGAATGTCATATTTGACTTTTTTTTCAAAAAATAAATACTACATGTTTCAACTAATAAACCTCCATTCACGTAAACACCATAATTCATTCTTTCGTCATGGTTTTCAAGAGCAAAATGCCAAACTGTATATGCACTTTTAGAATTCCAAGGTTCAGCACGTTCATCCAGACATGCCATCAGTCTATATTTCTGATCTGTTACAAATAATTTGCCAAGATGTTTAATAGTATCTTCCTTCTGTTTTTCTGTTATAGGAAACTCTAGAATAGAGTGGCAACCTGTAATATATAGATCTTCTTTAAGTTCAGGATAATTTGAAGTAGAACATTTATACAGACGATTTTCAGTTCGTTCATCATCTCCAGGATTTTGAATGATTCCTTTTCCAAGTAAGACAACTTGTTTGTATCCATCTAAACTGGTTTTGACAAGTGTTCCATTTTCGAGTTGTTCAACAGGAATATATTTTTCAACACCTTCTACTTGACAAAGGACTGTAGTTCCTTCTAACAAGCATGGAGCAGATGGATATAAATTGTAGTATGCGTTATCATCATCCGAATTCAATATACTTCCGTTTTCATATACTACATTTTGGGGAGATAAATTACTACTATTATTACTACTACTACTGGAAGCAATTCTCCAGCTTGTATAACCAAGTGAATCACCTGTAGTTGTACCAACTGTATAAATAGGATACCCACTATATCCTATGCTGTTCGTTTCACTAATAGCATTTGCTTCTGTTGCAAAATAATATATACCTGCGGAACGTCCAACAGGTTCAGCGAGCTCATTCATAGGACCAATCAATAAACGAGGAACATTTTCTGTATATTTTGTTTCATGAAAAAGTCCTTCATTGAATACAAACCCTGTATTGGTTTGTATAGGATAGGATTGTGAATCTACGACCAGTTCACCAGGTGAGTCATTAAGATATAGTAAATATGTATTTTCAAATTTTGACGAACCAACATCCACATGGGGTGAAGTATCCCCCTTGATCCATCTCATAGGTATTTGTGAACCTATATCAAGTTGTGAACCAAATCTTGATTGTAAAGTAGTACGAATTGAATCGGTTATTGGTACTGAAAAATATACCATTTTATTTTGTTTGGAATCTAATAAAGATTTGGCTAAAAGAGCTTCAGGATGATTATTCAAATAATATAATTCTTCATCAGAAAGTACATTTGTATATACCGATGACATGATGTATATATATATATGTATCGGTTTTATTCATCGAATAATTTGTTTAGTTTTTCATAACTATCTGGATTATTCGATTTACATATTCTATTTGTACCAGATCTGATTTCACAACCATTATGTTTTGTACAAATTTCTAAACATTGGTCTATTTTTTGAATCCATCTTATAAATTTTTCATTTACTACTTTGTTATCATCTACTTTGATAAATGAATTTTTGTTTTCTTCCATCGTATATAGTATCAAATTTTATTTCTATATTTATTCAATAAATGAATATTTTGTTATTAGTAATTATTATTGTATTTTTTTGATTATAGTTGTATTTTTTGTTACCATTTATGTGTTTATTTAGACAAATTTTTTTCTTAGTATATATTCTTTTGTTTTTATTAAATATAGATATAATAATATGTCTAATAATTCACCTCCTGATTCACCTCGATCTTCACCTCCAGGTTCACCTGGTAATAACTCACAAAACAATAATTCACCAGTTGTTCCTGTTGTTCCAGTTGTTCCTGAAATAAGTTGGAATTTCGTCGATGCATCCGGCAATTTTGATCTTTCCTATAATTTCACTGTATCTACTGATACATCCTATAATATTTATTACATGGATTCCTCCGATAATGATTGTTCTGGTAATAATTTTACCATTCCCCCACTAAAAATCGTAACTGATCTATCAACTGTTGTTGTTAATGGAACTGGATACACTGTTACTACGAAAACCGGCTCAGATGCATCTGGTTCTCAAATAACGAATATTGTTTTCGAATCCGCTCAACCAAACATATATGAAAATCTTACCGAATCGGTTTCTATGTATAATGATGAGACTGATCCAAGTGGACAATCTGTCATTTTATTAAACCAAATTCGTTCTTATGCACAAGAAATACAATGTACCGATTTTCAAGGTAAAGGTTCTATAGATGATTATACACTATTATTTCAAGCCGCTGCACGAATTGCCAATGAAACTAAACAAATGGAATTGAATGTAGACATCGAAGGTTTTAATGAATTCGCTCAAGCAGCTGATGATTTGAGTAGTCTTTTTAATGGTTTTATTATTAAATTACAAAATGTTAATATTATCAATGATGTTTTATTTTTGCAAGCCATTGCTACTGCATTAGCTAAAATCGTAAATTTGTCCAATGTTTTCGGTAAATTCAAAGAAATAGTATTAGCTACTAGTACGATCCAAATACCAAAATCATCACATGATGCGTCTGTCATTATTAATGATGTTATGGATGAAGTCAATTGTGCAATGCAATATATCGGCTATTTCGTTTCACCTCAGAGTAATCCTCATCTTTCGAATGCAGCATTATCACAGGCTGAACAAAATATTATTTCAAAATCAGTTGACACTATAAATAGTTGGAATATTCTTTGTGAACAAGGTGTAAGTATTGCTATGTCTAATGATATCGATATTCAAAATATCCAATCTGCTAGTCGAGAACTTAAAACCAAAACTACTACTCTTAAAGGATTGACATCTAGTCTTAAAAATAAATTAACTTCTTTCAATATTCAATGTTAAATAATATCGTATAAAAACTTAGTATTTTTTTGTTGATGTATTTTATTTATGTCTGATAAAATCAGTGTCTATATTGAAATCGAAAAGGATAGTAACATAAAATATGAATTCGATAAAAAACTAAAAGATCTAATTGTTGATCGAATTTTACCAGAACCCTACCGATATCCATATGCATATGGATTTATTCCAAATACTTTGGCTATGGATGGTGATGATCTTGATATTCTTGTTATTACTGATAAACAATTGATAAATGATTGTTTTTATCATGTTTTTATCATCGGGGTTCTCATTATGGAAGATGAAAAGGGCATGGATGAAAAGATTCTTTGTGTTTTAGAAGATGATTATGCAAAAATACAAAATATAACCGATTTAGATGAATCTATTCTTGATAAAATACACTGTTTCTTTTCAAATTATAAAAATAATCAACAGGATAAATGGTCAAATGTTATTAGATATGATAATCGAGAACATGCTATCGACCTATATAATAAATCAATCATAAAAACAATATAGACTTTTATTTATAATATAATATAATGAAATCTATTTTCAGTATATTATTTTTTACCGTTTTTTGTAGTGGGGTTGTTGATGGGTTCTCGTTGGCTTTTTCACATGTTTCTTTTTCAAGACCTGGTGAAAATTTAAATCATCTTCGTAGATATCCTATTTCAAAATACAATAGACAATGGTATTTGAATAATTTAAACAATGATAAAAATTCATCTATGTATGAGAACATCAAAAGAATCGATGATAATGAGATCGATAACGATGAATTTATTGATAAATTTATTAAAAATAATTTTAATTCTACCAAGAATGAAAACACAAACAAAAATCAAAACAAACACAACACACCATTACCCGGTAATATTCGAATTATCATGAACAAAGAAGCTATTTTACGATTATCAAATCAATTCCAGCAAAATTTTGAAAACAGTCAAAATGAAGGTGAAGGTCAAGGTGATGATGACGAAGAACCCATAGAACCTAGAGATCCTAGATTCTATGGTAATCCATACCGTGAAAAATCATCCGGGAAAAAAAAATCCAAGAATTTTGAAGTTATCACCGATAATAATATCAATTTCAATGATGTCGGTGGCTATGATAACATCAAAAATGAATTATATCAATGTGTTGATATCCTTTCCAATTATACAAAATATGCACCTTATAATGTACGTGTTCCTAAAGGTCTTATTTTAGAAGGTCCGCCTGGTAATGGTAAAACTCTTATCGCAAAAGCCCTGGCTGGTGAAGCCAATTGTAGTTTTATTGCTGTTAGTGGATCAGAATTTCAAGAAAAATATGTGGGTGTTGGTTCAAGTCGTATTCGAGAACTTTTCAAATTAGCCAAAGAAAACATCCCATGTATTGTTTTTATCGATGAAATCGACGCATTAGGACGTCAACGCTCTAGTGATGGGGATACTTCCGGAAATGAGCGTGATAGTACTCTCAATGAATTATTGGTTGCGTTGGATGGTTTCAAAAACACATCGGGTGTCTTTGTAATCGGTGCTACAAATCGCGCTGATTTATTAGATAGCGCTCTTATCCGCCCTGGTAGAATCGATAAACGTATTTTTATTGGTAATCCTGATAAAAACACTAGACGTGCGATTTTGAATATCCATTCTCGTGGTAAGCCCGCTGATAGTAGTATTGTTCTTGATGATATTATTGAACTTACCAATGGACTTTCTGGTGCTCAAATTGAGAACCTCGTCAATGAGGCTATGTTAAATGCCCTTAGAAATGATAAAAAAAAATATTCCAGTGAAGATCTGGAAGAAATTCTTAATAAAATGATGGTTGGCTGGCAGCCTAATGAACATCAATATACTACTGCACTCATCGATCAAATTGCTATCCATGAATTAGGACATGCTGTTGTCGGATTATTATCCAAACATCATGCCAAAATGACAAAGGTGGTTATTAATTTATCATCACCGAAAAACCCTGCTTATACTATTTTTGAGAACTCGAATAATAATATTCTCACTCGTGAAGCTCTTTTCGAACATTTGATGATTTTATTAGCAGGTAGAATTGGCGAAGAAGTAGTTTATGGTGTGTCTGTTAGTACTGGTGCTATCAATGATTTTGAAGAAGCTCTTAAGTTGGCACAACATATGGTTTGTTATTACGGTATGGGTAAAAAACTTATTTATCCTAGTATGAGTGAGAAATACAAAGAGATGATTGATACCGAAGTATCCACACTGATTAGTGATGCTTATGGATACTCCGAATTTATTATACGTAATTCAAAAGATCTTATTATGGAAGGTGCTGAAATTTTGAAAAATGATAAGGTTTTGAAGTCGGAAACCTTGTTACAATTGATGAATGATAAATATAAAAGTGTTCTTAGTTTAAAACTATAATTTATCTAGTATTTCCTCGTTGAGTTACGTGGTCGGTATCTAATCCTGCGTCTTCCTATTCCTTGTATACGTGATATATTAATTGTATACTTACGATATAAAAAAATATATAATTTTCCGGAAAATATTATTTTATGATTAAAATCTATTATATTATCAGGCATCAATAATAATAATACTAATAATGGATAATAAAAAAACATCAGTTCTTTTTTGAACTGATTAATATAATCATTATATTCATTGATATCTTCTTCTGTAGTATATTCTGGTATTTCCGTTTGAAAAAAAGATAATAAATATCTATAAATATTTGATAAACTTATATTAGATGATGCTCCACCATTTTGTGATTTTATGTTATCATTAAAAAACTCAATTAATAAAATTATATCTTTATCATCTTTGTTCTCATTATTATTTTGAAATTCTTTCAAAAAATCATTAATATCATCTATATATTTATTTTTTATAGTAACTTTTTTAGTATTCAATTCTTGTAAATATTTTGAAAAATTCTTAGAAATTTCTTTAAAAGATAATTCATACTCTTCACTATTTATAATTTCTTTGAAATATGATTCTTCTTTACTATTTGATAATTTCTTTATAATTATAAATTCATCTAATATATTTATTAGTTTATTTTTATCATTATCTGTTTTAATGCTATTTCTTGGAGTCTTATTTTTTTTACTACTGTTTCTGCTTTTTTTACTAATATTTCTTAAAGTTGTACTTTTTTTTTTACTATTTTCAATTGAAAACATTATTATATATTTATGTTATATTATTCTCTGTTTGAAACTATAAAAAATTGATTATTATATTTTTAAATATAATAATCAGAAAAATCAATCAATAAAATGAACTTGTTTATTCTTTCTCTTTCATTTAAGGAATGCGCCGAATCCATGTTTGACAAACATGTATCAAAAATCCTATTAGAAGCTGTGCAAATGTTATGTACTGCTATACAAATCGTAGACCCCGAAAATGAAATAAAAAATGTAATAAAACTATACAAAATATGTCACATCAATCACCCTACTACTATTTGGATTCGGTCATCTTTGGAAAATTATATGTGGACATTAGATTTGGTAGATGCTATGCATGAAGAATGGAAATATCGTTACGATCATCCAGCTGATAAAATGCATAAATCATATATTGTTGCAAAACATTTGAGAAAATTTGCTCCTAGCGCGGATAAATTTCAACATGTTGGTCTTTCACCATTTGCTCTTGCTATGCCTATTGAATGTAAAAGCAACGACCCTATTGAATCTTATCGTAAATATTATCAAACACCAGAAAAACAAAAAATTGCCTCTTGGAGAAAAAGAAACAAACCTGATTGGTATCAACTCAAAAATTATAAATGAAAAAACATGTAAATTTTTATACATTAATATTTTTTATAAAAATATAATTCTCATAAATACATTCAAAATAAGTGACGCGAATTCTTGTTTCTGTTTTATATCAATACGGTGTTTTAATTTAATATAATAACGTATTGATTCTATTATAATCTCTTTTGAATTATTTATATAATAATCTATATTTCTTTTTTTATATTCTATACTCTCTTTTGGAAATTTACTCATTTTTTTTATTGTATCTATATTGATACTACCACCGAAATTACCATATAACAAATATCCTCCTAATACATAAATATTTTTTAATTTATCTGCACAACTATATAATATTTCTACTATTCTCATTGATTTTTCGAAACTATCTAATTTATTATTTAAATATACAAAATTATACTTTGCCATAATACAAAATAATCTATCATCTGCTGGTATCATTGATAATATATGGTTATAACAACCTTGTGGTACATTCTCTAATATAAATTTTAGATCAACTCTTGGTACGACTATTTGACTTGCCATTGAACAATTATAAAAAATACTATTCTTTTCTATTATAAAAAACGATTCAATTTTTCACTATAGAAAACGCGATTTTGTAAACTAAGATTCTATTATTTGTATTATGAATTGTATTTTACAAAGCATAATACAGCTAGTTTATTTAGCATTATTAAAACACAAATATATTATATAAATTATGAGTTCTTCCAAAATACACATTACTGTTGCTCCCTCACCTATTATTTTACCACCAAAATATATTACTAGTTTTGATTATACTATTACTGATTTCGAAGCATATACTAAAATTTGTTTTTTATGTAATTTGTTTGATTCAGATAATAATCTTCTTGATACGAGAACCATTGAGATCGCTGGTTGTGAATACTATAACTGGGGTTATGATGATAGTTATTTGATCAATATTATTTCTCAAAAATTAGGATTATCTACATTTCCTCCTATCAAAAAACCAGCATCTAATTGTTTCAAAATTGGTTACGATTTATCAGGTAATATAATAAAATTTAAAAATCTAACTGTAGACCTAAGTGGTAATATTATTTTACCGAGTGGTTTTACTAGACACCCTGATAATAATATGGTGCTTGATACGCTTAATAAACCAGTCGAATATAAATATCTTAGATATGATGTAGATGGTAATCCGATGGTTTTTCAAACCATTGGTTTAGATCAAAATAATAATCCTATTTTTCCAAATGGTTATATCATTGATAATAATGGGTCTGTTAGAGATCATAATGGGTTTCATATAGTTTTTGTTATTTAGTACTCGTACTTTTATATATATTTAAATATTTTAATAAAATATAATGAGTTTTGTTAAATTAGAACAAAAATATAGAGAACTTTGTTCTACCCCTTCTGATATTAATGAACATTTACCTACATTGTTTTATTATTCATCAAAGTGTCAAAGTGCTATTGAATTAGGTGTTAGAGGTGTCATCTCTACATATGCTATATTATATGGTTTACTTCTTAATAGTAACAACAACAAAAAACTATTATTAAATGATATTGATCCTTGTAATATTTCTGATATTATTGAAATATCAAATGATCTTGAAGTTGAATTGAACTATCAATGGATCAGTGATCTAGAAATGGATATCAACGAAAACTATGATTTAACTTTTATTGATACTTTTCATGTTTATGGTCAGTTAAAAAGAGAACTTGATAAATTTAGTAAAATAACTAATAAATATATTATTATGCATGATACTAATGTTGATGAACAATTCGGTGAGATTATTCGATACCATCCAAATGAAATCTCAGCACGTAATGAAGCATCGCGTATTAGTAAAACAACTAATATTCCTGAAGACGAACTTCTAATTGGGTTATGGCCAGCTATTGAAGAATTTTTAGATGCCAACCCAGAATGGTCTCTTTGTAAAAGATATTTTAATAACAATGGTCTTACCATATTAGAAAAAAAATAATTTTATATTTATAAAATCACTTATAAATATAACATAATATTACAAGAAGTATGTTTAAAAGTTCTCAATTGATCAAAAAAAACATTATGAAATCCAAGCGAAGGTCCAAAATATATAACAAAATCAATCCTATTTTATTCGATGTTTCTCTTCGTGATGGTATTCAAAATGCAAAAATCGAGAACTTTCCTTTACATATAAAAAAAACCATATTTGATAGTATTTTTGAATCAAATTTACCTAATAGAATCGAAATTGGATCTATTGCATCCACCAAGGTATTACCTATTATGGGTGATTCTATTGATCTTTTTAAATATATCAATAACACTAAATTCAAGTATATTAAATACGATAATTGTTCTCAAAAAAATACTATAAAATTACCCAAACTATATATGCTTATTCCTTCTATTACCAAACTAATAACTGCATTTGATAATGATATACAAAATTTTTCTTTTATTACTTCTATTTCAAATGAATTTCAAATAAATAATAATAAAAAATCATTGAAAGATACAAAAGAAGAATTTGCCAGGATATTTGAAATGATTATTAGAGAACCTGGTTCTCGAATGTTTCAAACTAAGCTTTATATTTCATGTATAAATGAATGCCCATTTATTGGTAAAATAGATAACGACACCGTTGTAAATGAAATACAATATTATAATAATAATTATACATTTGACGAATTATGTTTATCTGATACGATGGGATCTCTTAAGAGTGATGATTTTATATATATTATTCAAAAATGTAGAGAACTTGGCATCAATACATCGAAAATTTCATTACATTTACATGTGAAAAATGATAATATTGAGAACACGGAACGAATTTTGTTTTATTCGTTCTCAAATAATATCAATAAATTTGATATTTCTTGTTTAGAAACTGGTGGATGTTCTGTTACAATGAAAAGTGGAATCATTTCTAATTTAACTTATGATAAATTTTTTTCTATTTTATGGAAATATATTGAGAATATTATAAAATCAAAATAATAATTTATTTGTGTATATATATATATTTATATATATTATGAAAAGTAGAAAAAAGTTACGTAAAACTTCAAATCGCAAAAAAAATAAAATAAATAGAAAAAAAAGTAGAAAGATTTATAAAAAAGTTAAATACGGCGGTCAAGATCCGCCAATATTAGCAGATAAAGATAAAGAATTAGAATTTAATCAAAGAAATAAAATTGGTTCAATCATTTATAAATTAAGAGAAAAACTAAAAAATAATGAAAATGATGAAGCTTTAAAAAATGACATATTTAATCTAATTAGTTTTGTTTATGTATATAAAAATATGTCTGCTCCAAATTTAACATTTTCAAAATTTGAAGAACTATATAGAGAACGAAATTACTACTATTATGAACGCTCAGACTTAAAATATAAATTTTTTGAAAAATATAATGATTTAAATAAATTATTAGATATAATTGAAAGTGATTTCAACCGTGCAGCAGACGATTATAAAAAACATATTTAACAACTGAAAAATCTGAACAATCTTCTCAAATATACGATAATAACACAAATGATAATAATTTGGAAGAGCCTTTACTATACAGATTCCCAAAACTTAACATTTTTAAAAGAAAGTCCAAGTCGTAAAATTCAAAGATGGAGATTAGCATTACAAATGTTTACATTTAGTAGCATTCATATCCAAGGAGAATTGAATGTGGAAGCCGACAGTTTGTCAAGAATATTCTGTCCCGCTTTACTATAATAAAAAATTTTATTTTTCAACACCAAACATAGTAATACTTGTTTTTCTTTTTATTGGGTTTTCTTTTTTAGTTTTAGTTTTCTTCCTTTTATTTATTCTCCACCTGTAATGCATGAATATGGTATAATTTCTATTTTGTTAACCTGTAATATGAAAAATACTACTCAAATAAAGCGTAAAAGATGTCGTAATGGTACTCGTAGACATAAAAAATCACATCGTTGTAGGAAAGTTCTCAAAAAAATAATAAAAAATTGAACATTGTAATTATATTTAGTTGTTTTTATAATAAAAATGCAAACTCGTAGCCAATCACTAATACTAGAAGTAAATATTGATTTTGATGATGCAAGTATGCATTGGAATGCTAACAAAAAAAAATTAGAAAATTGTTGTTACCAATACGTATGTGGCGCATCCTTAAAAAATGGCGAATTTTGTAAAAAAAAATTACATAAAAATTATCCTTTTTGTTTCTTTCATAAAAAATGCGTTTAGACATATTTAGAAAAAATATATTCATTTTTTATAATGGAAAATAACATTACACTTACTGAAGAGCCTACACAACAACCTGTCGAACAACCAACTGAACAGCCTACTGAGCAGCCTACTGAGCAACCAACTGAGCAGCCTACTGAGCAACAAATACGTTTTGTTGATGTTGAAGTTAGTAGTGATAACATTGCATTAAATCTTATGGTTGCATTTTTAAATATGGCACAAAGACGTGGTGCTTATAGTATGGATGAATCATCAAAAATTTGGGAATGTGTTAAGCGTTTTATTAAACAATAAAAATCCAATATTTATAATAAGTATATATTTATTATAAATTCGCAATAGCGTTCTCACAGTCATAAATAAATTCTTCTAATGTTTTTTCTTTTGTTTTCGTAAACCTACCTTTCAAAATAGAAATAACAATATAATTCAATTCCTCTATTGTTGCATTCAAAGTCATTAATTCATTTGTTTTAACGTTATAAATTTTGAATATCTTTTCATCTGTATTTTGAAATCCATCTGGATTTACACGCATATTCCATAACCATGCATATATTACTAATTGTAGTTTATGATCGATTGATATTTCGCTTGTACATTTCAATTCCCATAATATGTTCTCAGTAATTATATCTACACGTGCAGTAAAACGAAATTTACGGCCATCAAACAATGGACTCAATAAATGATCAATTTGAACATGCTGTTCATCCATAGAACTATAGATTATGTATTCCTCTATTTTGGGCATTTCATTCTGACAATCCTTACCTACTGTATTTTTAAGACGATTTTTACACGCCATCACCGTATCTTCACTTAACCAATTATATTCATCTGGCGTGATTTGTTTCAATTTAAAATACAGTGACTCTTGTATAGCCAAACAAATATTAGAAAAATATAAATAATCTGATATAGTTTCTATATTTTTCGGTAATTTTTCTATAGTATTTTTTAAAAATTCGTTCTTTATTTCTCCAATGTTCTCGATGTTCATATTTATGATATCACCCATTATACTTGAATTATTATTTGTCCATGTTTTCAATAGAAAATCATAATACATTGCTGGTATTGCTATTCCATTCAGATCACTTACTTCTTCATAAAAACCACTTTTTGTTTCTATTATACTTGGTATATTTAATTCATACTGCATTGTTGGTTCTCTAATAAATATTTTTTCTAATACTACTGAAATATCGTCCAAAATAGATTCAGGAATAAATTTAATCATTTCCGTCGGTACTAAATTCGTAACTAGTTTCATGTTGGTTTCCTCGGTTTCTTTGAATATATTTTGATGTATACCTCGAAATTCTATATATTCTTGTTGTTTCATTTCTACATGATTCATATGTAAAAACTCCAATGGACGATCATTCGGTTTGGTATCACTTTCTAATAAATATAATCTTTTTGTAGCTCGAGTACATCCTACATAAATTGTAGGTGGACAAATATATCTTGGTAAATTTTTTGCATAATAAATAAAATATGAATTATCGAAACCTACCACAAATACATAGGGTCGTTGTCTTCCTTTTACACAATGAAAAGTCGAAAAAACAATCTTTCCTTCAATAACACGCTCATCTATATTCGTATTTTCTATCATTGGTACATGACATGGTATATTTTTTTCTACCAACATATTCTCCAATTTACGTATATTACTATATTGCCCCTTCACTGATGGTCCTAATATAAATATTTCACTCGGTTTTACACCACTATCTAGTAATTTCATTATTTCTACACAAACCACAATTTGTATATTATACATAGAATTACGTATATATAGTACTTTCGCACCATCTCGACATGCCTTCATTCGTTCTTCGCCGATCAACACATTATTAATAAACGAACACATCTGATTGGTTATTCTATACGATGTTTTCATTGTACATTTTGCGAATTTCTTAGTTCTCAAATTCGGATGATTTTTCCATATTGATTCAGCGGATGTTAAAAAACGAATATCTGAACCCTTAAAATCATATAATCCTTGCATACTATCACCCAAACACATCAACTGTATTTTAGACCCAAGATCTCGTGCAAATTTTATCATAAAACGAAAATATAAAAATGTCATATCCTGTTTCTCATCTAATATCAAAATTTCTATTTTTGGTAATGGTATTTTTGGTGGAATATCATTCGTAATTATACGTTTTATTCCGGCATCTACATGAGCATCATCAGAGTAATATTTCTTAGCCAAGCTATGATATGTATGTACTGTTATGTTTTTTATTTTTAAGTTCTCGATTTTCTCACGAACTTCATATTTCAATGATTTATTATATGTCATTTGTAATATTTTTTTCCTTGGTGAAACCATAGGAATCGACAAAATGAGTGTAGTTTTTCCTGTTCCAGCAACTGCATTTACAACAACATTATAACCTTTTTTAATTTGAAATAATATATGCCGTTGTTCGTCACTTAATGACTCCATTTTTAAATTCACAATTAGATAATATAGTCTATTTGTTTTTATATATATTTTTAATACAAAATGTTGGTTTTATTAGAATGTTCTTGGAATGTTCTCCGAATAATATAAAAACATCAAAAAAACATCAAAAAATCGTTGTTTTCGACGATATTTATAAAAGTTCTCTCAAACATAAAAATAAAGTCCAGAAATTTTAGAAAATGGACAAGGTTTCTGGTTGTCCATTTTTCAAAACTGCGTGGAAGAATTTTCAAAAAGTGTATTGTTACTGACATGCAGTAAAAACTGAAAAAATCATAAAAAAACTGGCTGCATAATTTCTTACCATAAATTTTGGCACAGGGTTTTTCAAAATGCACATAGTTTGTATAATTCTCAAAAACTATTTAATTTTGAATTTATTTTTTGTCGACACCATAATATATAACAAATATTTTTAATAACTAGAAAATGATGATTTAAAAACTGCACAACTGCACAAATTAAGTATGTGCACTTTAGGAAAAGTATGTGCATTAATTATTTTTACGTTAAAATAATATAAATAATATATATATGATATAATATAATGGAACATAAAAGAATACGTAAATTTCAATATGAGACTGAATATCACGCCGATTCTATAACAAAATTAAAATCGATCGATTGTAAATATCATATTTTTGGTATTGATGGTGATATAATAAAAGGATGTATTTGTTTTATCAATCCGAGAACACCTAATAAAATAAAACAAAAATATTTTGATAACAACGTCGTTTTTATTGATACAAATTATGAAATATCAATAGAAGAATATAAACAGTTAGAAAATGTATGGGAGACAGGTAAATTACCTACAAACGGTAGACCTAAAATAGCAATTTCGAATGCTACAATAGTGAAACCTGATATGGTAACAACACAGACATCGGTTATTCATGAAGATACCCAGATATCTACTATAATATTGAATCAACATAACGAATTATTACAACAAAATAATTCATTATTAGAACATAGTAAAGAGATGTGTACGTTTTTGATGAAACAAAATCAACAATTATTAGAAGAGAACAAACAGTTAAAACAAACATCAACCGCTACAAATACAACAATAACAAATAACATAGAAAGAGTGGAAAATAAAACTATTAATTTCAATGTATTTTTGAATGAGGAATGTAAAAACGCATTGACATTAAATGATTTTATTAATTCATTAAAAATAGAAGATGCGGATCTGTTTTGTGCAAAAGAACATGGCTTAGTAGAAGCTATTACTAATATATTCCATAGAGGATTACAAAATTGTGATATAACAGAAAGACCAGTACATTGTACTGATACAAAACGTGAGACACTACATATAAAAGATCAAAGTGGTTGGATTAAAGAATCTGGTGCAGATTCAAAGCATATGAAAAATGCTTTTAGTAAAATATCAAACAAAAAAATACATAAACTATCACAATATATAAGAGAGAACCCCGAAGGATTCAATAATGTTGAAGCACCTAATTATGAAGAATGTTTAAAGATGATGCGTGGTGTATATGGAGCAGATGAAGATATAGAAAAAACAGAAAAGAAAGTAATCAAAAACATAGCTAAATCAGTATATATAAGCGGACAAATAAGTAAATAGTATTTATTTTTTGTTTTTCCTAGTATTTTTTATTGTTCTCGATTTAATATTAGGAACAAAATTTTTATTAAATTGTAAAGCTCTTAATAATCTCATTTGTCTAGTTGCATTTTTACGGGTGGAGCATTTAGAAAATGTTTTTTTAGTTTGAGTATTTATAACACGATAGCAATTATATTTACCTTTTACTTTGATTGTTTTATAAGGCATATTTATAATATCGATATATAAAATTGATATTATAAATCATACAAAAGATTCAATTTCAAACAAAAAGAATAGTTAGCACCATTCATTTGTAATATTCGCCCGAATTCATCAAATAGGCGAATTCTTAAACGCTGAATATCTACTGGTCCGAAATATTGTCTTGGTTCAGTAATAAAAATCATTTTATTGTTTTTTGCAATACCAGGCGAATCTTCTATAGAAATACGAGCTATAATATCATCATTTAATATAGACTGATTGAAAACACTTATAAATGAGTTATTAGAATTTTTATTATAATCATCAATAGATAGATAAATATATCTATTATTATTACAATCAATTACGCTTTCTCCAATATAATAAAAATCATTATCATAATATGCTCGGTTGAAACCTAATGTCCATCCAATTCTAGTAGCAATATTAGTAGAATCGGAAATACCATTAATATTTTTTGTAAAATCAAAATTTATACTCTTTATAATTTCACCCTTTTCACCAAATGGCTCTACAATAACTTTACCACTACCTGAACCATTTTCAGTAATATCTAATTTAAAATGTATATAAGAAAAAATACTATCTGGATCTATAAGAATGCCACTTTCATCTTTAGGTGATATAATAGAATTTAATTTATTTATTAAATCTGTTGCAGTATAATTACCATCAGGAATTATAAAAACTTTTTCTTCATGAATAATATTTTTTTCACCATAATTATTATTCAAAATAGCATTTGGATCACAGATTACTTTTATATATAAAAAATTATTACCATTATGTTGAGAAATATTATAAAAAGTAAACGGTAGCTCTATAGCAGATAATTCCATCGAAACCACTTTATTCAATTTAGTAGTTAATTGAATGGTAAAATCAGAACTTTGTGTTGTAGTAAGCGTATCTCTAAACTTCGTATCTATATTCAAACATTTTGTAATTATACGTTTGTTCAAAGGATTAATAACACCTGGGAAATAATCACTATTGTTAGTATAAATATATTGTGTTTCAGGGCGTTGTACTAATTCTGTTTCTCTTGTAAGTGGTATTTTAGATAATGGCGTATTTAATGTATCTAATTGATTATTTTTTGGAATAATAGTAGGAGGTTTTTCATTTGGTTTACATTTAGCATTTATTATTAAATTTTTAGCATTTGTCAAAAAAGCAATAAAATCACGTTTTAAACGTTTATCTATATGTCCACTTTTTAATAATTGTTCTCTTATTTGATATTCTTTTAATTCAACATCATTAGAATTATAAGTAGATTTTAATTTAAAAAAACGTTCAAGATCTTTTAATGAATAATTATTTATATCTAAATCTAAGTTTTCCATTATAATATGATAAGACAAATAATATGTATTATAAACACGATGCCAAATATAATTTATTTTTCAAATATTTTCTTTTCGGGCTTTCTATTATAGAGTAAAAAAATGGCATCAGGTGATTATACAAATTCTATAAAAATGAAAAATGCATATACAAGACCATGTAACTCAAATAATTATAATGTTAATGAATTATCAACACGTGTTGTATATAATATTGAGAAATATCGTTATAATACAATAGCAAAAACAATTAAAAAATATTTTATAACACCAGTTAAAAATGGTTCAGTAACATTTACAATAGAAGCATATTTAAGAAATTTTTTAGTCAATCAATCAGTAAGTGTGTATAGTGATGTAAATTATTTTGAAGGAAATATAGTTAGTTACGATCAAATATCTGGTGAAATAACAATTAATAATATAAATTGTTTAAATGGTAGTTTCAATGATAATTTATTTTATTCTGTCTGTTTGTTAGGTTTCAATCCAGAAGTAATAAAATTAAATAAAAGAATGAAAGATTTATATCAATATTTATTTCAAGTAGATATAGATGTATTTCCAGAATACGATCCAAATATTGAATTACTGTATTTATATAGACTACAAATAACAAGATTATACAAATATTTATTTGATACAAATTTAGAAAATGAACCAGAATATAGTATTGATTATAATTATTTAGAAAATAAAATAAATGAGATATATTTCTATTTTTTTAATTTAGATATAAAGAGAAATGAAGATTTTAATCCAAATAATAATGAAATTAAATTGAATTCAATAAAGCAAACAATAAATCAAATATATTTATATTTATTTAATATTGATTTGAATAATAATCCAAAATTTAATATTAATACTAATTCATAATATTTATATATTTTATATATATAACGATGAGTACAAAAACTCCTATTCAAAATTTATATGTAACTGGTACATTTAATTTAGTAGGTAATGCTACAGTTAATGGAAATGTAAATATTACAGGAAATATAATATTAGGAAGCACTATAATTAGTGAAGGATCATATAATGAATTATTAGCATTAGTTAGTCAAACTCTTCCTGGACCACCAGGTGAGGAAGGTCCAGAAGGACCTCAAGGACCAGCTGGTAGTTTATCAACAAGTGAAATTAATAATATAACAACAAGTAGTATTGAATTTGGATCTAAAGGAGATGTAGCTTTTGGTAGTGATGATGGTAATTACTATCTATATATTTGTTATTATCCGGGTAATTGGGGAAGAATATTATTAGATATAAATTTTTAGTTTATTTTTATAATATGCATAAAGAGGTAATTTCAAAAATAATGATTATTTAGTAATATATAATTATTAGTAATTATATATATACACCAAAAAATGTCTACATATTCAAATTCTGGACCAATACCAAATATTCGGTCTATAAGTAGTAGTAACGTAAATACTACATATATTTTACCATCAGTTACTGGACAGAATATTTCATTTTCAACTGATGTATCATTCAATAAAAATATTAGCGTATTGGGTAACATATATTTAGATAAAAGTGTTTTAATAAAAGGAGATTTATCTTTAAATGGGAAAACACATATAAATGGACCAATATCCTTGAACGGAAGAACGTTTATAAATGGCGATTTATCTTTTAATAATAATGGTAAATTACAAGTCAATTATGCAAATTTAAACAATGTAATTATAAACGTTTTATCGGTCAATGGATTAGCTAATTTTTATAGTGATGTTAGAATGAGAGATAGATTATTTATAAATAATAATTCTTTTTTCCGTAGAAGTATATTTGTAGGTAATGACGTATCAATAAATAATAATCTATATGTATTGAATGATGTTTCGTTTAATAATAATTTATATGTAAAAGGTGATGAAACTATTGATGGTAACCTTATTGTTAATAATAATTCTGAAATAATGGGAAATGCAACAATAAAAGGATATTTGAATACAGAAGGAGATATTTCATTGAATAGTAAATTGACAGTATATGGAGATATATTACCATACCCTACTACAGTATATTCAAAATCTGGTATTATTATTGATGGTGAAAATACTATAACTCTAACTGATACAAGTGGTATTATTATTGGATCAACCGTATCAGGAGTTGGCATTCCAGGTGGAACAAGTGTTATTGATATTGATCGTGATGAATCAATTATAACTATAAGTAAAAATGCAAATCTTTATTTAGAAAAACTTACACAAACAATAAGTTTCCAATTATTAGGTACTAGTTCTAAAAATGTAGAATGTTTATTAACAGATTCCTCAAATATAATAGTTGTAAGCAATGTTAATGGTATTTACGTAGGGTCAAATGTTAGTGGTATTGGAATACCTAATAATACAGAAGTTACAGATATAGATTATGAAAATTCAAAAGTAACTATTAATAACAATGCAGATTTATATTTTTCAACATTGTATGGAAATATTAATTTTACATCTTCTCCATCAAATATTGGCGCACCTAATAATCGTTTTGGTGAGATATATTGTGTTAAGTTAACCGCATCACAAGGAACGGTTTACTTTTCAGGAACAGATCCAAGCGGTAATTATATTGATTTTGGTGCTCTTTCGTACGATGGAACATATGGTGATTTAGTATTGGAAGACGTTATTACAAGTGAAACATTAGGATATGGTTTAGGAACAGTAATGATGACATATGCAGGAACTGTAGCAGTTGGAAAAGCCGATCAACGTAATGTTTCATATGATGAAAATGGATATTTATACACAATGGATGTAGCAGGTAATTTATTAGTAGATGGAAATGCAAATATAAATAATTTACTAAGAGTAATAGATGATGTATCAATCAATTCTAGATTATTTGTCAAAAATGATGTATCTATGAATAGCAATTTATATGTAGATGGAATGACTAATTTGAATGGTGATGTATTAATGAATTCACGATTATTCGTAAATGGAGAGATTTTTGTAAATAGTCCGGATTTAAGTGATAATTCTAATAAAATAGCTACAACGTCTTTTGTTAATTCAAAATTGGATTCAGTTTATAAAACAGATTTATCATTGAATACATTAACATTGGATACAAAATTATTTGTTAATAATGATGTCTCATTCAATAAAAGATTGTATATTGAAGGCGGCGTAACCGCCAATGACGAATTAATAGTTATTGGTAATTCTTATTTAAATGATGTTCACATATATGGTAATACTATACAAGATGGAGATGTATCTATGAATACAGGTCTATCAGTAAACGGTGACGTTTCATTAAATAGAAATCTCCAAGTATTGGGTAATTCTATATTAAATAACGATGTAACTATCAATTCAACTCTATCAGTAAATGGTGATGTTTCTTTCAATGAAAAATTACAAGTGTTAGGTTCATCCATTTTAAATAGTGATGTATCTATGAATTCACGTTTGTCAGTACAAAACGATACAATTTTAAATAAGAATTTACATGTATTTGGATCAACTATACAAAATGGAGATGTATCCATGAATACTGGTCTATCAGTAAACGGCGATGTATCTTTAAATCGAAATTTCCAAGTATTTGGAAAAGCATTATTTAATAGTGATGTATCAATTAATTCAAGAGTGTTCATAGGAGGCGATTTAAAATTTGATAAAAAATTAAATGTAAAAGACGATGCTTTATTAAAATCAAGATTATTTGTAGAAGGAGATTTGAAATTTAATCGAAGATTATACGTAAAAGGTGATGTATCTATGAATTGTCGTCTATCAGTAAATGGTGATGTTTCAATGAATAGAAATTTCCAAGTGTCGGGTAATTCTATATTTAATAATGATGTTTATATGAACCAAAAGACATTAATAGCCGGAGATTTGTCATTGAATCAAAGACTTTATGCTAGCGGAGATGTATTTTTAAATTCGCGTTTATCAATATTTGATAATGTTATTTTAAATAAAAATTTACAAGTGTTTGGTAAATTAACACAAAATGGAGATATATCATTAAATTCAAGACTATTTGTAGGTGGAGATTTGAAGTTCAATCGAAGATTATACGTAAAAGGAGATGTATCTATGAATAATCGTTTATCAGTAAATGGTGATGTTTCACTTAATAAAAAATTACAAGTACTTGGTAATTCTATATTCAATAATGATGTTTCAATGAACCAAATATTATTGATAGGAGGAGATGCATCATTAAATCAAAGACTATATGTAAGTGGTGATGTATTAATTAATTCTAGATTATCAATATTAAACGATGTATCATTCAATAAAAGTTTCCAAGTATTGGGATCAACAATACAAAACGGTGATGTTTCCATGAATCAACGATTATTCGTAGGATATGATGTAGTTATGAATTCTCATTTATCAGTATTAAATGATGTATCTTTCAATCAACGAATATATGTAACTGGAGATGTCTTAATGAATTCTCATTTATTAGCATTAAGTGATGTATCATTGAATAGAAACCTTGAAGTATTATATACAACAATACAAAAAGGTGATGTCTCTATGAATAGCCGTCTATCAGTACATGGTGATGTCTCTATGAATAGCCGTCTATCAGTAAATGGAGATGTATTTTTAAAATCACGTTTATTAATATCTGATAATGTTGTTTTAAATAAAAATTTACAAGTGATTGGAACATTAACACAAAATGGAGATATATCATTAAACTCAAGACTATTTGTAGGAGGAGATTTGAAGTTCAATAGAAGATTATACGTAAAAGGAGATGTATCTATGAATTGCCGTTTATCAGTAAATGGTGATGTTTCATTAAATAGAAATTTCCAAGTATTAGGAAGAACAGTATTGAATAATGATGTATCTATAAATCAACAATTATTAGTAGGTGGTGATGTATCAATGAATTCCAGATTATCAGTATTAAATGATGTATCATTAAATAGAAATCTCCAGGTATTAGGATCAACAATACAAAACGGCGATGTTTCAATGAATCAACGACTGTTTGTAGGTGGTGATGTAGCTATAATAGGTAGATTAAGTGTTAATAACTTCCAAACAAATACAATTATAAATACATCAACAACAAATTATAATATGATTATTAGTGAAGATTTATCATTGAATGGAGAATTATTTACAAGTGGTGATGTATCATTCAATGGAAATATGTATGTACAAGGATTATCCATACAAAATGGTGATGTATCAATGAATTCCAGACTATCAGTATTAAATGATGTATCATTAAACAGAAATCTCCAAGTATTAGGATCAACAATACAAAATGGTGATGTTTATATGAATAGCCGTTTAGCAGTAAACGGAGATATTTCATTAAATGGAAGATTTAATATAAGCAATGATGTTGCATTCAATAGTAATATGTATATACAAGGATTATCTATACAAAATGGAGATGTATCCATGAATTCTCGTCTATCCGTATTAAGTGATGTTTCATTGAATAGAAATATCCAAGTATTTGGTACAACCATACAAAATGGCGATGTATCAATGAATCAAAGATTATTTGTAGGTGGTGATGTATCCATGAATTCACGTTTATCCGTATTAAGTGATGTTTCATTGAACCAACGACTCTATGTAAGTGGCGATGTATCATTGAATTCACGTATATCAGTATTAAGTGATGTTTCATTGAATAGAAACTTACAAGTATTTGGTACAACCATACAAAATGGCGATGTCTCAATGAATCAACGATTATTTGTAGGTGGTGATGTATCATTCAATTCACGTTTATCAGTATTAAGTGACGTTTCATTGAACCAACGTCTATATGTAAGTGGTGATGTATCATTAAATTCCCGATTATCAGTGTTAAGTGATGTATCCTTGAATAGAAATCTTCAAGTATTCGGATCAACAATACAAAATGGTGATGTCTCAATGAATCAACGATTATTTGTAGGTGGTGATGTATCCATGAATTCACGTTTATCCGTATTAAGTGATGTTTCATTGAATCAACGTCTCTACGTAAGTGGAGATGTATCATTGAATTCCCGTCTATCCGTATTAAGTGATGTATCATTGAATAGAAATCTTCAAGTATTCGGAACAACCATACAAAATGGAGATGTCTCTATGAATCAACGATTATTTGTTGGTGGCGATGTATCATTGAATTCCCGCTTATCAGTATTAAGTGATGTATCATTGAATCAACGACTGTATGTAAGTGGAGATGTATCATTAAATTCCCGATTATCAGTGTTAAGTGATGTATCATTGAATAGAAACTTACAAGTATTTGGATCATCCATACAAAACGGTGATGTCTCTATGAATCAACGATTATTTGTAGGCGGTGATGTTTCATTGAACCAACGTCTCTATGTAAGTGGCGATGTATCATTAAATTCACGTTTATCAGTTGCAAACGACGTAACATTGAATAAAAACATTCAAATCCAAGGATCAACTATCCAACAAGGAGATGTATCCATGAATTCACGTTTATCAGTTGCAAACGACGTAACATTGAATAAAAACATTCAAATCCAAGGAACAACTATCCAACAAGGAGATGTATCCATGAATTCACGTTTATCAGTTGCAAACGACGTAACATTGAATAAAAACATTCAAATCCAAGGAACAACTATCCAACAAGGAGATGTATCAATGAATTCTCGTTTATCAGTTGCAAACGACGTAACATTGAATAAAAACATTCAAATTCAAGGAACAACCATCCAACAAGGAGATGTATCCATGAATTCTCGTTTATCAGTATCAAACGATGTTGCATTGAATAAAAACGTTCAAATCCAAGGATCAACTATCCAACAAGGAGATGTATCCATGAATTCACGTTTATCAGTTGCAAACGACGTAACATTGAATAAAAACATTCAAATCCAAGGAACAACTATCCAACAAGGAGATGTATCCATGAATTCTCGTTTATCAGTTGCAAACGACGTAACAATGAATAAAAACATTCAAATTCAAGGAACAACCATCCAACAAGGAGATGTATCCATGAATTCTCGCCTATCAGTATCAAATGATGTAACGTTGAATAAAAACGTTCAAATCCAAGGATCAACTATCCAACAAGGAGATGTATCCATGAATTCCCGTCTATCAGTATCAAATGATGTAACATTGAATAAAAACGTTCAAATCCAAGGATCAACTATCCAACAAGGAGATGTATCAATGAATTCTCGCCTATCAGTATCAAACGATGTTGCATTGAATAAAAACATTCAAATCCAAGGATCAACTATCCAACAAGGAGATGTATCAATGAATTCTCGCCTATCAGTATCAAATGATGTTGCATTGAATAAAAACGTTCAAATCCAAGGATCAACTATCCAACAAGGAGATGTATCCATGAATTCTCGTTTATCTTTAGCAAGTGATGCAATAATAAATGGTAATCTAAAAATAAATGGTGGAGTAGTAGGTGATGTATCCATGAATGAAAGTTTGTTTGTAGGGGGAGATGTATTTATAAATGGTAGATTGAATGTAAACAAATATCAAAACAATTCAATTATTAATACTACTACAACAAATTATTCAATTATTATTAGTGAAGATCTGTCATTAAATGGTAGAATTTCTACAAATGGTGATGTTTTATTTAATGGAAATATGTATACATCCGGAACAACCATCCAACAAGGAGATGTATCCATGAATTCACGTTTATCAGTATCAAACGATGTTGAATTGAATAAAAACATTCAAATCCAAGGATCAACTATCCAACAAGGAGATGTATCCATGAATTCTCGTTTATCAGTTGCAAACGACGTAACATTGAATAAAAACATTCAAATTCAAGGAACAAC
>Ga0209401_1000388_pt1 | contig 30010 bp, 42 predicted proteins | sample M_140807_MF_Meta_FD_187318 | JGI IMG/M metagenome (GOLD analysis project Ga0209401, IMG submission 187318) | Freshwater microbial communities from Lake Montjoie, Canada to study carbon cycling - M_140807_MF_MetaG (SPAdes) (version 2) | ecosystem: Environmental > Aquatic > Freshwater > Lake... | reverse complement strand
AAACAATCATAACTTTTTAGGCCTGGTCGGTAAACATTACAATGTACCCGTTGAAAACTTTGGTATTCCAGGCGGGTCGATGCAAAGCTCAATTTGGACATTCCAGTGGTGGTTGGATCATGAACCCGATCCAGAAAACTGTTTGGTACTGGTAGGGCATACTGATTCTGACAGGCTTAGCTTTTACAATCCAGGTCATCGTAGTTATGGCAATGATGCTCCGTGGAACCGGTTCATTCATTCAACCTGGGTCGAATACGGTAGCAGTGTGATACCTGAAGAATTCAGAACAATGGTCAAACAACAACTGGTATTGACCAATTGCACTGAACTATCACGATTAAATTATCAACAAACCGTGATGTTTTTTGATGGGGTTGCTGCTAGACACAACATACCCATGATGCAATTTCATGTCATGCCCGGTGACTGCGAAATGAAAAACACACCCACAATAATCTGGCCCAACTTTGCAACTACACTTTGGTTCCGCGATCATCCAGATAACCAACGTCGCGAACTGATCAAGCCCGGTGGTCATCCCAACGAGATTGGGCATGTAATGATTGCTGAAAAGTTGATTTCTACCATAGACTCTGCTACAATGTAAGGATGCTAGACATCCTTGGGTACTTGCCTGCAAAACGAAAAATTACGCCGTCGGGCTGGACTAGTTTCAATGCAGTATGTTGCCAACACAACGGCAGTACACGAGACCATCGTAATCGTGGTGGGATCAAAACATCTGAACAAGGTTGGAGTTATCACTGCTTCAATTGCAACTACACCGCTAGCTTTATCCTTGGCCGTACATTAAGTTATAAGGCCCGCAGGCTCTTGAGTTGGATGGGTGTGCCCGATGCTGAAATTGATATGCTGAACTTAGAAAGTCTAAGGCATCGAGGCATATACGGTATTATTGATGATCGGCAACGTACATTTGATATTTTAGCAAATATCACGTTTGAAGAACAAGAATTGCCGCCATTGTGCGAGTTGTTGACCGAACAAAATCAATTTAGAGATTATCTACGACATCGACAAGTACCTGAAGATTATCCTGCGTTGATTTTTATGAATCATCAGAACCATCGCCCTGCGGTGATCATTCCATTTACACATCACGACCGTGTGGTAGGGCACACTGAACGATACTTAGATAACAGGAAACCCAAATATATCAGCAGTAGTCAACCGGGGTATGTGTTTGGTACAGACTTGCAACATGCGGATTGGACCAACACAATTGTGGTAGAGGGTGTGTTTGATGCACTGTGTATTGGGGGCCTTGCTGTGATGCACAGCACCATATCTGATCAGCAAGCACGATTGATTCGCAGCCTGGGCCGGGAGATTACAGTGGTGCCCGACCAAGATTCGGCAGGTATGGAACTGGTAGATCGTGCTGTGGAACTAGGATGGGCAGTAAGCATGCCACCTTGGCCCAATGATGTCAAAGATGTGAACGACAGTGTGGTTCGTTACGGACGCTTGGCAACCCTGCTAACTATATTTGAAAATCGTGAAACCAGCAGAATTAAAATAGAACTAAGGAAGAAAAATCTTGTTAAAAGAATACGGAATTGAAGTACAAAAGTTATTCTTGGAAATGATGTTGGAGGATGCACAGGGATATGTACGTGTGCAGAACATCTATAACCCAGAGAACTTTGATCGAAGTCTACGTCCAGCTGCTGCATTTCTCAAAGAGCACGGTGACAAATATAAAACATTGCCGGACCGCACACAGATATCGGCCACAACCGGAGTCAAACTACAACCAGTTCCAGAACTCAACGAAGGACATTTTGAATGGTTCATGACTGAGTTCGAAGCATTTACTCGACGTCAAGAATTAGAACGTGCAATTCTCAAAGCAGCAGACTTGTTGGAAAAGGGTGATTACGATCCTGTGGAAAAGTTGATCAAAGATGCTGTACAAATATCATTGACCAAGGACATGGGCACAGATTACTTTGCTGATCCCAAAGGACGTATTGAAAAGTATTTCAACAGTGGTGGACAAGTATCAACAGGATGGCCACAGATGGATCGATTGTTGTATGGTGGATTCAGTCGCGGTGAACTAAACATCTTTGCAGGTGGATCGGGCTCGGGCAAGAGTCTTGTGATGATGAACATAGCATTAAACTGGGTACAAACAGGACTAAGCGGAGTATACATTACTTTAGAACTCTCAGAAGAACTAACAAGTTTGAGAACTGACGCCATGCTTACCAACATGAGCACCAAGGACATTCGCAAAGATATTGACACAGCAGAACTCAAAGTCAAACTGGTAGCTAAAAAGTCCGGCAACTATCAAGTGAAAGGATTGCCTGCACAAAGCAATATCAATGACATTCGTGCGTATTTGAAAGAATATCAAATACAAACCGGCAAGCGAGTGGACTTTGTGATGATTGATTATTTGGATTTGTTGATGCCTGTGAGTGCAAAAGTAAGCCCGAATGATTTGTTTGTGAAAGACAAGTATGTGAGTGAAGAACTACGTAACTTGGCCAAAGAGCTAGGTGTGCTTATGGTAACAGCAAGTCAGTTGAATCGATCGGCGGTAGAAGAAGTAGAGTTTGATCACAGTCATATTTCAGGTGGTATCTCAAAGATCAACACAGCAGACAATGTGTTTGGTATCTTTACCAGTAGACAAATGAAAGAGCGTGGTAAGTATCAAATTCAGTGTATGAAGAGCCGTAGTTCAACAGGTGTAGGGCAAAAGATTGATCTTGAATACAACATTGACACCATGCGTATCACCGACGCTGGTGGAGACGATAATGAAAACTCATTCCGCAAACCCAGTTTGATGGATTCTATCAAAGCAAAAACATCAGTTACTCCAGCTGAATCTACCGGCGGGTGGGAACGACCACAACCCAAAGATGGGCATGACCCATTGGATCCAAAGATTTCTGCAGATGTGCAAAGTACCAAGCTCAAGCAGTTGTTGGGAAAGATCAAAACAACTTAAAACCAATAAATAAGTCAAAGGCCTTCTCCACATGCAAAAGCGTACTCGTAGTATTTTAGACGAACTGGACTCAATGTATATTGAGCGCGAACGTGATCTAGTGATAGAAAGCCGCGCCGTAAACATCATTGCCGGTGCGATTAACTTGCTGGAACAGATTGACGCTTCTTACACTCCAGACCAAGCAGACAATTTAACACGCAAATTACTCAATGCTATCCGTACTCGTGATACAGGAAAATTTGCCAGAACAGTGAGGCGCAGCAATGCAAATTAAAAAGCTACTTGAAGGTGGCAACGTATTTAAAAACAAATCTGGGGAATCTCTTACCCAACGCATTGATCAACGTGATATACCTGCCACAATACAATGGTTAGAACAAGTGACAGGATTGGATTTTACTTCTGATGTAGGTGATGATGGCATCCCCTTGCGTTGGTTGGGATCAACTGGTAAGAAACCCACATCGGGTGATCTAGACCTTGCTGTGGATCTCAGCCAAATAAGCAAAGAACAATTGGCCGGGATACTTACACAATTTGTGCAAAGTCAAGCACTAGATCCTAGAGAATGGGTTAAAAAGTCCGGTGAGGTGCACTTTCGTACGCCCATTGCCGGCGATACCAATCGTGGATTTGTACAGACTGACTTTATGTTCTTTCCTAACCTGGATTGGGGACAGTTTTATTATGGTGGCGGTGTAGATTCAGCATACAAAGGTATGAATCGCAATGTGCTAATGAGCAGCATAGCCAAACAACTGGGACTCAAAGTGGGTGCCAATGGCATGTTCTCTCGAGCCACAAATGAATTAGTTAGAGATGGTATGAATCCCGACTATGTGGCCACAGTGTTGCTTGGGCAAGGCGCCACACGTGAGAATCTAAAGAATGTAGAATCAATATATGCTGCATTGGCTTCCGATCCTGATCGCGACACCAAAGTAAAAGATTTCCGTGAATATCTAGCTGGTGAAGGGCTACAAGAACCTGATATGACCATGAAGGAAAGTGACACTAACTTTTTAGCTCGCCTGCGTGATAGAATTGTAAATCAAGGTATGATGCCGTTGATTGAAACTAAAAAAACATACCAGCTGTATGAACAAGAACCTGCGGCTGTGGGGGGCAAAGCCAAGGGCATTGAGCACCTGGAAGATTATATTTTCCGTAGTGGCAGTGCCGGAGTAGACAAGGCATTGGCCATAGCGGATGCGTTTTATGACAATTCCAAAACAGGTTCAGTAAAATGGGATGGAGTTCCTGCATTGGTATTTGGACGTAAACCCGACACAGGTGAGTTTGTGCTCACGGATGACGCAGGATTCACTGCCGCAGGATATGATGGGTTGTTTACCAGCCCGGATGCTATTGCCGACGATATGGCTCGTCGAGATGCCAATGCCACTGCTAAAGGCAACAAAGCCACTAGAGTCCAGACTTTATTGCCTACGTATGAAACGGTGTGGCCGTATCTTGAAGCTGCCACACCTACCAACTTCCGTGGGTATGTCAAAGGTGATTTGTTGTATACTGCAACACCCACAGTGGAAGCAGGCAATCTGGTATTCCAACCCAACACTGTGCAGTATCGTATTCCTGTAACCAGCAAACTGGGTCAACAAATTTCCAACAGTAACGTGGGGGTAGCAGTACATACCATGTATGCAGATGTAGATGCTCCTAAACAACCACTCAGCAGAGTTAAATTTAATCCTGTGGAAGGACTGCTGCTGATAGAACCCATCTATGCCAAACCTGTACCCAAGAATGATGCAATAGTCAAGCAGATTAAATTGTTGTTGCGTCAAAATCGAGCAGCACTGGATACTTTGTTTAATCCTGCAGAATTGCGGGCCATGAAGATTACTGATTTGGCCAAGTTAGCAATTGATTACATCAACAAGCGTGTGGATCCTAATCATGCTGCGTACACTGGAGATTTTGGTGATCTAGTTCCAGGATTCATGGCTTGGCTACAACAAACACAAACATCACAAAAAGTCAACAATATAGCACAATATCTGCGCAGTCCTACTAGCAACGAGCAAGCACTGGCTGCGTCGTTCCTGTTGTTTGAATTGTTGCACGATTTGAAGTTAGATTTGTTAGGGCAGTTGGATGCACAAGTGCCCGGCAATGAAGGATGGGTGTTTGCCACCCCTGCAGGCTATGGCAAAGCAGTGAATAGATTTGATTTCACTGCCAGAAACAAAGCACGAAACAACCCGCCAACTCGATGATTTTTTGCCAGATTCATAAATAAGTGTAGGGCAGAAACCCACTTTTTAGGAGATATTAAAATGGCAGGATTTACAAAAACAAACGGAACTACCCAACCGGTATTCCACATGGACACTGCGAACGGTAACGTTCAAGGTACATCAAACATCGCAGCAGGCGGTTCAGTTAACTTCCAAGGTCCCAAGCTGGACTTTTTCAGCTTGGTAGCTAATGGTTCTTTGACCACATCTGGCAACGTGAATGGTTACATCAACAACTTGATGCAAGCTATTCAGACCAAAGCCACCGTGGCCATGTATCAAGTTAGCCCAGCATCACCAACGATATTGAACTTGGCACTGTATCCAACAGGTGCTTACGATGCTGCATCATTGCTGGCCACTGCTAATACCAGTGCTACAGTGGCTTCGGGCGGTCAGAACATACAGTTAAGCAGCTCAGCTGGTAACGCTGTGTTTACTTCTAGCCCTAACGTAAACATCTAATCTACTAGGTAGAAAATCAAAGCCTTGGATTAATTTCCAAGGCTTTTTTTTGGCCGTAAATACCGTATGACCATGAGTATACAAATAACCACAGACTTTGATTGCAGACCTACTGGAGTCACCGGGCACTATCGAGAAAATCTACTGCCGTTCACAGATCAGCTGGGGCAATTGGTTACAAATATGACCACCTGGGTACGCAGTCGCAATCAACAACGCAATTGGGAGACTATTATGCAATTGATAAGTCTTTACACACAACCAGTTCGTGTTTCTCAAGTGCGTGTCAAGGATCAACGTTGGCAATTTGAATTTGACACAGATTTTGATGATGTGTTTGCCATCAATGATGATCCTGTGGGTAGACTACTGCAAGCATGTGATGGTGTACCAGTAATCAATTATGTTGAACAACAATTAACTACATTATTACATCCTGGAGTGAACATATGGTTCGACGCAATCAACCATAAATAACTCATGATAGACACTCACACCACTGATGTTGAAAAAAAGAGCCTTGAGGCACATGTAGAGCTTTGTGCCGAACGCTATCGACATTTAGAATTCCAACTGGAAGCAGCCAACTCCAGCATAGGTAGTTTAAAATCCATGGTAGTAGAAGTGCATGAAATGGTGCATGCAATGGCAGCTAAACGCAATGATCAATTGATAAACTGGGGCATAGGACTAATTGGATTCCTTGTGGCCACAGTGGGCTGGATGGTAACTCGCTATGTATTAATATGAAAACTAGTGAGAAACTGGCTGAATTGGCCGCCCAGGAATTGCCAAAACTCTTGGATAAAGTAATCATAGAGGATGGAAAAAAGTATCGTGTGTTTGGCAAATATACCATACATCCTGTAGCTGATGGATTTAGAGTGTTCCTCAGAGATGACAACATTGGTATTTTTTCAAATACCAAATCTGCATTGGCTTGGTGCATAGCCGACAATCAAAATCGTCTCAATCTGGCTAGACAAATACATGAACTTGATCAATCCGTGGTAAGGATGCGTAATGACATATACATCCGCCGTGGTATTGCTGATCGTGCATCTGGGCAAACTTGGGAAAATTTAATTAACAAAACAAATGCTAGGCAAGAGCAGAACTTGATCCTAGAAAAAGAACTAGCGAAATGTATAAATTTGGCTAAATACTGGCAACTACGAGGAAACTCAGATGAAACTAAACGAACTGGCCGTAACACGCCCTACCCGACAAATCGCTAAAGTATTCGAAAGTCATTTTGACCAACGTGTACAATTTGATTCGCTGAATCGCAAACAACTGCACAACATGTATCGTCAAGTGCGCGGCATGCTGGGCGAAGTGCGCAGCGGCCCTGCCCGCCACACTAGCGAAAAAAATCCTGCATATCTCAAGCTGATGATGATGGAACAAGCACTTGCTGAAAAGATCTATGAAGATGAAACTGCTGCTCCTGGTGGAACAGCACCTACTGCTGGTATGAATCCACAACAAGCTGCTGCTATGGCTGCTAAACAAAAAGTAGATGACAAAGCACGAGCAACAAAAGAACTTGAAGATCTCAAAAAACAAGTGACTGATAAGCAGAACGAACTCAACAGTCTCAATACCAGCGCCACAGTGCAAGAATGGCGTCGTCGTGCTCAAGCCGGTGGTTACTATCTCAGCGAAGGCGAAGTACAACAAGCCCAAGTAGTATTGGCCGCACAAGACATGGTTGACAAAATGCAAGACATGATTGAAGACAGCACCGAGATGCAATTCAAAGAATTGCCAGCACTGGTTGATTCAATCAAGAATCAAATTGGTCCAGACCAAGCAGCTCAATTCAACAATGATGCACAAGCAGCACTCAGTGGCCTGGTACAGAACTTGCAAGGCAGCAAACAACAGCTAGAGCAGGCTCTTGGTGTAGTTACCGGACAAGCACCTACTCCTGGTGCTGATATGGGTATGACTCCCCCGGGCGGCGATCAAGGGTTAGCTGGACCTCCTCCGGGTGCCGAACTTCCTCCTGAAGAACCAGCAATTGGTGGTCCAGCAGCAGCACTGGGCCGTGAGCGTAGATAATGAGAATCAATGAAGTAGAAGCAGACGCTACCGCAGACAAACTCATGGCCTTGGCCAAGTTTGCTGTGGGCAGAGCACAGGATACTTCTGCCAAAATGCAAATGCCAGTACAGGCATTTATCAATCGAGCACAAAGTATGGGTATAGACATTACTCCAGACACTTTGCAAACTCTAGTTGGGCAACCACCACTTAGTGGCCTGATTGAGCCTATGAATCCCAATGCTACAGAATTAACATTCAAAGGTGGCGACAAGCCCGGACCAGTCACTATGCCAGTCAATCAAGCCCAGGACATTGTGGCAGCAGCAGCACAATCTGCGCTGAAAAAAGACCGCGGTATCTAATCCATTGCAATTGACATGCTGGAGTAAATACCTTACAATATAGTAAGGAACATATTATGGCATATTCAAATCAAGTAATCGATCATTATGAAAACCCCCGCAATGTAGGGTCGTTTGCCAAGGACGACACAGACATTGGAACAGGTATGGTAGGAGCACCTGCCTGCGGAGATGTGATGAAACTACAAATCAAAGTACAAGATGGAATCATCACCGACGCAAGATTCAAAACATATGGATGCGGCAGTGCTATTGCTTCAAGTAGTTTGGTAACTGAATGGGTCAAGGGCAAAACTCTAGATCAAGCAGCAGCTCTCAAGAATTCAGAAATTGCCGAACATCTGGCATTGCCTCCTGTGAAGATACATTGTAGCATATTGGCCGAAGATGCCATAAAGGCAGCGGTAATCGATTACAAAAGCAAGCATTAAATGATTCCAAATAGTACAACATTTGACTATATTTCTGAGTTTGATAAATGGTCAATGGATAACCAACATCTATGTGTAATACCATATTCTAATTTGGGTGTTTATTTTGGTGCAACAAAACGAGATCCTTGTTGTTGGTATAGGTCAGATCAAAGTGATAATCCTATTGCCGAGGTAAAGAAAAATATTGAATCAGGACAGATTGATAAAAATTGTCAGTTATGTCATACACAAGAAGCTAACAATCAATTTAGCGGTCGACAACGGGGGTTGGCTCAATTGAATCCGCACGAGTTGCCTAAATTTTTAGCAACTAAAAAAATTGATACTTTTTTTATGTTTGTTACATTTAGCAATAAATGTAACATGGCATGTAGGATATGCAATAGTGATACCAGCAGTCTATATGATTCTATATGGAACAACAATAAAAATGAACCCAAATCCATCAGCGATGACCCAACGTATTTTGAAATGGTAAAATCTGACATAAGAAAAACCATTGATCAGTATACATTTTTCAAACTAATCATCATGGGTGGTGAAGGAACTGTTCAATCGGACCTGTACATGCTGACCAACTGGTTACAAGAAGAAAATCTCAGTAGCAAGATTGATTTGCAAATAGGCACCAATGGATCTGTTTTTCTTGAAGAGACTTTCAGCAGTTGGTGCAATAATTTTAAAAGTTTAACGTTTGCCATAAGTGTTGATTCAACTGATGAAGATAATTTTGTATATGTGAGATATCCAGTAAAATTTGAAAAAATACATAATAATTTACAAAAATTTAAATTGTTAACAGAAACACATTCAAATGTTGATTTTGATATCCGCCCAACTTTTTACATTAATAACATAGCATATCTTAAAGAATTTTTAGATTATTTTGAAAAGTTTACGATATTAGATCGTAACATTAGGATATTTGACAATACGTTGTCACGATGTGATCATTTATCATTGTTGGCATTACCATTGTATTTGCGTAAAAAATTAAGTGAACAGATTCAAGAGATATTGTCACATGAATATGCCTTATTCATTCAAAATCCGATATTTAAAAAAAGCATACATTCATTCTTAGTCCAATTAACTAGCAATGATTTTTCTGAGACCAATTGGGCCACTTATATGTCAACCACTGCAAGATGGGACAAACTAACCAACACCAATCTCAGTGTCAACAATAAAAAATTCTGGGACCTGCTGTGTGAAGAAGATAAAAACTCTTATTATCGGCATATCAAATGATAAAACTAACTGAAACTGCTGCTCGAAAAATAACTCAAACTATTCAACGTCGTGGGCATGGCATTGGTATTCGTGTAGGAGTCAAAACAACCGGTTGCTCTGGGCTTGCTTATGTGTTAGAATACGTAGATGCTGAACAACCGGAAGATATTTGTATCGACTGCAATAACTGTAAATTATTTGTTGATCCCAAAAGCTGTGCATATCTACAAGGATTAGAAGTGGATTACGCAAGACAAGGACTCAACGAAGGATTTCAATTCAACAATCCCAATGAACGTGACCGCTGCGGTTGCGGAGAAAGTTTTAGAGTTTAATTTGTACAACCCAAAATTTAATTACCAACCCATTCCTCGAATCACTATAGAAGGCAAACGATTCTATTCCACACCGGACGGCAACAACTTACCATCTGTAACCACCATACTTGATAAAACCAAAAGTGAAGAAAGCAAAGCAGCACTGCATAATTGGCGACGTGCAGTGGGAGCGGAAAAAGCACAACAAATAACCACCGAAGCTGCCAATCGCGGCACACGTATGCACACTTATCTTGAAGATTATGTGAAAAAAGGCTCAATCAAAGAACGTGGCACAAATCCGTTTAGCTGGAGCAGTCACGAAATGGCCAAGACTGTGATACGTGATGGATTGAAGCATGTGAACGAGTTCTGGGGCATAGAGGTTCCGCTATACTTTCCCAAGATCTATGCAGGCACAACTGATGGTGCTGGATTACACCTAAATGAGGAAGCCATCCTGGATTACAAACAATCCAACAAGCCTAAAAAGCGTGAGTGGATTGATGATTACTTTGTTCAACTGTGTGCTTATGCAGAAGCACATAACGAATTGCACGGTACAAAAATACGCAAAGGTGTAATTCTAATGTGTGTCAAACCCGATCTTGACGCTGATCATAATATTATCACCCCACCACAATATCAAGAATTTATACTTGAAGGTACAGAATATGATCATTATTGTGATCTGTGGTGGCGCAAAGTAGAAGAATACTACACCAAGTACATTTAGTTGCCTGATGGATTCTGCATAAATACAGCACAGGATTAGGATTCATATGGCAATTGTACAAGTTAGTCGCATCACAAATCGCAAAGGTCTGGCAGAAAACCTACCGCAATTGGCTGGCGCCGAATTAGGCTGGGCAATTGATGAACGCCGATTATACATTGGCAATGGTACCTTGCAAGATGGTGCCCCGGTAATAGGCAATACAGAAATTCTCACTGAATTTTCTACCATCACCCTGCAACAAGGTACCTATGTACGTGAAAACGGGGTACAACGCACATTATTGGATAACACAGCTAGCCAGGTCATTTCAACTTTTGATGCTGCTGTGATCAGAGCAGTGCAGATCAACTATACCATAACCAGAGGAGTCAACACCAGAACTGGTTTATATACCATTGTTGCAGGAACAGATTCTTCAGGCACTGGGTTGACCGGAAATGATACTGGTTATCAAAACGCATCAACTGGTGTAACATTTAGTCAGACTGAAACATCAAACATTGTGAGTTGGCTAGCGTCAACCACTAGCACCGGCACAAATGCCACTATAAGTTATTCAATAACAAGACTTGATTGATGTGGTGTTCAACCTTTGAACAACGCCTTGCGGCGTGGAACTCATTGCGTGATCGTGTTCGCAATCAGCCCAAACCGAATGCCTTGGCAGAGATCAACGCCTGGTGGCAACAAACTCCTTGGCGTGCTTATCATTTACACTGGGATGATCGATCTGATTGGCCAGATCCATGGCAACTGCTGAGCGACAACATCTATTGTGATCTTGCTCGCGGGCTGGGAATCCTGTATACTGTCACTGTGTTAGATCGTGATGATCTTCAGGATGCTGTGCTGGTAGACTCAGATCAGGGCAATTTAGTCCTGGTAGAGGATGGAAAATATATATTGAATTGGGATCAGTCTATAGGGTTAAATATCAACCTACAGCACAACAAACATCAAATCGCACAGCGCGATGTAAAACAACAACTATATTGAGTATATGACGACACAAATCACAGTTATTAAACGTAACGGAAGAAAAGAACAATTAAGCCTAGAAAAGTGGCAAACCCAAATTGCCAAAGTATGTTCAGGCATAGCAGATGTAAGCCAAAGCATGGTGGAGATCAAAGCCCAGATGCACTTTTATGATGGCATCACTACCAAAGAGATCGACGGCGTTACGCTCCGAGCCATTGTGGATCTAATTGATATTGAACACAATCCGGATGTTGGTCATACCAACTATCAATATGTAGCAGGCAAGCAACGTCTCAGCATGTTGCGCAAAGACGTATATGGATCTTATGAGGTTCCCCACCTGTATGAGATTGTGAAGAAAAACGTATCCACAGGCTTGTACACCCCGGAACTGTTGGAATGGTACGACGAAGCCGACTGGAATCGCATGCATGACATGATAGATCATTCCAAGGACGAACAATACGGCTATGCTGCTATTGAGCAGTTGATTGAAAAGTATCTAGTAAAGAATCGTGCCACAAAGGAAACTTATGAAACTCCCCAAGTTCGTTACATGGTTGCAGCAGCCACAGTTTTTCACTCGGAAGAACCCAACACAGCCCGAATGCGATACATCAAAGAATACTACAATGCTGCTAGTGATGGTCTTTTTACATTGGCTACCCCTGTGTTGGCTGGCTTGGGAACTCCGACCAAGCAATTCAGTAGTTGTGTACTTATTCGCAGTGACGATGATTTGGACAGTATCTTTGCTAGTGGAGAAATGATGGCCAAGTATGCCAGCAAACGTGCTGGCATTGGATTAGAGATTGGCCGACTGCGACCATTGGGATCACCCATACGTGGAGGCGAAATCATGCACACTGGCATGATACCTTTTTTAAAGAAGTGGTTTGGCGACCTTAGAAGTTGCTCACAAGGAGGAATCCGCAATGCAAGTGCTTCTGTATTTTATCCTATTTGGCATCATCAGTTTGATGACCTTATTGTTCTTAAAAACAACCAAGGCACAGAAGAAACCCGTGTTAGACACATGGACTATGGTGTGGTTCTATCCGCATTTTTCTGGCGCAGATTCAAGAACAAAGAGAACATAACATTCTTTGATCCCAATGAAGTCCCGGACTTGTATGAAGCGTTCTACAAGAATACAGAACTATTTGAAGAACTTTATGTGAAGTATGAAAAACAAAAAGGTCTACGCAAAAAGACCATGAGTGCCGAAGAGGTATTCAAATCGGGCATACTAAAAGAACGCACCGACACCGGACGTATCTACTTGGTATTCATTGACAACGTGATGAAACAAGGACCATTTGATCCTGAATATCATACCATTTACCAGAGTAACTTATGCTGTGAAATCTTATTACCTACTCGCTCTTTTAAGCGCCTGGATGATAGTAACGGGCGTATCGCTTTATGCACATTGGGATCGCTCAACTGGGGTGCCTTCCGTAATCCAGAAGATATTAGACGTGCTGCCCGTATTTTGCATCGCAGTCTTAACAATATTCTTGATTATCAGGACTTTTTATCTATACAGTCTAAACTAAGCAATGATGAAATTAGACCACTGGGTATTGGTATCACCAATCTTGCATACTGGCATGCAAAAAGAGGACTAAAATACGGTGAGAAGGATAGCCTAGCTGAAGTCAAAACTTGGATGGAACACATGGCATTCTATCTCACCGAAGCCAGTGTTGAGCTGGCACAAGAGCGCGGCGCTTGTTTGGGCAGTGCACACACACGGTATGGCAAAGGAACATTTCCCTGGGAACTACGTGCAACAGGTGTGAACGAACTCACAGACTTTGTGCCTGAGTTAGATTGGGAAACCCTGCGTTCTAATATGAAAACACACGGAGTTCGAAATGCCACACAGATGGCAATTGCACCAGTGGAATCTAGCAGTGTGGTAATCAATTCAACCAATGGTATTGAAATGCCAATGAGTTTGATCAGTGTTAAAGAATCCAAAGCTGGCAGTTTTGTGCAGGTAGTTCCTGAATATCATAAACTTAGAAATAAATACCAATTGATGTGGGAACAGAAAGATTGTGAGAGTTACCTTAAAACAGCCGCGGTGATTGCAGCGTATGTAGATCAAAGTATTAGCACTAATACGTTCTACAATCCTGCACACTGGGAAGATCGTAAAGTACCTGTCACATTGATATCAAAGAATCTCATGCAATCACATGCGTGGGGATTGAAGACCTTTTACTACAGCTTGATCAACAAAGCAGGTAGTAAAGCAACAGCAGAAGATGCTCCCACAATGTTGGAACCAATCAACTTTGATAATGAAGAAGATTGTGAATCGTGTAAACTTTAAAGGAAAAAAAATGACTGTAACACAAATTTGGATATACACATGGCCGGAAGGGACCACACCAATTACATTTCAAGATTGGATTGGCACCTTATCACAAGCAGAACAAGATGAATATGCTCTAGCTCAAGCTAGACAACTTGCATTTAGGCAACAAGTTATAGATGAAGGAGTATTAGAACTATCTCCTATCAACTCCGAAGGTACTGACATTGGATATACCTGGATAAATCAAGAGGCTTTAGATATAGGCAAACCAAATGATCCCACCTGGTATGTATATTGGAATAGATGGATCAATGAAACTGGTGTACAAGTTACTGTCGATGTGTCTGAGATCTAAGTCAAAAAACAAGATTGAAAATGGTGTAAACTTTAAAGGAAAAAACGCATGAAAAAATTGCTAGTTATATTAAGCATATTGGTATTGGCGGCTTGCAATAAAGCACCTGCTCCTACTGCAACAGCAAACACATTTACTCCTTCGTTTGTAGTAGACTACAACAAGTGTGGAACTGATCCGGTCATCTCTGGAAACTCGGTCACCTTTGGTGAAGGAACAAACTGTGAAGCAGGAAGACTTGTATCACAACACGGATATGTAAACATCAGCCAAATCACAGCAACTATTGATTTGTCAAAACTTGCACAGAACTATGTTAATGCCAGTTTCTATATGATATCAAATCCAGTTCAGCCTGGCGTTCAACCAAAAGGCACCAACTATTGTGATGCAGGTGGAAATAACAATCAATGGAACTGCCAAGAGATTGATTTCTTAGAAACCAATGGCAACAAGATTACACAATCTACTGTGCATTTGGGAACAGGTGGGTCTGGTGCTCCACAACGATTTGAGTATGCATTTGCAGAAACTGCCAACAACAGTTGCTTTAACTATTCGTCAATGACCAGTTCAACCACTGCTACCAACGGGTTGCATAACATGGTTGGTGTTATCGACATGACCCGACCATTTGATATGGTAACCAATTTCACATACGGAACAACTCCTACCATGACAGTGACTTATTCACAAGATGGCAAGAGCGTGGTAGTATATAATAGTTTGATTGGCACAGGTGCAGAAGGTAGTGGTACTGTGGATATGACTGCATTGGTCACTAGTATGAAAAATGGTTACTGGTTGAATCTAGCATTTTGGCAAGGTTACAGCCCAACAGGACCTGGTTCTGCACCATGGTGGAACAACAGTTGTGCATGGGGTGCATTGTGCAACAGCACAGGATCATACTGGAGCATTAGCAATATTCAAGTCACCGCCGACAGCATTATACAATGAGCCAAGCACAATACAACCTAACCACAAAAACAGATTACTTGAATCGTAAGATGTTTCTGGATCCAGCAGGTCCGGTTACTGTCCAACGTTTTGAAGAAGTCAAGTATAAAAAGATTGCAGACTTTGAAGCCACTGCACGTGGATTCTTTTGGCAACCTGAAGAGATCAGTCTCAGCAAAGATGCCAATGACTTCAAGGATGCCAGCGATGCAGTCAAGCATATCTTTACCAGCAATCTGCTGCGTCAAACAGCTCTGGATAGTTTGCAAGGTCGTGGGCCTACACAAGTATTCACTCCAGTATGCAGCCTGCCAGAAGTGGAAGCATTGATGTACAACTGGGGATTCTTTGAAACAAATATTCATTCAAAGAGTTACAGTCACATCATCCGTAATATCTACAACGTGCCTAAAGATGTTTTCAATACCATTCATGACACAGCTGAAATCGTAGACATGGCTTCTAGCGTAGGCCAGTATTATGATAAACTTCACGAACTCAATTGTTTCAAAGAGATCAGTCCAAAAACCGTCAATGAGAAACAACATATCAAGGCAATCTGGATGGCATTGCATGCCAGCTATGCACTAGAAGCATTCCGGTTCATGGTTTCGTTTGCCACAAGCCTTGCCATGGTTGAGAACAAAATCTTCATTGGCAATGGCAACATCATTGGGTTGATTCTTCAAGACGAGCTGTTGCACAAAGGATGGACTGCCTATCTTATCAACCAGGTTATCAAAGAAGACAACCGTTTTGCTGACATTAAAGTAGAGTGTGAACAGGAAGTATATGCCTTGTACCAGGATGTGATTCGTGAAGAAAAAGCCTGGGCTGATTACTTGTTTAAAATGGGCCCGGTGATTGGACTCAATGCCAACATTCTCAAAGACTTTGTGGATTACACAGCAGTTGGTGCGCTCAAAGATATTGGCATCAAATATCAAGCAGCGGCACCGCGTAGCACTCCTATCCCTTGGTTTAACAAGCATTCAGACACGTCGAAGAAACAAACTGCACTGCAAGAGAACGAATCAACTAACTATGTTATTGGAGTCATGAGCGAAAGCCTGGACTACGATCAACTACCTAATCTATAAAGGAACACCATGAACGCTACAGCCATAGTATGGTCAAAAGACAATTGCACATTCTGCGACCAAGCCAAGGCTCTATTGGAGCAGCGGAACATTGCATATGAAGAACGAAAAATTGGGCACGGATACAGTCGAGAAGACTTGTTGGAAGCAGTGCCCACAGCAAGAACAGTACCACAGATTTTTGTGAACAACAATCACGTTGGCGGATTCACAGAGCTGAGAAAATACATTGAAGAAACCGCCGGCGGATATGGAGATTAAATGTTAATAGACAAAGGCGTTAGCGCAGGCGAAGTGGTCACACTCAAGCTCACATCAGGTGAGGAATTGGTAGCAAGACTCAATGAAGAAACTGCCACACATTACAAACTATCAAAACCCATGGTGATTGCTATGGGGGCTAAAGGTCCTGGACTCATGCCATACTTGTTTACAGTGGCACCGGACAAGGATATTTCATTGAACAAAAGCACCGTGACTGTGGCAGTGGCCAGCGACAAAACGTTTGCTGACCAATACATGCAAAGCACAACCAACATACAATTGATCTGATTTTTGCTCCTATAAATACATTATGGGACATAGATTTGTAATCATGCGGCATGATGAGATTGAAGTGTATGATTGCTATGACGATATCCCCGATGACCTAGACCATGTGATAGAATTTGTTCCGGAAATACCTCCGGAGCCGCATACTAAACAGCAGCACCAAGAGATAGATGCTTGGCTAGGTCTCTTTAATAGACTCATGGAGAAAGCATATGCGACCAGTGGCAAGATTGGGTGATCAAGGAGTTCCTCATTGCAGTGGATTTACCATTGCACAGGGCAGTGCTACAGTATTTGTGAATTCAAAACCTGCAGCCAGAGTTGGGGATCAGAGCACTCCTCATCTACGCCCTGGTAACCCGTGCCCTGCACATGTTGCTCCTATTTCTAGTGGAAGTTCTAGTGTGTTTGTTGATGGCATTGCGTTGGCAAGAGTGGGCGATGGACTGGCTGGTTGTACCGCAGTGGCCACAGGCAGTTCAGATGTATTTGCAGGATAACACATGGCCACTGGTATATTAACTCCTTTACAAATGATTGCCGGTGCTGCACTGAGCAGCAATAGCGGTGTCAGAATTGCCAACACCTGGACTGCCGCAGTCAATTCATATACTGGTACAACATTACTCACACCATTCTTTGCTGCTGTGGCCAACTCATCAGCAGCCAATATCAGTGCTAATACATTGACCAGTATGTTTACATTTTGTGCCAGTACTGTGCCGGCACTGGCTGACAATACTCCTGCGGCATACAGCGGACTTGGAACAAATATTTCTACTGGATTTACTGGAATAGTAACCACTCGAGGCAACAGTTATCTTGGCAATGGCAACAACACTGTATTTGCACAAGTATTCCCAGCAGCACAGGGATATGTGGTTGCCACAAATAGTTATATCAACAGCAGTATCAATAGTCAAACTTATTTGGGATCAACATTCACCAGCATGAATAGTTTGATCACTGGCAATCTCAGCGATGCCACATTGGCCATGCGATCATTTGGTACAGATCTAACTGCATTGGGACAAATGATTGATCTTGACAATCTTGGTAACTTTGGATCACCTGCTGCATTGCTACGTCGATTGGCCACACTGACCAATATCACTCCTGGAGTGAGCAACGCATTAACACAAGCCGGGATCAATCAAGCCAACATCAACGACATAGTAGATCCAAATGTCAATGTTGCTGATAATTTACAACGACTGGCTTACTTGGGCATGCTAAATGTCACAGGTACAGATCTAGAGCAAGTGTTGGCAGTATTTGGCGTAAAAACGCCTAACATAAACACCATGGCTGATTTGTTAAATCCTGTGAAGATTTTCCCCAACAGTTATCCCAGTCTCACAGTGAGAACTTACAGTCAAGATACATCAAGTGTATTGCGAGCAATTTACGATAACAATCAAGCAACTGTAAATTCAAAACTGTTGATTTATTTGCCACAATATATTTTGGTCACTGGCAGCAGCGATATGATCACATATCAACGACTGAGTTTGATTGTACCACCAGACCAAGCATTAGCGTCCAAGGCTATTCAAGTCAGCTTGCAACAGATCAAGAACATCAATAACATGAGTTTGACACAGTTGGCCGCAGCGTTCACCAACATGCAGACCACTCGAGATCTTGATCTCATCAGTTCGTTGCCGGAAGCAGTACCTGCATCTGTAGCAGCATTTTATTCCAGTACATATGCAACTGGATCAGGTCCCAATGGAACATTGGTCATAACAGATCTGTTGGGAGCAGCAGTGGGAGTACCATTTACCAGTGACCTTACCAATGTTACTACCACAATCAACAGCATGACTTCAGATGGAATATTGACCACATTGACCGGCACTTATGTGAGAATGGAAAACACAGTGAACGGTGTTTACACTGATCTTTCTGGAAATGTTGTTATCCCACCCGGCCCAGGCCAAGGCACGTATGGCAATGCAGATGCTGCATTGAATGCATTGATCAGCAACGCAGCAGTGCAAGTGGCCAGTATTGAAAGTTCTTATCCCACACAGTCCGGCGTGCTGAACAGCAATTTCATTGCCATGGCTGCTAATCTCAGTTCAGAACTTACCAATCTATCATTGGCCAGCATAGACATAGCCAATTTGTCAACAACCGGTCGTGGTCCTGTCATGAGCTTTGTACAGAGCCTGCCCGATTATGGAATCAACACGGAACAAAACGGTCCAACTCAGTTTCTTGAATCAGTAGCTGATCTCAACACACAAGGTGGGCAAGCCATAGTGGCCTGTTTGAGAGAAGGTAAAAATGTATCGGCGCTGGATGCCTCTGGTGCTGGACAAGACACAGTGATTCCCAGCACACCCAGTTCGGTTCCTCCACGTGCAAACTTGATTCCGAGCACATACACCGACGCAGAAGCAGCCAATTTAGTTGTAAAATAGCAGTTATAGTGCTATACTAGCTAAGTAAGAATGTGCCTTTTGGTACATAACAACAATTTTTTAAAAGGAAAACTTCATGAAGAAATATGCTTTACTACTGGCCCTGGCATTGGCCGCAGGTTTTGTTCAGGCACAAACCACCCCTCAAGTCAGCGTCTATGGCAAAGTGCGTGAGTATCAAGAATCTTATACCTTGGGTACTGCTAATGCATTGACACGTTTGACCAATGATTCCAGTCGCCTGGGCGTTAAAGCCACAGCCGATGTTGGCAACGGTATCGCTGCCAGTGCTGTGATTGAAACTGGTGTTGCCCTGGACGCACCCAGTGCCACCACACTTGGTGATCGCATTTCAGTGTTCAGCTTGAGCAACAGCATGGGATCACTGGGTGTGGGACGCGACAAGCACTCAGTAACTCGTGTGTTGGATAACTTTGACGCATTGGAAAATGCTTATGGTACTACCGTATCTGCTATCCACAGCGCACAAGGTAGCCGTTTACAAAACGCAGTGTTCTTGAGCACAGCAACAGTGGCCGGATTCAAAGGCAACTATGTGATGGCCAACAGCGAAACCGCTGGTGTGACCAATGTACAAACGGCCAGCATTGATTATGCAGCAGGTCCATTGTCTGCCACCCTGGCACGTTACGACAGCAGCACAAACAGCGCAAGCACCATCCTTGGTGCCAAGTATACCGTGGCTGCTACAGGTACCACAGTGTTTGGTATCTACAGCGATGACACAGTGTCTGGTGCAAGCACCACAGGCAAGAGCGTGGGTGTTCGTCAACCCGTTAACTCACAACTTGCACTATTAGGCAGCTACGGTGAAACCAATACTGGTGTAACTGCCAAGGCTGTTGGTGTAGCGTATGCCATGAGCAAGGCACTTACTGTGCATGGACGTTGGAGTTTTGTTGACACAGCCGCTGACGTTACACAATATGGCGTTGGTGTTGAATACAACTTCTAATTGAGTCAACTTAATTTTGCGATATTTTGTCGCAAAATACCCACAAAAACCCTGCCCTGTGCAGGGTTTTTTGTTGTAAAAACCCCACAATTATCGTGGTTGACCAGAATTACAAGATCGGTTATAATACATACATCGCAACAAGGAGTGTTTATGTTCGCTACCCAAACTCGTAAGACTGTGCAACTGAATTCGGTACAACAAACTCAGGTAGAAGCACTGAGTTCTGTATTAGGTAAACTGAGCAACAGCGATGGCAACTTTGCTTCCAGTTTGATCCAGAACTTCTATCGTTATGGTACCTTGTCTCCCAAACAGCTGACCTGGGTTGATACTTTGACCCAACGTGCCACGCAGTCCGCACCTGTTGCGCAGATCCAAGTGAATTTTCAAAAGATCCAAGATCTGTTTGATCTGGCTGCTAAGAAACTGCGCCGTGTCAAAGTCAAATTGCAAACCGCACAAGGACAGCCAGTGGCGTTTGCCCGTGCAGGGGCTAACAGCAAATACGCGGGTCAGATTCTGATCACTGACGGCGGACCGTTTGGTAACAACAAGTTCTTTGGACGTGTGGATGTTACTGGCGAGTTCTTTGCCACCCGCAGTGCCACACAAGAAGTGTGTGACCTGGTAAAAGAGTTTGCAGATGACCCATCCGCAACCGCAGGACGTTACGGACGTCTCACTGGTGGTTGCAGTTTTTGCAATCACGGGTTGAAAGACAACCGTTCTGTGCAAGTTGGATACGGTCCGGTATGCGCTCGCAACTTTGGTCTAGTATGGGGTTGACCGGAATTGAGTTTTCGGTTATAATACATACATCGCAACAAGGAACACACTATGCAAGCACTAGTTAATATTGAAAGCATCCATAACACCGCAACAGCCGCAGCCCGTAAGACCACTGAAGACTTCCTGGCCAAACACGGTGATCGAGATGCTTGCGGATTTGCTTGGGTCACGGTCTACGAAAAAGGTTCTACCAAGTTGGGCCGTGCGCTGAAGGCCGTGGGCTTTAAGCCAGCATATGGTGGTGGCCTTCAACTGTGGAACCCATCAGGCAGTTGGACCCAATGCATCACCGCCAAGGAAGAAGGTGCCCGCGCCTACGCTGATGTGCTACGCAAATTTGGTATCGAGAAGGCCTATGCAGGAAGCCGGGTAGACTAAGTATTGGTTGACTGGTATTTCCCAAACTACTATAATATATACATGAACACAAAGGAGCATACAATGGCATACGATGATTGGCAAGCATCAGCAAAGATTGAAGACATGATTGGCCGGGTATTCACTCGCGTGACGGGTGGAGTGGGCTACCGTGAGATGGTGTTTGAGAACGCAACCGAACGCTTTGTGTTCTTCCACTCACAGGATTGTTGCGAGTCCGTGGACATCAATGACATCGTTGGTGATCTCGAGGACTTGGTAGGCGAACCCTTGTTGATTGCTGAGCAAGTTTCAGGTGCTGCTGAGCCAGATGTAGAGCACTACGAGAGCTATACCTATACCTTCTACAAGTTCGCTACCCGCAAGGGCTATGTGGATGTTCGTTGGTTGGGTGAGTCCAACGGTTACTACAGTGAAGGTGTAAGCCTGGGACGCGAGCTGGTTGACTGATATTGAGTTTTCGGTTATAATACATTTTTAATTTAACTTAGGAGTTTTTATGTCTTACACTTTCGCTGGTACTTCTGTTCTCAAAGGTGTTCTCAAAGTTCGTTTTGCCAACTCTGAGGCTCGTGCCAAACAACTGGCCAAACTGGGTGACACCGATGTGAATATTGTGCCGCTGCCGTCTACCATGGACAAGGCAGGTGCCGTGGCTTATCTGTTGGGGCTAGCAGGTTTTGCCGACACTAATGCTGTGCGTGAAGCACTGCAAGCAGAAGTGGCAGTGAAGACTCGTCCTGTCAAGGCTGCTAAACCTGCCAAGCAGAAAGTTTCCAAGACTGTCACAGTCAAGGCCCGTCCTACTATGGATTCCATACGTGCCAAAGCAGCACGGGCTCGTGCCGCAGCAGCCGAAGTGACGGTAACCGAAGCTGAAGTTGACAGCCTGATGATGGCTGTGTTTGGTACCAAATAATCAACGTCCACAGGGCAGGTGCAATGCCTGCCCGCTCCTAATATGTTTATCAAACGCGACATCATTCAGGCAGTGCGCGAGCTGATGGACAGACATTTCACAGTGTCAGATATGGCAGCTAAACTCAATATCAGTATGGAAATGGTGCAACTTGCACTGGATACTATTAACAATTTGCTCACGTAGGAATAGTCATGGCAGGATGGAATACAATTCGTCAGATTCGCACACTAGAAGCACAAGCAGATAAACTTGGAATGCAGTTTGCCGCATACAAGTATGATAATGAGTTTGGTAGCAATGTAGCATTGATTCCCAAGGATAACGATGCTCTACCTATCTATATCCGTGATGCGCAATTGTTTTCGGGCACGTTGGAAGGTGCTGAGTATTTCATGCGAGGTGTTGAGTGGGCACGTGATTATGATCGCATGGTTATTGATAGGAAGATGGATGAAAAGCGTGAACGCAAAGAACAAGATGAACGCAATCGTATTCTACTGCGCACACTCAAAGATGGCGTAATGCCTAACCTAGTACAGACCTAACATGGCCAAGTTTACATTTTACTGCCGAGTAGATAGAGAAAATCCTGCTGCAGGAATCAAGGCAGGTGTGTATGCATATAGATCTGAGCACAACCACCAGTACGTCTTCGTTGGCCGCATACCTGACGTTCGCACACTTATTCAGAGTAGTAGCAAAGTTTGGCGAGAAAGACCACGTGGTGGTGTAAAGATTATCAAGAATCGCAAGGTTGATGGTTATGGATATGTAACCACCAACGAAGAATATATGAAAGAATTTGTCTGGGTTAAATTACAAGCTCGAGCAATATAAGGAGAAACACATGGGTCTAGATATGTATGCGTATGCAGCCACACAGGCCAACGACAGTGCCACGCAAGGCAAATTGGTACAGCGTGAGATTGCATACTGGCGCAAGCATCCTAACCTGCATGGATGGATGCACCGACTGTGGGAACACAAAGGCTGTCCAAACGGCCATCCTGAAGATCAGTTCAATGGTACTGAACTAGAACTCACCTGGGAAGACCTTGAAGAACTTGAACTTGCAGTCACACACAAACAGTTGCCTGCCACGGGTGGATTCTTCTTCGGCAATGACAGTGACGATTATTATCGCGAACACGATTTGAAATTTGTGCGAGAAGCCAAAGCTGAAATATTCACTGGTCTAAAAGTATTCTACAACAGCTCATGGTAAAAACAGTATTTTACGAAAAGGTGGGACGCAAGTATATCCCTGTGCGTGAGTACGATAGCCTGCTTCAGGAATCGTTTCCCAAAGGTGCTCATCTTGTGATAACATATCCAGGTGGACGCAGTACCCGTTACAATGTTGATCCCAACCATGCTGGATTGATTGCTGCCAGTCGGGTTGCCGAAGATGCCATGACCACGGCCATACGTACGGCTAGTGAGTTAGCACCAAGGCAAACTCCTATCACAGAATCACAACGCCTGGCCTGGCAAAATATGGCAAAAGAATTAGGCAATGACCTTTGCACACTGCAAGGATCCAGCGCACACGATATCGCGCAGGCAGGAATCAATGCTTTACTTGCTGAAGCAGATGTGTTATACTCTAATCCAGCAGTGCGTGATGCCTACGAAAAATTTCTATTCGTGTGTGCATTAACCAAACAGAAAGCAGAGTAAATAATGACTTATGAGCCACTTGCACCATACACCATCGACGATGATCGTTTCAAAGGCAATATGTCCTCAGGTTGGATAACAGATCTCAACAGTTCCGACAGTCGCATCCACAAAGAAAAAGTGATTGAAAAAGCCTTGATGGCTGCAAAATTGGGCAGTGCCGACGCACAGTCTTTTTTGTTCAACTGCTACCAAGCCTACAATCCTTTCTATACTTTTCATGCAAAGCAAGTTCCAGAAACTCAAGGACTTACAGGGCGTGATAATCCCTGGCCAATGTTTTGGGGCTTGCTGGAAAGCCTGCGCACCCGTTCCAGCACAGGCCATGCAGCCCGTGACTTCATGACTCGTGTGAGTGAAGAATTTGATTCTGAAGAGTGGAACACAATCTGTGCTCCTGTGATCCGCAAAGATCTGCGCTGCGGTATTAGCGAAAAAACACTGAATAAGGTGCTGGGCAAAACACAATATCGTATTCCTGTATTCTCATGCCAGCTGGCACAAGACTCTACAGATCGTCCGGCCAAGATGAAAGGCATCAAACGCTTGGAAGTCAAGCTGGATGGTGTGCGTGTGATTGCTGTGGTTACCGCAGGTGGTTGTACATTGTACAGCCGCAACGGCAAGCATTTTGCAAACTTTCCACAGATTGCCAATGCTGTGATGCAATCGCGATCAGCACTAATGGCTAACTCTCCGCTGAAAGGTAGCTTTATCCTGGATGGTGAAGTGGTAGGAGAAAGTTTCCAACAGCTCATGCGTCAAGCACATCGTAAGAGCAATGTTGAAACGTCCAACACGGTATATCACATCTTTGATGCCATGCCTTTGGAAGAGTTCATGGAAGGACATTGCAATGCCAAGCAGTCACGGCGTCTCGAGTGGCTGGAAAGCAGCAGAGATCGACTGATGGCCACTGACTGTTTGCGTATCATGCAAGGAATTGATGTGGATCTAGACACTGCGGAAGGACATGACGTGATGAATCGTTATGCACAAGATGCAGTAAAGGATGGGTTCGAAGGCATCATGATCAAAGATCTGTCTGCACCTTACGAATGCAAGCGATCCAGCTTTTGGATGAAATGGAAACCCACAATCACTGTGGATCTCAATATCGTGGGATTCGAAGAAGGAACTGGTCGCAATGCCAGCCGGTTGGGTGCTATAGTGTGTGAAGGAGTTGATAATGACAGAAACATCAGAGTTAATGTTGGTAGCGGTTTGTCTGACAGCGATCGTGATGAGTATTGGGCTTCCCGGGATCAGTTACTTGGTCACGTGGTTGAAGTCGAAGCGGACGCAGTCACACAAAACCAAGACGGAACATACAGTCTCCGATTCCCAAGATTTGTAAGGTTTCGCGGATTTGAACCAGGAGATAAACTATGAGCAGATACAAAACAATATACACAGAAGTCGAAGTTGATGTGGACATGTCGGAGTTCGACACCGACGACCTCATCGAAGAGTTAGAGAGTCGTGGATTTTTGCCTGTTGAGGAATCATTTGATGCTAAAGAATTGTTAGAAAAAATCTGGATGAAGCGTCGACTGAACAATCACGATTATCAAACAGAACTGGATCAGTTGATCTATCAAGTGCTCGGACACGTGATGTGATTAATCTAAACTTCAGCATTGCCAATCCATGGCGCCGAGATCTTTGGGATATCCTGTGGAACATCAGCAGGTCAATTACCAAACACAAAGCCGTGGAGTTCAATGGATATCGCACTGGATATATAATTGATGTGGAATTTGAGTTGAGATTCACTGGCGATCATGCAGGCGCCAGAGTCATGCTGGTGCTGCTGGGATATGGTGTGGAATTGCATTTCTACGACATGCGGCATTGGGATTATGATAGACACACCTGGGACAAAGTTCAATGAACGCATTGATTGAACGCATGGCCAGTGAAGCCGGACTCAAATACTCTCCTGAGCAAGCAGAAGCAGTGGAACGACTGGTGCGTATAACCGCTACTTTCTGCATGAACCAATGCGGCGGCCAAGGTGTATGTGTTGGATCCACCCTGGTCAAGAACAAGATACTCACAGCATTTGAAATGAATCAACCCCCGGAAAGAACTTTATAGTGAGTCGAACACTATGGACAGAGATGGTGCAGGAACTGTCACCAACAATACATGAAAATGCAGCAGAACTTCTATATCACCGTGCTGCCGCAGCCTGGGGTCATGATCAAAAACTTGAAGTGCCCAACGGCATGGGCAAGTGGGTAGACTTGACAAAATTGTTTGAACAGTATAGAATGATAGAGATTTTAAAAGGAAAAAATGATGGCAACAGCAAAAACAGTAACTAAACTTAGCGACAAGCTGGTTAAAGTGAATGAAAACTTCACTATTAACCTGTACGACAATGGCTTCATGGTTGAAGCAGGTGGACGCAATAAAAAGAGCGATTATGTTAACGCTAAGATATTGTGCTCAACACTAGAAGAAGTACAGGCACTGGTAGCAGAAGCATGTGTTATGGAACGTGATAGTTAACTAATATCCCAAAGATATTGACTCCTTCAACCAACTTTGCTATAATTACTTGGCATGGGCAAGGAGGTATAGTAGCTCAATGGTTTCAGCAGGGTGGATCGATTACCCGGGCCTGCTAATGCCGTGGCAAGGTGAGCGTAAGTCTTGTAGGTTGCGACTAAGACCTCGATTGAAAGATCAAAACTGGGCTGATACCCCAGGAGTATGCCAAGAGGAATAATCTGGAAAGGATATGTAAATGTCTATTGAAATTGGGACCTCTGTGTTGAGCATGTCCGAGTCACTCAATTCGCTTAAAACAACGCCCTTGCCCATGCACCGTATTTGGGTAGAGCTTGGCAGTGTTGAAATCTGGTACAAGATCATTGCCGAAGCCAATCGTGAATTTGGTATTCGTGGCTGGCGTGGCCAATCAGGTACCAAACGACGATTAGATCGCACACGTACCTGGCCATCCTTGATCAAAACCACCCAACGTGTGTGGTTTGATGTGCCTGACGAAAAGTTTGCAACTTGGATAGCTATAAAGTATGCGGTAACGGTGCTTGCATCACCCGGTAAATAATCTTATGTTTCTCAGTCTTATTACTTTAGCTGTGGCCTTGGGGCTCAGCATCATTGCTGCATATTACAGCATCGCTGGGCTCACAGCCATCTTTGCCTCGGCTGTGATACCCATTATAATCATGGGCTCTATACTAGAATTAGCCAAAGTTGTAGTTACACTATGGCTGCATGAATACTGGTCACGATGTCGATGGCTAATGAAGCTGTATCTAGTACCAGCAGTGATCATGCTGATGTTGATTACCAGTATGGGTATATTTGGATTCTTGTCAAAAGCTCACAGTGATCAAAGTTTAGTATCAGGTGATGTCACAGCAAAGATTTCCATATATGATGAAAAAATCAAGACTGAGAAGGAGAACATAGATGTTAGTCGTAAATCCCTTAAACAAATGGATGAGGCTGTGGACCAAGTTATGGGTCGTAGTTCAGACGAAAAAGGTGCAGACAAAGCTGTGGCTGTACGCCGTGGCCAACAAAAGGAGCGTCAGCGCCTGCTTGCGGAAATCTCAGAAAGTCAAAAACGTATCACAGCACTTAATGAATCACGTGCTCCTATCGCTGCCGAAGTTCGCAAAGTTGAGGCAGAAGTAGGACCAATCAAATATATAGCTGCACTGATCTACGGCGATAATCCTGATGTGAATATCCTGGAACATGCTGTACGTTGGGTAATCATTCTGTTGGTATGTGTGTTTGATCCCTTGGCCATAATGATGTTGTTGGCTTCTACAGAAAGTTTGAAGTGGGCTAGAACACCGCCGAAGAAAGAAGTTACAGAAGAAATCCCCAAACACAATTCACCTGAGCCTGTCCCGGATAACAAGTGTGATGAAAAAGCCTTTGACGTAAATGATCATCCATACTTGTTTACAGCACCGGGCGGTACTAGTCCACCGGGTATAGAACCTGCCCCAATACAGGTATACAACGAGCCCAGCGAAGAAACATTGGAGCCTTGCTACAAGTGTGGCACACCATTAATCAATGCGCCCGGTATTGGACCGTTCTGCCCAAATCGAGAATGTGATGTTGTTGATAGTTGGGCTTTACAAGATAATGAACCAGTCAAGATAACATATATCTCACCAACTGCACATCTTGATGACGAACGTTACGATGATGACAGTCCAGAAATCAAAAATGCCAAAGCACAATGGAAAGCTGATAACCCTGGTGATACCCTCAAACGACATCGTCACTTGCTTGAAACAGGATCAATAGATCAGTTGCCATGGATGCACTACCTAAACAACCTGCCCGAATCGGGGTTTGGTCCTGTGCTGCCCGAGTACGGATCCAAAGGCGATACATATATATCCACTATAGGAATCCCACATCGGCTATATAAACACAATGGTACTGAGTGGATCAACATTGACAATACTCAACAACACAGCTATACTTACGATACAGCCTACATTGATCATTTGATCAGTCAAATTGAAAAAGGTCTATACGACCCTGACATGCTGAATGATAGCGAACGTGACCAGATTGAACAACGAATAACACAAAATAAATGACCAAAGAAACCTATACCTCTTGCAGCTTTTGTGGCAAGAACAAAGACTCAGTTAAAAAACTCATAGTTGGTGAATACGCAGGTATTTGCAACGAATGTGTGGAATTTTGTCAAGATCTCCTGGCAGATGAACCAGTTGTAACTGTCCCCGAACACCCATCAGACAAGATGGATCCTATCGCTCTAAAGAACTATCTGGATCAATATGTGATTGGGCAACATGCTGCCAAAATCATGTTGGCCGTGGCCATTGTAAATCATTACAAACGCATCAGCAAAACCACGGCAGAGCCCGAACTAGACAAGGCCAATATCTTGATGTTAGGACCCACTGGGTCAGGTAAAACATTATTGGCCAAGTCAGTGGCACGTTATCTTGACGTTCCGTTTGCCATTGCTGATGCAACATCAATAACAGAAGCAGGCTATGTAGGCGATGATGTGGAAAGTCTTATCAGTAGACTATATGCAGCATCAGGCAATGATGTGGCCAAAACACAGCAAGGTATTGTGTTTGTGGATGAAATTGACAAGATCTCCCGCAAAGGAGAATCAACTTCAATCACACGTGACGTATCCGGAGAAGGTGTACAACAGGCCTTGTTAAAGATGGTCGAAGGTACAGTATGTCGTGTGAGTGCCGGCGGCGGACGTAAACATCCAGGTGGGGAAATGATTGAAATTGATACCAAGAATATCTTGTTCATTGCTGGCGGCGCCTTTGTGGGTCTAGACAGTATTGTTAAGAACCGTGTGCAAGGCACCAGCATTGGATTCAATGCCAGGGTAGAAGCCAACATGGACACAGATCTGGGCATGACCACTCCGGATGATCTAGTAAAGTTTGGAATGATTCCTGAGTTTGTGGGACGTTTTCCTAATTGGGTCAGCTTGAAAGAACTGTCAAAAGCAGACTTGATCCGTATCCTTACCGAAGTCAAGAACAACTACATTGAACAGTATCATTGGCTGTTTAAAGAAGATGGAGTGGAGTTGACATTTACAGCGCCTGCACTGGATCTTATTGCTGAACACACATTGGCCAACAAAACAGGTGCCCGTGGGCTGCATTCTGAACTGGAACGCACA
>Ga0209401_1000385_pt1 | contig 30068 bp, 24 predicted proteins | sample M_140807_MF_Meta_FD_187318 | JGI IMG/M metagenome (GOLD analysis project Ga0209401, IMG submission 187318) | Freshwater microbial communities from Lake Montjoie, Canada to study carbon cycling - M_140807_MF_MetaG (SPAdes) (version 2) | ecosystem: Environmental > Aquatic > Freshwater > Lake... | reverse complement strand
GCCGCCGTATCAACCGCAGTTGGCGGGACAGTAATCGTTGCCTCACCAATCGCCGCGAGAGGCTCCCTATTCGCAGGAGCTTCCTCTCCCTCATATACAACCTTCTCATTCTTACGGCGTGTACCAACAATCTCATAAATATTGTTGTCCTTTCTGCGAACATCGGGTATCAGACCCTTCTGATTGTAAATCTTACTGATGAGTTCCTGGGCATCATCCAGATTGTATGTCGTTAAATCCGAGGCGTGCTTCGGCTGATATGTTTGTAAAATCTTTCTCTCTTCCATTTCTTGAACTGTCGTATCAGGTGGTGTTAATGACGCACCAGAAATCTCTCTATAGGGGTTCTCATTCGTCGGTTGGGCCGGAGCATCCTTGAAGGACTCCTCAAGCTCTCGTATGCCCTTCTGAAAATGAACAGAACTTGGTGGCTGAACAGACCAATCCAAAGGGTACTGCGACTGGAGCTTGTTGTAGAGTGCCTTGCTTATTTGCTTATCACTTTCGCCCTGAAATACGAGGTTGTACTCGTAGTCATCCACGTCCATGATAGACCTCTTCACAAATGGCGCATCCATATTCTGCTCCATAATCAATCGTCCCTTCTTAATACACGGCTGGCGCATAACACCTGTATCAATCGGCTCCAATGCCTCAACCGCCTTTTCGTCCCTCAGCTCTTTATCATAGACCTTTACTGCAGCCTTTCCAAAATCATCGGGTGTCTTTACCTTTACTTTTGTGCCAAGCTGTAGTGACTGAAAGCCCTCTCGGAGATAGTACCGCCCAGACAAATACAGGAAAATATATGAAACTACTAATATCCCGACAAAGATGAATAGTATATTATCCATATGTGTCGTCCACTCTACTTATAATTTCAAGAAAACTCTTAGTTTATTGCGGTGGTGGTGGCGGCGGGACATTGTTCATCCCTGCCCATCTTGGGTTACCAAAGCCCTCACGCAAGTAATATCTTCCGGAAAGATACAAAAATATGTATGAAATCAAAAGTATTCCAACAAAAATCATCATGATGTTATCCATCTTTCTATTCTATTTATCTCAGCAGAAATTATTGAAGACTTCAAGTAGATAGAATGCCTCGCAAACGCTCAACAAAAATCGGAGCCCTTGACGTGCGCTCTCAAAATGAGGTCTCAGACTTGGAAAAGATGATTTCCATTGGACCACTCACTCTTGTTCTGGTCTATGCCGACTGGTGCGGACACTGCCATAACTTTAAAGAGAAGATGTGGAATGAAGTAAATACTATTCCAAATAAATCTGTGAATACGGCGAGCGTTCATTATGATATGCTTGATAAGACAAGCCTCGCAAACTCTAAGATTGAGGGGTATCCAAGCCTGCTGCTCGTCGGAACCGATAAGAAGCCTGCGGATTTTGTGGAAGAGGATGGCACAAAAACAAACGCAATGCCACCGCCTGCCAATGTGTCAGAACTTAAGAGCATTGTTCAGACACCTCTGCCTACACCGATACGAAATGCCAATAGCGTGGCGCAGACAATCGTGAATCGTGGCAATATGGGTCCGGAAGAAGAAGTCGTTGAGGCTGTTTCCGTCAAACCAAACAGTATTGAAACTGTGACTGAAGTTGCTGAGGAGACACCCATGAATGTAGTTTCAAACAATAAGAATCGTAAGACGGTTAGCGTCAGTAACGTTATTTCAAACAACAAGAATCGCATCATTAAGCCATCTGTAGTCAATGCGCCTTCCTTCAAGCCTGCGGATGTCGAGTCTCTCGGTGTTCCACCTGATGCACTAACTGACCTTGTTGAGAGCCAACGCAGACAACCATCATCAGACACACAAACTGGAGGTGGTGTGCGCGGTGGTGGTCTCTATGCAGCTCTTCTTGAAGTCACCAAGGAAGCTGCGCCAGCCGCATTCCTTCTCGCTGCCGCCTCATTAAAAGCAAAGCACAGAAAGACACGCTCAAAACGTAAGAACTCTAAGAAGACTCTTCGTAAAAGCCGGTGATAAAAATTGCTTCGTTATATAATAATACTAAACAGCATCAAAATGTCTGTCCAGTTCCATCTGTTTGATGCAGTTTCGCAAGATATGTACGAGGAAAATGGGTCCGAAAAGAAAGATAGCTACTATGTCCATCTTTTCGGCTCCTCAGTTGAGGGAAAGACGATTCGTCTAAGTGTGTCAGGGTTCCAGCCTTTCTTCTACGTAGAACTTCCTACTGTGAAAGGTGCCATTACCGATTTTAATGAAGTTTTAGGCGAAAGTCTTAGTGAGAAGCGTATCGCCAACGCGGTCGACGTGATTCCTTGTAAGAAGGTTCCACTCTATGGCTACAGTGGTGGAAAGGCGAAATCGCTTGTGGAGATTCGCTGTTCTAGTCGTAAAGCATTCTATGAGTGTCGAAAGCTCTTTCTAGATGAACGCTCTAGATCCATCTTTACGCTATACAAGGATTCGGATCCGCTGAAGGTCTATGATGCGATGCTAGACCCCATGCTCCGCTTATTCCATCTCCGCAAGCTCCAACCGTGTGGCTGGCTTCAGGCTAATGTTGAGTTGGAGGAGGATGACGATATGCTTATCGGTACGTGTGATTGGGAAGATATCTCACCTGTCGCAAAGCCACCTGCTCCAACGGCACCGCTTCTGATGAACTTTTGGGATATTGAGTGTTATAACGCCAATGGTGACTTTCCTGTCGCTTCGAAAGGCGACCCCATCATTCAAATCGGCAATGTCTATGTCCGCCAGGGGTCTGAGCCCGATAAGCATATCTTTGTTCTCGGAACCTGCGACTCTGTTCCTGGTGCCACGGTTCATGCGTTCAAGACGGAGAAGGAGATGTTGAATGCTTGGATTGCTCATCTCGTTGAAAAGAATCCTGATATTCTAGCTGGATACAATACATCTGGTTTTGATGAGAAATACGTGTGGGAACGCGCAGTCCAACTCGGTATTACTGACGCAGAGGGTAAGCACCAAAGTGATACGTTCCGCGCTTTCAATCGTATGCATGAGTTCAGACAGTCGATGAAGCTGAACACCAAGTTCCTCAGCAGCTCGGCGCTGGGTGACAACTATCTTTACACATGGAACGCCACGGGTCGTCTTCTCGTAGATTTGTATCAGTATGTGCGCCGCACGAATACCAGCCTGCCATCGTATAAGCTGGATAGCGTCTGTGAGCACTATCTTTCAGGAAAGCTCAGCGGCGTTGATACGAGTAAGCCAGGCGAGTGGGTTCTTAAAATCAAGCAGACGGGCGATGTTCATCCTGGACGCTACATTGTGCTGCTCGACGAGAATGGTGAGGCGCTCGTGGAAAAGATGAAGGTGCTCAGCGTTGAGCCAGGAAAGAGTGTAGTTGTTATTGCGGAGGGTCTGGAGGAGGAAGACATGAGCGATGCGGTCAAGTGGGTCATTGTGAAGGACGATGTGCCTCCTGCAGAAATCTTCCGTCTTCATCGTGAAGAGGGTGCGGCTGGTCGTGCTCGTGTCGCCGCCTACTGTATTCAGGATTGCGACCTGGTCTATGAGCTTTACAAGAAGCTCGATGTCTTCAACAATGCCATGTCGATGGCGAACGTTTGCTCCGTGCCGATTTCCTATATCTTTAGTCGCGGTCAGGGCATCAAGATTGAGTCGCTCATCTTCAAGGAGTGCTATGAGCGTGGGATGGTGGTGGAGGTGCTCGACTCGCCCCCTCGTCCTGGTACGGAACTCGGCGATATCGAAGATGAGGCAAAGGAGAGTGAGAGTTATGAGGGTGCCATCGTACTGGACCCCGTTCCTGGATTCTATTCCGAGTCACCGATTGGTGTTTGCGACTTTGCATCTCTGTATCCTAGCACAATCATCAGTGAGGATATCAGTCACGACTCACTTGTCTGGGTAAAGGACTTTGATATGGCTGGCAAGCTGCTTGGAGTCTCCTATGGACGTGTCGCTGACGAGTTGAATGCACCTGAGGGCACACGGTGGACCGATATCTCGTTCGATATTTGGAAGCCCGACCCGAATGATAAGCGCAAGGTACCTGAGAAGATTAAGACGGGTCTTCGTGTGTGTCGTTATGCGCAGAAGCCTGATGGGTCGAAACACACGCTGCCTGATATTGTGGCGAAGCTGCTGGCGGCGCGCAAGTCAAAGCGCAAGGAGGCAGAGAAGGAGCCTGACCCTTTCCGCAAGGCGCTGCTGGATGCCGAGCAGCTAGCTTACAAGCTGACGGCGAACTCACTCTATGGTCAGATTGGCTCATCCACCTTCAAGGCGCGTCTGGTAAATCTTGCTGCGTCCGTCACTGCATATGGTCGTTGCCAGATTCTCTTTGCCAAGGCTGCGATTGAGAAGTTCTATGGTCCTGAGGCGAAAGACCCGCGCTGCTCCGCATCCGTCATGTATGGAGATACCGATTCTCTATTCGTTGATTTCGGCGTGAAGGACCCTGCGACGGGAAAGAAGCTGTCAGGAACGGCAGCGGTAGAAGCAACGATGAAGATTACCGAGGAGGCAGGTAAGTTTGTCTCTAGTGCTCTCAAGCCGCCACATGACTTTGAGTATGATAAGGTGTTTGACCAGTTCATCATCTTCAGCAAGAAGCGCTATGTCGGCAACAAATATGAGGAGTCGGCGACGGATTTCAAGCAGACTGCTATGGGTATTGTGCTGCGGCGACGTGATAATGCTCCCATTCTCAAGACAATCTATGGTGGTGCCATCAAGATTCTGCTGAACGAGCGAGACGTCAGAAAGGCAGCACAGTTCGTGACTGATAAGACTCTAGAGATGATTGAAGGGAAGATTAGTATGTCACAACTCATCATTACGAAGAGTCTGTCGATGTATAAGCGTGACTGGATTAAGAAGGATATTAAGGAGTTGGAGGAAAAGCTTCTCAACATGGTAAGCAAGTCAAAGGTCAGTGAATCTCTTGAGTTACAACTGAAGAAGAAGCAGGATGAACTGGAAAATGCTCCACCGTATCCCGCTCATAAGATGTTGGCAGAGCGGATGGCAGAGCGAGATTCTGGCAATGCGCCATCATCGGGTGAGCGAATGGGCTATGTCTATATTTCTGCGGCGGCAGGACAGTTGGCTCCAAAGCTCCAAGGCGACCGCATTGAGTCACTTGATTATATTAAGGCAAAGAACCTTCAGCCAGACTATCAATACTATATTGAGCATCAGCTGATGAAGCCGATTGGTCAGCTATTTGGAATCATGGTGGAAAAGATTCCTGGGTGCCCTCCACTTCAGCATGCTGATGCTTCTGATGGTAAGCGTGAGAGCCTTGCGATTGACCTGCTGTTTGGTAAGGCACTGAATGCATGCGACAAGAAGGCTACGCGAAACTTTATGGAAAAGCAGTTTGGTGTTACTGTTGTGCCAACCACAACCACATCGAAACCAACAGGCGAGCGGTATTCAGCACGCATAGCAGAAGCTGCCTCAAAGCCGAAACAGACCTCACTTGATACATACTTTATCACAAAGATGATTGTAAATGAATACGATCAACAAAAGAAAAAGGAAAAGAAGGCGGCGACTGAAGCGGCGGAGAAAAAGGATAAAAAGAAAAAGAAGTAAATAAAAAGGACAATGCAAGAACTACGCAATGCTGAAATAATAGATAGATTTTTTGATGTAGTGAAAAAAGACCCTGTCAATAGCTTGGCTCGTAAAAATCTATCGTATACTGCCTTCAATGAGAAGCTTGAGTCCTGCTTCGGCAATACAGTTATTGTCACTATGCATCCCAGCGCAGAAGGAGGCATGCCACATACAAGACCGCCGAATATTATCTGTATGCCAGTCTACTACCCTGATTCTCGTAAGGAAGAGACTCTCAAACATGAATACATACATATTGATCAGAGAAGACGAAAAAATGTCTGGGATAACTTTTTTAGAAAGGAGGGGTGGTCGCGGGTCGATGAGTCTGAAGTGCCAGAACGATGGAAAAATCGTTGCCGTCTGAACCCAGACACCTTCGACCAACGTTTCTGGGCATGGAAAGGACAATATGTGCCTCTACCCTTATTTGAGCGTGAAGATAAACCAGATCTTCGGCAGGTCAGTGTTCAATGGTGGGATAGAGAATCAGGTGTTCGTATGCCACAAGCCCCTCGTCTTTTTATGGAAAAGTATGGGACAGCACCAGCACAGCCTGAGCATCCTCGTGAGTTAGCAGCAGTTGAGTTGGCTCGTAGTTTCCAAACACAGAATGATCTTGACAGCTATCTTGGTTTATAGTAGAGAGTGATTTTTTTTTATGATACGACATAAAAAGTTTCACTTGGATGAGATAGGTATCGCAGGGACCTATAGCATCGAAGACATTAACTCTATTCCTTTAGAAAATATTTCAAAGTACAGTTCAAAAGAAAAACATATTAAAACAAAAACATTGGCGATTCGTACAAATCTTCATCAAGAAAAGCTTGTAAATCATGGTTCATATGGAAACCTCTATACGGCTACACGATTTGGAACAAATAGTTCACACCCAGTCTTAATGAAACAACCACGTCTGGCTGAAATGAACTTGACACAAGAAGCTGTGCTTCAACATATTGCGTATAAAACAATGGAACAGGAGGGAAACTCATCATGTATCCCAAAGGTCTATGATGTATTCTGGAAAGATAATCATGTATGGTTTTCGATGGAACAAATACATGGTTATTCTATTCTTAACTGGTTTGAAAAGAAAACAACGAATGCTGACCGCGACTTCCTTTTCCTTATTGCTCAAATGGCACTAGTATTATGGTGTCTAGAAACACATCTTGCTCTAGACCATCGTGACTTGAAGGTTGATAATCTACTGATAAAACCTATAGCCTCCACCACTGTATTTCATGGGTGGACGCTTCGCTCCCCATTTACAGTTGTTCTTTTGGACTTTGGATTTGCGTGTCTCGGTTCTAATGATGAAAAGCATACACCCATTGTAAATCTTGGTGATGGTGTTTTACCACCTATGGACCCTTGTCCAAAAGAGGGTCGTGACTTGTTTCAACTTCTTATTTCATTGATTTCTCTAAAATCATTTCGAGATAAAATATCTGCTCCCATACAATCAAAAATAGATACATGGCTAACAAACGGTAAGAAATCATACGGTGATATGGCTAGGCGGTGGAGTACAGAAAACTGGTCATATCTTGTTACAAGTCAGGCAAACTTTGAAATCTTGTCTTGTAAGCCAGAAAATATTTTACTATCTATAAAATCAGACTTAGGAACGCAGTTGTCTCGACTCTAAAATATGAAGGAGCATCTTTTTCTTTGTACTCATAATAGCCATTTTCTCTTCTAGCGGTAGTTGTTCATAATAGTTAAAAACAAACCAGTTCATTACATCTAAAAAATGGTTATTTACTGCTGCGCTTGAATGCCATAAGTGAATCATTTCAATAGGAGGGTCATCCGCGAATGAAATAGGCTCAAACAACTGTAACTTATTATAAAATAGACGATCTTCTGGTCCGTAGCCCCAACAAAGATTTGGGTCATGTCCGCCAACATCAATATATCTATCACGATGAATATATAATGAACCACCTGGAGCACCTGCATTTATTGGAGCGTACATGCCTGGATGAACTCCTTGGTCAACAAGTGCTGGATCTTCACGAATAACATCAGCAAAATGTGGATATAAGTTTAATAGTGAACGATGGGTATAAGGTTGTAAGAACTTCGTTCCAGTACGTTGAATGTTCGCATCAAGGCGACTCCAAAAATCATTTGGAACTAAGACATCATTATCATGAAACAAATACCACTCAGCAGGACTAGAAAATAAGAAGGCTTTATCGTAACATAATGCCTTATTAAACTGACCAAGGGGGCTATCATCGTTAGGTCCTTCCTTTTGATCAAACCAAACATACTCACAGTTAAAGTCATTTGCGATATATTCTATTTCTTGTAAATGAGAATGTTCTACAAGAAGAATCTGTGGTCTATATCCTTCCCTCGGCGGCGCAATCATTTGAAAACGCTTTAGCACAGCGATTAGATTTTCTCTACGCCTGAAACAGGGTATAATAATCTTTCTGGGTGGTAGCTTTTTTTCATATACATATCGTTTCATAGAAAAATCTGTACGCTCACAGGCTGATATCTTATATCCTTCCATTAAGCTATAAAGTATATCTTCAAGGCTAACCACTGAATCTTTATTATATTCTAAAATAATATCATGTGGATTATTTCCTGGCAAAACACTATTTCCTGGTTTACAAAAATAGACTGGGCACATTGTAAAAGGAAATGATAGACCACTTATATCTCCTATGATAACAATACCTGTAGGATAAGCAGCATTTGTCTTATGTTTCATTAGATATAAATCCATACAGTTTGTATTATTAATAATATTTGTATATTTTTCTAGTTGATCCATTTTATGTTATCTGTCATAGAAGGAATAAAATCTTTAAACCATTCTACACACCATAGGCAACAAATTTTTGTTCGTTATCTGAATATCCTTCATTTTGATATCCAAGTTTAGGATTAAAAACATACCATCGATTTTGCGGTTGAAGAACTTTCCAACAGATATCATTACAATATTCATGCACTCTTATATTATTTTCCGTATGATACCTTTCAAGAAGTGGTATATATTCCCCCCATATCTGTTCTAACTTTGGTGCAAACTCTCTTGTAATAAGATATCCTGAGCCAGCCTGCGCATCTATAACTTTTTGTAGGAATGTATATTGGGTAGGTTGCATTTGTAATACATTCGCCCCCAACATTAGTACATCATAGGAAATATTTTCTTTAAAAAAGAGATTAAACATATTTTGTATATATGTAGAATGCAATGAAAATACAAAATCATCTTCAAAAATAATGCAGTTTTTATGATTTGAACTTAGAAAGGTCTTAATAGCTTTTAAATGACTGTATCCACATCCTACAATACCCATATTTGGTGTATAAATACCTTCAATGCGAGTGATTTTTGATTCTGGCATTTCTATTTTTTTCATTTCGTTTAAAAACCGTTCTTTGCGGTCTGTTCTGTGTTCTAGATTAATATAATATATACAATCAATATTTTCCATATTGATTATTTATACTAAGATATTCTTTAAACTCTAATCTAAATAATCTGTAATCTTATTTTCCACATCAGAATATGATTCTCGTTGTTTTCCAATCTTTGGAATAAAAACATACCATCTATTTTGTGGTTGGATTTTCGTCCATACTACATCAATACAATACTCCTTTGGTTTATTTTCCGATCTCTTATTTTCTTCTTCTAATAATGGCATATGTTGTAACCATAGTTCTTTCAGTACAGAAGCAAAGTCTCTAGTAATAATATATGCGGATGTTGTTAATACTTTGTATGCTTTATGCATACACAGCATATCTGTGGATTCAGCCTTATGAATATTTCCTGCTAACATAACTACATCAAACTGAATATTCTTCTTAAATAATGTTCGCACTAAATACTTTGCATAGTTAATATCTAAGGTAATTTTGAAATCATCTTCAAAGATAATACAGTTCTTATGCCCTGATTCTATAAATGCTGTTAGTGCTTTTATATGACTATATCCACAGCCTATAGCACCACATTCTTTTGTATAGACTCCATCAATACGTACAATCTTTGACTCAGGCACTCCAAGTAGTTTCATCTCATTTAAAAACTCTTCTCTGCGTTCTGTTCTGTGTTCTAGATTAATATAATATATACAATCAATATATTCCATATTGATTACTTATTATAATATTGTCTTTAACCTCTATTAAGCGTGGTCTAAAAATCTTTAACTTATAACTATAAATGAAATCACTGGTTCTTCCTGTGAGGAAAGGTGGCTTGGGAAATCAGATGTTTCAGGTCGCTGCTGCGATTGTCTATTCAATCGAAACAGGGCGAGACATTCTTCTTCCAAAAGAGATGCCCCATATTCATAATCGTTTTAAACAAGAGTATGCCGATACAATCTTTCGTTTCATTAAAACTCGCCTTGAATCGGTTATTGATGCTAACGCAATAGAAGTCCTCAAACGCAATGGCTGGAATGCTCATCCAGGCGAACCAGGATTTGAAGTGTGGAAACCTGAGAGGGGTGCTGAAGGAAATATTATTCTTCATGGCTATTTTCAGAGTTATCCTCCATTGATGCCTCATGAAAAAAGCATTCGTTCATTCTTTTTAGAAGGCTTAGCGAAGCTTAATGTGAAGAAGGATGCTGTAGGCATTCATGTGCGACGTGGCGATTACTTGAAGCTCCCTCATTCTGATGTTCATTTCATTCAAGGGGCAGAGTATTATGAGGCAGCCATTAAAGAAATACAAAAGAAAAAAGAGATCACACAATATCATATTTTTTCAGATGATATTGAATGGTGTAAGCAGCAACTATTCTTTTCTTCGCTTTCTAGTGTTGAGTTCGTTGATGAACCCGATGAGTATACTTGTTTAGCACGTATGGTAGAGTGTCATGGAGGGTTCATTTGTGCCAACTCGACATTTTCATGGTGGGGAGCTTTCCTGGGAGCACATAGTGTTGGGGCACCTTGTATTGCGCCGTCACGTTGGTTCAAAGGCGCAGATATCCACTTGTTTCCCAATACATGGATAGTCATACCAGCATAAAGATACATATAATATAATATATAATGTCTCTTGAAATTATACCTGCTAGAGATCCTGCAGAAGATGAAGGATTCACATCTATATTATTAAAACCTACAACAGGACGAAATGCTACAATATATTTAGATACTAATAATATAGAATGGCATTTAAATAATACTTCAAACTATAAAATATTATTTATATATGAACCCCAAAGCATTTTAAGAATGGAAGATAGTGTCTTAGTAAACTATAACAAATATGATTTAATCATAACATATAATGATGTAGTTCTGAATACTTGTAAAAATGCACGATTGTGTTTAATACCAGCAGCCACGTGGATTAAAAAGGAAATATATCTTAACATTGATATTACAAAGAAAATATTTAAAATATCAACTGTGGTAGGGTTTAAACTAATGACAGAGGGACATCACTTTCGTCAACTTGTATATTATAATCAGAGTTTATTTAAGATAAAATACCCACTTGTTATATATAGAAGTTCAGCTGGAAGAGTTCTTCCTGAAGAAAATAATAACCCATTACTTGGCGATAATAAGTTTCCATTATTTGAAACATTTCAGTTTTCATTAGTTATAGAGAGCTGTAGTGAAAAAAACTATTTTACAGAAAAACTTATTGACTGTCTTATTACAAAGACGATTCCTATTTATTATGGCTGTCCAAATATATCAGATTTTTTTGATACTGAGGGTTGGATTATCTTAACATCAACATCAACTATAGAACGTATCAAAGAACTAGAAACCAAACTAAGTCTTTTAAATTCTGATTATTATGCTAGACATTTATCTACAGTCAACAAGAACTACAATATATGTTGTGAAAAATATAGTGGATTTAAAATTAATATAAATAGTATTAATGATATATTACATAAAGAACCTGGTTATACAGCCCAAATATAAAGAACTATATTATATATATCATCATTAACTACGAGTGCGCCATTCCGTGTCACACTTGAGACATATGTAAATGAACTTTAGATTTACAGTATCAGACTTAATATAGACGACATCTCGCGGCTCACCCCTGACATTGGTAGAACACTGCTGGTTAGGACATGGGAGCGTCGTAATATGAGGTAAAGTAGGATCCTGCCGGGTGAATTCATTCAGCAGAATCTTATGACTCTCGCTCGCACGCTGCTGGACGATAGTCTCCATTACAAGCCCGCCCTGCGTGTCCTGCTCTGAATAACCACACGAACGACAGAGGCGCAGCAGATTTTTAGGGTCAGTCCTTGAATCGGCATACAGATAGTTCTTACACTCGGGGCAAAACTTCATTTGTCTATGCCTATCCCTATTTGTTGCTTTCATTCAAGTTTAGGCGGTTGGTGTAATCAGTTCATTTGTTGTTGTTGTTGTTGTGGTCGCTTCGCTTGTGGTCGCTTCGCTTGTGGTCGCTTCGCTTGTGGTCGCTTCGCTTACCCAAGGTACATCACTTGCCAACTTCTTCCAAAACGACCGAATCTGCATGTTGTACGTAAGGGCAGTCCACAAACGCTCAGGGAGTTTAGCCCTTTCTAGAATCTTCTTTGAAAGCGCCTTTTTCATTGATGGTAGCTGCTCAATAACAATATCTTTGAATGGTGCCCACATGTGATACTCATTATCTGGTTCCTTTTCAAACTTCTGAATCGTTTCTACCGTTAGTTTTACTATATTATGTTCTACCGCATCAGCATAGTCTCTATGGCGTGAATCAACTAGTGTTCCCTTCTCAAATGCTGGCTCATGTGTGAGCGGGTTATCATCCAATAATGCGAGAATACTCAATAGAACAGAAGTTATGCTCTGCGTGCCTGACCAAGGCGGACCCGAATAGGTTCCCAAGATAGAAAGACATACTTTACCGTCAACATACAGATTTGGATGAAATCGTGTGACTGTATCTGATGTCTGAAATAAGACTTTTGGCGGAGAGAATGGATAGTCATTTGGAAACCGAAACGAGAACAGTAAAAGACATCCTTCATATGGAGTATCCTCTGGTCCTCGGATAAGCGCTCTTCCAGATGTGGAATCTGCCTCATCTGCTGCATACCATATGCCCTGCTGCTTCATTAAATCATCGCTTGCTCTTTGTATATCCTTGAAAAGTCGCCCCTTCGCCTGTGGCGCCCCCAATGACATCGATTCTTCCTCTTGAGATGTAGCATGAAACCCTTTAGATAAAACAATGTATGTAAAAATGAAGGGGGAAAATTTGAGGCGCTTGTCAGCAAGTGAGTTGGGCAAATATACGATGGCTTATCTTGAGCCAAACCATCCGTTTAATAAGCATCCGCTCAAGGATTTCTTGTGGGATCGCTTCACAAAGAACTCGCGCGAGGCGACGATTACAGGTATGGGAGAACTGAGGGGCAGTTGGCTAGTGAATGATGATGATTACCCGAAGCTGTTAGACCTCCTTCATGACTACCTCTTTATAAAGGGGCATCGCGCTCTTGGTTTCGTCGAGCAACCGCGCCTAGAGGGAGCAAAGCCGCTTCTGATTGATTTGGATTTCCATTATAGCAAATCAAAGGCTCTTGTCCGCAGTTTCGAGGATGACAACATTCGTGATTTCTGTAAGGCGATTGCCGAGGCATATAGCTACTTCTTCGATATGAGCAGCTACGAAAGTCTCCGTTTCTTTGTAACGTTGAGACCTCAGCCCTATCCAGACAAGGATAAGATTAAGGATGGCATCCACATTGAGTGCCCTGATGCGCCGCTGACGAATGAGAAGTGGAACGCGATTCGTAACTATATTCTCAAGAAGAAGTCCGTCAGTGCTATTTTCGGATACACCGATTACATCAACGTGCCCGATGAGAATGTTTATGATGCCGCAATGGGACGTAAGCAGGGCTGGATGTTCTATGGTGCTAGCAAGCCTTCTATTCCTGCGTATGAACTCACGAACATCTTCGTCTATACTCCAGAGACTGGTGAATGGGCGGACGAGGACATCAACAACTACAGTAGTCGCCAGCTCCTAGAACTCTTCAGTGTGCGTTATGAAGTACAGGATGATATCAACGATATCAGGGACGATAAGAGAGCTGAGTATGAAGCGATTGTAAATCCACCTCTACAGCGATATGAGCCGCAACCAGTTGTCGCCGCCGCGCTTGCAGCCGAGACTGCAGCAAATAACCAAACAATCAATGCCCTTGTCTCAATGATTCCTCGTTCAGACGAAGATAATAATGTTATGCGAGCTATGGTCCTTGAATGTTTGAGCACTGATAGGGCAGACAACCGAGAGTCATGGGTTCGCGTCGGCTGGTGCCTTCACAATATCGCCGCCACAGATGAGACATTTGACCTTTGGATGGAGTTTAGCAAGAAGTCATCCAAGTTTCGTGAGAATGATATTGGGAAGTTGCGACGTGATTGGCATATTGGGATGCGAAAGGAGGGCGACGGTCCTCGTCTTGGTATCCGCAGTCTCTTCAAGTGGGCACGTGATGATAATCTTGAGCGTTATAATCAGATTATTTCTGAGGATACCGATGAGTACATCATCAAGCAGACTGATACTACGCATTATCATATCTCGAAGCTGATGAAGAAGATGTATGGGACTGTCTTCATTGCCTCCGTGACATCACGAACCACTGAGTGGTATCACTATGACGATGCAATGAATATGTGGCGGCATCTCAATCAGGGCATGGAGTTCCGCAAGAAGATTTGTGTGGATGTAGCCGACCAGATTCAATCCGCTTGCTCACGCATCAGTCGTCGCTGGGCAAACGCGGCAAATGAAGATGAGCGTCGTCAGAACGCAGAGAAACTCAAGCAACTCCATGAGATGCAGGTGAAGCTCTACAACAGTGGATTCAACGATTCCGTCATGAAAATGAATGGCGTCTTGTTCTATGAGGACGAGTTCATGAACAAGTTGAACGTGAATCCCTATCTCTTTGGCTGCGCAAACGGCGTCCTGGAACTCCGTCATAAGGCTCCGCATGATACCCGCGAACACGTCATCTTCCGCCAGGGACGACCAGAGGACTATGTCAGTTTCCTCGCAGGTAAGAATCTTCCTGATTTCCCAGCCATCAACTACACGCCGTATGATCCCAATGACCCACGACAGGCAGAAATCCAGGACTTCTTCACCAAGTTGTTCCCTCGCCCTGACCTCAAGAAGCATGTTCTCAAACTCCTCGCAGCGTGTCTTGAGGGAACGAACAGGGAACAGTTGTTCTACTTCTTCATCGGTGTGGGTAGCAATGGTAAGTCTAAGTTGGTAAAGCTGATGGAACTGACATTTGGCGACTATCAGACTCCTCTCCAAGCGACTGTCTTTACGCGAAAGCGCCCTGAGTCTGGTGCGGCGAATCCAGACCTTATTGTTATCAAGGCTCGCCGTTTCATTTACAGCCAGGAACCAGATGACAAGGAGCCACTAAATACGAGCCGCATGAAGCAGATGAGCGGTGAGGATATGATTGAGGCGCGAGCCTTGTTCCAGGACCAGGAGCGATTCAAGGTGATGGGGCGGATCTTTATGATGTGTAATCGTTTGCCTCCGATTCACAGTATGGATAATGGTACCTGGCGCCGCATTCGCGTTATTCCCTTTGAGAGTCGCTTTGAGCCTGAGGACCATCCAGATTATATCGCAAAGAAGGAGCATGTGTATCTTCGCGATAACTATCTTGATGATAAGCTGATGAGCTGGCGCGAGCCGTTCCTTGCGTATCTTGTCCATTTGTATGAGACTGAGTATATTCCAAATGGTCTCAAGCCTGAGCCTTCGGTTGTGAAGCAGGAGAGTGAGAAGTACAAGACTGACCACGACTCCTTTGCCAAGTTCCGCCTTGAGCGTATCCGTGAGCTCCGCGATGGTTTCACTGAAGTTACCAATGAGACGGTTACACTCAAGGAAATCATCAAGGCGCAGAGTTCATGGGCAGTTGCGACGGGCGGTAAGAAGATGGACCCCAAGGAGTTAGAGCATCGTTGCGAGGAGGCGTTTGGCGATTCTCGTGGAAAGAAGGTCTACACACACATTCGCGTCTTCAAAGAAGAATCAGATGTGGATGAATTTGATACTGAACACAAGAATCCTGGCGGTGAACTCACGATTGAGTAGTTCAACCATATCTGTAGAGTAAGAGGAAGGCAAACATGAAAAATATTACACCAACGCCAATCACAACCAGTTTATTTTCTAATGTTAATGCCAAGGCAAGTACAAATATACAATAGCTCACAAAGAGGAAAAAGGTTGTAAAATCTTGAACTGTGTAAAGAGAATCAGGCTTGAATGGGTCTGGCTGGTCAGCCTTCCGCTCCAAGAACTCACGGTCGTAAGCGGCAGCGGCTTCCTCGGCATCCTGCTTTTTATTCTCATATGTGCCCTTCTCATTTTCGAGACGATTCACAGTCTTTATCAAATCAGAAGAGGCGCGCGTGTGCCTTTCGTAAGCAATCGCCATTGTGCCAAGCTGCATGATTTGGTCCTGTAATCGACTATACCGAGTCGTCCAGTCATTGAATGTGGGGACCGACATATCTACCAAGAAATGTTAAAATCCAATACCTTTGGTACACGATTTTAGTTGTATCATAAAGTCACTTATTTATAACTCTGGGGCTGGGGGTGGCTGTGGCACAGGGTTAGGAGCCATCGCGGGTCCTGACGCAAACCCTTCAGCAGCAGGACAGACACTAGCACCGGGGACCTGAGGCAACTCCTTCTTGGAGAACTGACGTCTGTTCCAGTAGCGCTGGTCACGCACCTTCGCCGTGTAGGACGAGCGATTCACAATTATCGCGATATCTACAAAGAGGATTATGCCCGTCAGCATGCCCAACAAAGGACCACCGAAAAATCCAAGCTTATGTAAATACGTTAGACCCGCCGCTAGCAGGACAGTAATGAAGAGAATCTGAAAAATGAAGAGCGTGTCCATCTTATTGTTCGCCGCCCACTCATTCTGCTGGTATTGACGTAGAGACAGCTGGTTGTTATAACGCGTTACATCAACCTGTCCCTCGTTCTTGTTCTGCAGATATTCCCCCAGCTCACTCATGTCACGATTGCGCTGCTGGTAGTAAAAGAATGAGCTTTGAATAGCATTATTTCTTACGGCGTCCGTATGTGTTTTTTGAAATGTTGCTTCGCGGTCATCCAACAGCCCAGTCACATACTGTTCCTTCTGAGACTCAAAGTAGTTCTGCTTCTGCTGAGGCGTCATACCGCGAAGCGCCGCAGTATATTGAACGTCCTGCATGAGCCGGGTTAGATCTGTAACACTTTGGAAGTTCCCCATCTATTACTGTATTCTATTAGGTGCGGCTAATATACACTAAAAGACCAAGGGCAACCAAGTTCAAGAAGCCATACAGGGACAAAAGGTTATTTGCCGAAAGGTTCTTTTCTTGCGTGAACTCAACCATGCGCTTGTGTAAAATTCCAGCGGCATCCTCCTGCTTCAAAATCTTACTGTGCTCTGAAAGAGTTCCAAATACCTTGGTGATTTTGTCATTCAACATGTTGATTTCATCATTCTGCTCACGCATCTCCTTCGCACGCGTAACCGCAATGAAGTTCGTTATCTGAACCAAGTCATTTAAACGCGTATTCAGGTTGCGGCAGGCATTCAACTTATTCTGAATCTGCGAGCGCTGTTCAGCCGTAAGGGTAGAACCAGACGACGTACGAACAAGATAGCTGAATAAGTCATCCAGTGAATACTTGTAGCGCGCATAGTAAAAGCAAAACTCCGCCTGGATTGCATCCATCGTCTGCTTCTCCTTCGCACCAAGGCTCTCAAGAATCTGCTTCGTGTAAAGTCTCTTGCCATTTGCAATGCTCTTCAAACTAGCCTTATACATCGCCAGAGTTACCAACCTATCCGAATTCTCCAGTTGCTCATAGATAGACTTAAGCGCACTATCTGTAAGCTTTCCATCTACGCGCACTGCACCCGCTGCCGGTAAAATAGAACCTGGGTATAACTGATCCCTCTGGGCTGCACTATTGATCTCTGGCGTACCTTTACAAATACCGCTCATTCTATCCTGTCTATTGATATTTCATAAGCCTATTTTGTTGAAAGATAGCTGCTGAATCCACCAATCTGTTGTGGAAGCCTTCCAAAGCTAAAACCAAAGCTTGTAAGACGTAAAAACATGCCCAAGGATAAAACAAGTAAAAGAATCGCAACGGACAAAAGAACCGGGACACTTTCCTTTTGTAGGGGACGCCCAATCGGAAACCAAAGTTCCCATCGTGTTGTTTTAGAATAAGGCTCGCGGAGCAAATCAGCGCGCTCCTTTGCATCTTTTGCTAGTTGCGCAGTCTCCTCCGCTTGCTTTTTCGCAGTTTGAATCTCCTCTTGTATAGAGTACACCTTGCCTGCGTGGCATTGCCGCTCTATAATATCAGACTGAAGGCACTTCATCATACTTTGTACCTTTGCCTCAGCAAGTTGCAACGTTGTAAAGTTCGTTTGAAGTCTTTCTTTTGCATTATCTTTATCTGAACCTAAATCACTCGCCAAGTTCCCCCCTGAAACATAGTTTCCTAGTTCATCAACATTCAGATTTGCCTCTTTGTATTCTCTGAACTTTAGTTCTGTTAAATAGTTTCTACGAATACTTGCACATGTTGATGGAGGCTGTGGGCACGAATAGTATTCGGTACGCCTCATCTTTTCTTTTTAGACTGCCGAAATGGATTCTATCATTTAGACTTTATGGGGAGCAAATACGATACATGATATATTCACCCGATGATGGACTTGACCGCGTAATCTTAACTACATCACCAGGAATGAGACCTAGAATACGAGCTTGCATGTCCTCATGGAAACGAATAAAGGGTAGCTTTGCCTGCTCCTTTGGTGGAAATGGAACATCTGTCTTGTTAATACGCTCATGCTTTGGCACAAGAACATGGTCGGAAGGGTGAATCACCAAGTTTGCGATACGGAAGAATGAAATGCGGAGCTTCTTTGACACCCACTGTTCATAAGCAGCAGTATGATAGACATCCACTACAGGCTCGCCCTCTGGGGCTGCGAGCATCATCACGACCTCCGTCGTCTTTGGATCTACAGGATCGTCTCCCTCCGCCTTGTCAGTCAGCTTTGATAGAACTCCTGGCAGACGCTGCTTCAGCTTCTGAAGAGAATAGATTACACGACACTTTGTAATATTTGACTCTGCCTTGTCAGCAGGACGCTCCAAATCCATCCGGAATGCCTCTGCCCCAGCGATAAGCATCGCCTCAATCTCTTCAGGACCAAACTTCTCGTAAGGCTTCGTATTATACCCACGTTCAGCTAAAATACGAAGTAGTGTGTTACGACTACGAAATAGGTGATCAAATAGCTCAAACTGTGTTGCGCTACTCATCGTGTTCTACTTGACTTTATATCAAATATTGCCTCAATTTTAAACCCCCAGTTTTTGAACTGTAATTCTGGCTGTGGCATTGTTGCTTTGTTGTTGTTGCTGCTGCTGTTGCTGCGGTGGCTCATAAGAATATCCTCCCTGTGATGGGCGGCTATTACGCTGCGTACGTCTGCGATTTCCACCTGACTGCTGCGGCGCTTGATTGTTGCGTGGCTCAAATCCACTTGCTGCCATCGCCTGCGGGCTTGTATCAACCACCAGAGTTGGCGGTGCCCCTGGGATAGGTGGTCCCAACATCTGGGGAGCAGTCATCACTGGGACATAGTTCATTGCTGGTTGCTGGACATACATCTGTGGTTGTTGTTGCTGCTGCTGTACAAACATCTGTGGTTGCTGTTGCTGCTGCTGTACATACATCGGTGGTTGCTGTTGTACAAAGTTCTGGTTTGCTGGGACCATCATCATCGACCCCACTGGAACAGTAGTAGGTATCACATTCTGTGCTACAATCGTCTGAAGTGGCTCGACTTGTAACGGTATATCATCCATTTCCTGTGCTATAACCTCGTTCTCAGACTGCTCCAGTGGTGGGTCCGCCATAGGAATCGGCGCGCCTAGAGCAGCCAAGTCCTCAGGTCTCGCTACCAACTCTTCCACGGGTTTTACATATTCTACCACACGCGTCTCAGGAATAATCATCTCAGGCAACGGCATATTGATGTACTCCTCCAAAGCAGCGTCGTCAATCTGTTCCAGAGGCGGCTGGCGTAAATGTGTTACATTCTTCGCAGTTAAGAATCGCAAGCCAATATTCATATATGTCGATAACTCTTGCTCTAAGAGTTTTACTACATATGGGAACTCAACCTTGCTAAACGTCGCCAAGCTCCGCTTATTTGGTGGCAAGAGTTCAAGATTGCTTGCGGAATCGCCTGCGTACTTGACAGGTCCGTCACACAGAGGGCAGACATAAAAGTTATCCTTCTCATTGTAAATCGGTATCGTACCGCAGCCATTACACACAACAAACTGAGTGCCGTCACCACGCTTCATGTAAGACTCGCGTGTGAATAAAGACATTCCGTGCCCAGTAATCGCATCACGTTCCATCTCACCAATACGCAAACCTCCCTCATTTCCACGACCACCCGTCGGCTGATGGGTCCTCTGCTCTCTGCGACCCTGTCCTCTCGCATTCCACTTATCTTCCGTCATGTGCTTCAGGCGCATCGTGTAGCACTGACCAATAAAAACAGCACTGGGAATCTGAACTCCAGTTGTACCGTCATATAGAATCTCATTTCCATAGCGCTCTAGCCCGAACTCCTTCTCTAGAATGTCACCAATAGACTCTGTTGGGTCACCATCATTCATGAAGGCTGTTCCGTTCGCAATCGCACCGCAACGCGTCGCCGCTTTTCCAAAGATTGTCTCTAGAAGCTGTGCTATCGTCATGCGGCTTGGAATCGCGTGGGGATTCATAATCATGTCTGGAACAATACCATCTATTGTGCGTGGCATATCATGACCTCTGATAGTCATGCCAATCGTTCCCTTTTGTCCGTGACGATTCGAGAACTTGTCGCCCAGCTCAGGAATACGGTCATGAACAACGCGAATCTTTACGAGACGCATACCTGTATTCGACACTGTAATAGCAATCTTTTCAACTCTACCGCGTGTCCAAACTTGCGGCGTTACACTCGCATCTCTATATTGTCCTGACTTGGAACGGAGATAGCGCCCAACAATTACTGTGTTCTGGTCTACATGCTCGCCCACCTTTACGATTCCGCGCGCGTCTAACTTGGAATAATCCAGACCTGGCTTAATATTCAGCCAGCCTGCCACTTGCGCTGGATTCGCCACGCGGACCTGATACTCTCCTTTCTCGTCATCCTCCTCAAATGCCTCGTAAGAACGGTATGCCATGCTGCGGAACAATCCTCTTGCTAGAGCGTCGGCGTTCATGACAATACCGTCGTCCTGGTTGTAACCTGTAAAGGAGCCAATCGCCAAGACTAGGTTCTGACCATAACCAATATTACCATCGGCTACGTAATCATAATACAGAGTTCTACACAGTGGCGCCTCGCCATAACACAAGACATGTGACTGGTTATCAAAGCGATTTGGGTAGTTTGTAGAATACACAGAGAGACCCTGCTTACTTTGTGAGCAACTCAGCTGATTACGTGGAGACTGGTTGTGATTGGGGAAAGGAATCATGTTCGTCATCAAGCCCATAATGGTCGATGGGTGGATTTCCAAATGCGAAGTCTCCTTTACAATATATTCTGGGAAGTTCGCGACATATATCTCATTCTGCTCATAAGGGTCAATATACTCAATACAGCCAGCATAGGGGAGAAGAAGAGCAAGATACTCCTCTAGTTTGACGCTTGTCTTCTCCTTCAGAGGATCCACAAATCCTGGCTGACTCAAACTCCTCGTTGCAGTTCCTGGGAAGTTGCCCATAATAAGATTGCGCCACTTGTTGTCTTTTGCTACGAGCTTCTCAATGGGGATTGAACCGCCTGCGCCCAAATGTATCAGAGGTCTCATTGGACGCCCTTCATCGGTATATAAGAATACACGACGGTCGCGAATGCTGAACCCAACGCTTGCGTAGGCGGGCAGACACCCAGTCCATTTCAAGGCTTTCAATACATCGCGCAACAACGTTGGCTTCTGCGTGTAACCAATAATACCACCATTGACAAACACAGGAACCGTCGCCTTGCGTACATCTTCATTCACCGATTCACAAGACATTACGCCACCTCTTAACAAAAGCCACTCTAAGATGGGTCGTGGTTCAGTGGCTGTACTTATGTGTACCATAATACTCAGATTTTTCGTAATGCCGATACTAGCACCCGTCGGCGTTTCGCTTGTACAAAAATAGCCATACTGGCTTGGATTCAGACGACGAGGACCTGCCAACTTCATGCCCGTGTCAAAGTCTAGTACGGCACGACGGCAGTGTGATAAGAAGTCATGATACGAAAGACGGGAGAGGGCTTGGATGACACCTGACTTCTCCTCGCCAATCCCTGAGCCCCACTTACCCTTGAATCCGCGCATCAGCCCCTCATTGATAAGCCCCTGACGAAAGAGAGTTGCGCGATTTCCAGGTAAGAAAATATTCAAGAACTTCTCGCCATCATAAATCTGCTTCTTGTATGAATACGCCTCATCAATAGCAAGGGCGACCTTCTTTGTCCACTGAGTATAAATACCCTGGAACAACATTTGTGTTAAGAATCCACTTGTGAGGCAGCGCTGATTACGAGTATCGTCACGATTTGTTGGGGCGTCAATGCCTGCCGTCACGCGAAGAATAGCACGAACACAGTCTGCGAGATAGGCGGCGCGAGTGCCAGGAAGGTCCTCTACGTGAATAAAGAGTTGATTGTGAATGACATCCAATACGTGCTCCTCACTGAAACCCTTTGTCAAGACCTTAATCAACTGAATCGCAGAATATGTGTCGACAAACGGAAGCGCCTCTGAAATGCTAGGAACCAGAAGCGGCGATAGGATTTTCGCCTCCGCAGAATCAGGGTCTGGGAAGATTAGGCGGAAAATATCCTCATCGCTCTGAACTCCCATGGCGCGAAAGAGAATAAAGAGAGGCACTGGCTTACGAACAAATGGTAAGCTAACATGAATCGTCTCCGAGACGCGATTCACAAAGAATGTAACACGCTTCACCAACCGAGTTGTCGGCGATAAAGAAGAAAGTGTCGCATACTGCTTGATTTTGGGATCACGCTCCTGGTTGGAAATATATAGTGTATTAAATGCCTGCTCCTGACGTGTTACGAGGACCTTTTCTGCTCCTTCAATCACAAAGTATCCACCATAGTCATATTCGCTTTCGCCCGCCTCACGCAAAAATGACGCTGGCTTATTATGAAGAATACAATAGCGACTGTGAAGCATGATTGGCATGCGGCAGAGTGATATACGCTCATCCATATCACCATCCTTCACTAGGCGAATCTCGTGTGTATTTGGCTGAAGTACACCTTTCTCGTCCGTGCTTTGAATCGTTATACGAAGCAGCACATCCACCAAAATATTAGAGGTATAACTTAAATTACGAAGACGTGCTTCGTTTGGAAATAAGAGACGAACTTCATCCGATTCCTGAAGACTTACCGTCGGCGTACCCACATAGACGCCGCGCCCATCTTCTCCGCCCACATAGAGCTCTACACGATACTTGTAGGTACCATTCGGCTGTAAATCCTTCAAGATCAATAATGGATTTCTTGCTCTTAAAATACTTGGTATACCTTCGCTCAGGAACTGATCATACGAGTTAATGTGATGAGAAGTAAACGGATAATCAGATGTTTTGAAATATGATGCTAAAATCTGCTTCGCAAGTTGGCGGGCGTCATCACCCTTTATTGTAGCTTGCATCCGAAGAACCCTATTCGTTTGTTAGGTTTCTTCCGATGTTCTTAAATACGCTTTATGACCGAATCTCCGAGCCGAGGTCGCGCTTAATAGTTGTCACAACTGCATCGAGTGTCTGTGTTGGTGGCGTCCAGTAAGGAGGATTCGCCGTATTTGGTGAGGGTGTCGGGGGAAGAGCTTGTCCCTTGAAAGCAGTCTGTGCATCATATAAAACAGATGATGGTACGCCTGAAGTCATCGGGCGGAACTCAAGTGCCTGCGCAAACTCGCTCATGGTTGGGAATGCACCACCTCTCGCCTTGCGACTGCGATTGCTGCGATTGCTACGACGCTTGCCCCCCTTCTGGAAGTTCACTTCGTTGCTGCCCAGCCCCGCTGGAATCTTTGGCGTGATATTCTCTACGCCGCAGCCGATTCTTGGTGAATCCATGTTGATTTTATCATAAATATCAAAGCCGGATGTGACATACGCCGGGAAGTTGCCGTGGACGCCATAAATACCGGGGCGCGTCGTGTAATCCAGAGGCGCCGAATCCAGTGGCGGCATCTGCCCACCATTCTGTCTGCGATTCTTACGCGTAGCATTTCCCTTCTTGTGCTTCTTCGCCTCAAACGTCAGATACGCGTTCGCCGCCTTATCATCAACCGAGCGATGGAACACACGTGTCCATTCCTTCTGAAACGCCTTACGACGGGCTCCAGCATCCTTTGTCTTTGACAACAAATGACCCGTAAAAGATTCCATGTGCTCAAACGCCTTACGCAGTTGAGGGATCGTCATAACCCCCTTTTTTTGCTTGCGGGTCTTGCCAACCATCTTGTCCTATTTATACCTGAGAGAAAGGGATTGACGAACCCTTGTTATTCTTCTTTACATTACCCGTCAATGCATTCGAGATACCACCCGTATTGTTCTTCTTGTTATTTACAACACTGTTCAAACCAACATTGATGGCACTCGTTACCGGGTTTGTTGCGGTATTTGCTGGAGGCATTGCGCTAATCGTTGGCAGTGGAGGCATCGAGGCTGCCGTAGCATTTGAACCACTTGCAGGCAGTAAGTACAACAAATAGATAGCAATAAACAAGAGCAAGCCGCCAATCATAATATAAGGAGCATAGGACATCAAAGGAATAGACCAGCTCGACAGTCTGTACTCAGCGCCAAATGTTGACCGGTGATGGTAGAGTCCAAGCGCCAGTAACGCAGCCGAAACCACCGCAAGAACGGCAGGTCCAAAGTTTGGAACTACAAAAAATACTACAGCAGCCGCCAATAAAAGTATTAGGACGGATGGTAAAAAGAACTCCATGGCTACAACTCTTCTGTTTCTCTAGATTTTGTCCATCAAATCTTTCTGTGTGAGAAAGTGCTTGCGGCAGCATGAACGATTCAAGCCCAGGGTGTCGAGTACCTTCTTTTCAGGGGTATCCGGGACAGTTGTGCCGTCCATATAATACGGAGTCTCCGCCTGCTCTCCCTTAATACGACGTAGTTCCTGCTGGTAGAAACGCCACTTATCCGCAATCGGCTTGCCACAGTTCATACAACGAATAGGAATAATCATTCTAGTCTGCGGGACTACTTTTCAACAAGTAACTCAATTTTATGTCCCCTCCGGTGGCTGCGTAAAAACAGTGTATATCAAACAATACACAAAAGTCAGAGAACATAATGACCTCCGTTACGAACAGCAGTGGCTTGAACTATCAGAATGGAATGAACCCCCTTGGACGTAAGGTTCGCTCGCTGGAAAGCGATGTAGAGGCGCTAAAGAAGGAGTTTGCTGCCCTCAAGGCGCTCGGCGGTAGCGGTGTAACAGCGTCTTCGGGTCCCTCCGTGGGTGTCCCTGGACCTCCGGGTCCCAAGGGCGACCGTGGCGAGCGTGGTGAGCGTGGTGAGAAGGGCGAGAAGGGAGATGCTGGTGCTGCTGGTCCTGCTGGTCCAATGACATATATCGCAGTGCCACAGTCGGCGCTACAGTCGGCTCAGGTCGCGGCGACTGCATCATCATAAAGAAAGTCTTTACCTAGAGTTTCTTCATTTTCATTCAAATAAGGTTATGGTATTAATCTCATTCGTTTGGCATTTTTGATTTATTTATCTTATTTTTCTTCTTTCGCCGTGTTGTATTATTCTTTAGCCGCCATGTTTTTCCTGGCGGCGCATTTATCTTGACATAGTGACTGCGCCGAGTGTTTTTGGATTCCTTATTCAATTTCATATAAAGAGGATTAAAGTTTCCTTCTGGTGCTTTCTTTACTTTTATTTGCCGATAGAGATATTGTTTAGACTCATGTTTCATCGTTCTTACAAGGATACTGCGATCATAAACAACATTCTTTGAAATCAATATTTCTTGTTCGCCTGGAAACTTAGATACAGAAGCAATAGATAATACTGGAACTGATTTATCAATATCTATGTCGTATATACAACAGTTGACGTTATAATAACTTTTCGTGAATCCAGCTGCTACAGTGAAACTCAAACTTGTTGACGAAAATCCACGATTTATAAATGATAATATACCAGGTTCTAGAAAATCTTCATTCTTTGAACCACGATATGTACGTAGATTTTTACCGAGGCGAGGTGCATTCTCAATAATCTTTTGTAGTTCATCAACATACGATTTTAAAAGTCTTCTTAGAACAAACTGATTTGACATTTTCCTGTAGTTTTCATTAAAGAATGCATTTATAACCGGCATATTTAGTTTACCGTCCTGCATAAGTGTTTCCTTAGCAGGTATTGGAATACCATGAGCTTTCAAAAAATCATAATGATCATAGATTTGATATGCTATAGGGATGTCTTCTTTATATGTTGCAAGGCTAATACTCATCATAATACCACTTAGGTCCTCTAAGTTACCGCGAGCATATGCATTGGCAAGCACATCTCCGTGATAGGAATACCCCCTAACAGTCTTTAAAATACGGTCGTCGCTGTGAATATATTTTTCATGCATGCCTTTCCAAACCTCCATTAGTTCCTCCGTGGGAAAATACCCTTTTTTAACAGTATCAGGTGGAATATATCTGGATCCGTAGTTAAGTTTAGGAGATGAATCTCCTGAATCTGGTAATATAACATTACCATATATACGCGTATTAAATCCTATCGTTTTGAATCCCCTTGTATTTTCTTTCTTTTTAGGAGGAGAATCATCTCCTAAACTTTCTGTGTTTCCATCCCAAACATAGTTGAGATCCTCCTCATCCATCTTATTAAGAGCTCGGAGAAAGTTCTAGACGCATCTTTCTAAGCATTGATTCGCTGATTGTTATCCCCTCGGTCTGCTTCAAATCATACACCAAACGGCTGATTGCTAAATGAGGATACTCTCGCAAGTAAGTCTCAATCGCTGCAGTTTCTTCATCAGACCACTTCTTCTTTTTTAGTTTTACAACGATAGTCTTTGGAGTTTCTGCCACTATTCTCTGCGGTCCGGAAGATGTCTGTTTCTGAGGTGTAATATTTAAATCACCAGCATGATGCTTATCATGACATTCCTGACATACAACAATAAGATTTCGTATATCATTCATTGTTGATGTTGTACCATCCTTTTTTGCCTCAGCCCTCGGCTTAATATGATGAACTTCCAAATCGCGAACAATCGCCTTGTGGCAAACTTCACAATCCTTTCGGTATACATTCGTATTCCATGAACTGCTTTCTGCTTCACTGTGTCCTACTTCACCCAAAAGTTGCTTTCGGTAACTATGCGCCAGTTTCAAGATATCATGAGGCATATGCATCGCCCTCGCTACCTCCAAACCATACAACGTTCCACCTGGTCCCTTGTGTAGCGTTCGGTCATATACCAGCGTATCAGCGACCGCGTCATAATGTACGCGCAGATGCCATGTTCCTAGCTTTTCAAGTGATTGAATCTCTGGAATAGAATGAAGCCCGTGAAGATGCGTGGCAAATACATACCGCGCCGACTGCTTATGAAGATAATGAATACCTGCCGCAACAAGACTTGTAGCAGAGATTGATTCCGTTCCACTACAGAGTTCATCGCCCAAAACAAGGCTGCGCTGATTCGATCTCTGAAAGATATCACGCAACTCGGCGATTTCCACAGCGAATGATGACAATCCAGCCCATAAGTTGTCCTGATTCAAGATACGCGTCAAAATAGACTTGAACGGACACAGCTTGAACGATGTCACAGGAACAAACGAACCTGCCTGCGCCAATAAAACAGAAATGCCAATCGCCTTCATCAAAGATGACTTGCCTGACGCATTCATTCCATACAAAAGCCATCCTTCATCATCTGTATCATTGAATCCTAGCGACACATCATGTTTCACATATTCAATCCGCGTCTGAACAGACTCTAGAAGTGGATGGCGCAAACCCTGTGCCTCAAACCCTGACGTCTCACTATCCGAGTAAATCTCGGGCTTCTTGTATCCCCGCTCTTTCGCGACCCTTGCCAATGTAAATGTAACATCCACATGCGCTACCCACTGTTCCATCAATGACCATGCTACATGTTGAGTCTCGTTGCATACAATGGGAAGCTCATTCTGAATAGCGAATCGCAGATTATTTCGTAGTCCAAGAATCTGATAATGAATATTCTCTAACGCTGGAAATGTAATAGAACTCCGCGTTGCCTTCTTCATCGTGACAACAATGTCTGGAAATGGGTGCTTATCCGCAGGTGTCTTATCTAGAAGACTCTTAAACGTTGTGAGCAGTGCCTTGGTTCCTGTGAAAAAATACGACATCGTCTCCTGGCTTTCTATCCGCAACGCATCGTCTGGAAACTTTGCCCATGTCTGAAGTGTCCGCCTATATGTCTCTAGTTGTGCCTTGACATTCGCCAGTTTTTGCTCTATTTCTGCTGTCTTTGGTGCCTTTTCAGACGGCAAAAAGGAAATATCTTCATTGCCAACTGCCTGTTTCGCCTTTTCAATATCAAACGACTTTCCAAACAGCGTCCTATACTCTTTGACTTCCTTCCGCTTGTCATCTGTTAGCCCTAGAAGTGTCTCATTCAAAAGAGTGTCTAGAACTTCAATGCTTCCATACGATTGGTCTAACGCAAGGATATCCGTTGCATCAATCGTGTACATTACAATCTTTCGGTGAAGACGCGCAATATCATGGATTAGACGCAAATAACTCTCGATACGCTTCAGAAGGTCTGTATCCATCGTGTGAGCAAACTCCACTTCATTCAGTCGTTCCTTAATCTCATATGGATCGGACGATGGCGATAGCAGCCTGTCGCGAAGTCCTCGTTTGCCCAGACTATTAAGTGAGCGCTGAAACAAAGAAAGCACCGATTGCTCTGTTCCTGTTGAAATATAGTTCAACTGAAGAAGCGTATTGTTTCCCATATAGACAGCCTTCTCTGGTGACCAAATCGTATGATTGTGTAGATTCTGAATCGCTGATGGCAAATGGTCTTCTGCAAAACGTAGGAGCGAAACTAATACACGCTCTGTCAACAGATGTCCCCTTAGTTGGAGTTGTTCCATGATTGGCAGAAGACACAACTTTGTGGAAAAGATGCGTTCTAGAAATAATTTCCGCACAGTTGGATTCTCCATCGCGCCCTCTTGCTTCTCGTTTGCGATTTCTATATGAAGTGCACCCTTAATCAACCCAAGGCGACGACGAAGTGTAGGTTCTGTAGGACAGGCAATCGCCGCTCCACGCCACCAAACAACCGTTTCACGCGGCGGATGAATCTGAAAGAAATGAACAAGATTGTCTGATGACCAGATATCAGACTGTCCTTGAGCAATACCCTCGTACGACACAATCTCACCAGTTGTTAAATCAAGACTGGTTGCTGCGTAGATTGGCGCTGAGCCAAGGCGTTCCTCTATCCAAACGCCTGCGAGAAGAGGCGCCTCGGCACCCGCCGCCTCAATATGCGTACCAGGAGAGAAAATACGAGCCACTGGTCGCCCTGTCACTACCCCCTTTTCATTCTTCTGCTGATTACAGACAACAACCGTCCACCCGTCACGCGTCATCAAGGCTGCGAACTTCTGAAGACTCTGCTCAGGAAATCCTGCAAATAGGCAATCTTCCTTATTCGGTCCATCGGCTTTCTTTGTAGTTAGAGTGATACCTAGAGTTTCAACTGCGTTACGAACATTCGTCTGTCCTTCGCCTGTCTCCTTTGACAGAATATCATAGAGTTCATAGAACTTGCCAACAAGTAAAAAAAGACATGTATGAGGACCATATTGTTTCTCATACATTTTCCATTGGTCAATATAATGCTGATACATTTATTCTGCCTACGTGTTCTGTCTATATATATTTGTTCTTCAGGCTTAGGCTGTTTGGCTACCAAAATCTCTTTATATAATAGATAGTTATGAAGAATACAAGGAGAAAGGTACAAAGAGGCGGGACGAAGGCTCTCAGGGGAAAGACACTTCGTAAATCTGCTTTACCCGCCAAAAAGAGCACAAGTGTACTCTTGGTGAAAGGGCGCTCAATCTTATATCTTAAAAATCTACGTGAGTTCCTTGATGGATTTCAACGCAAGTTCGATAAGGCGGCTGGAAACAGTAGAAAGGAAGATAACTTGTCTATCCTGGCTCTTCTTTTATCCACTGAAC
>Ga0209401_1000383_pt1 | contig 30111 bp, 30 predicted proteins | sample M_140807_MF_Meta_FD_187318 | JGI IMG/M metagenome (GOLD analysis project Ga0209401, IMG submission 187318) | Freshwater microbial communities from Lake Montjoie, Canada to study carbon cycling - M_140807_MF_MetaG (SPAdes) (version 2) | ecosystem: Environmental > Aquatic > Freshwater > Lake... | reverse complement strand
AAACGATATTTAAAAGAGCTGGCTAATATGGAATTGATTGAGTAAAAATGATATAAAAATAACAAAAAATATAAAAATGTTATAATATTTTTATATTATATTATGGCAAATCCTGGAGATTTAGATACAACCTTTGGTTCTGGTGGAAAAGTTACTACTGCTTTTGGAATAGATTATGCATATGGCGCATCTGTTGCAATTGATTCAAATGGTAAAATAGTGCTTGGTGGTACGGTGTATGGAGTTAATCCACAAGCATTTGCTTTAGCGAAATATACCACTACAGGAGCTTTAGACACTACTTTTGGTCCAGATAATAATGGAAAAGTTACTACTCTTTTTGGTTCTGATAATGTGAACGGTAATTCTATAGCTGTTGATGTTGATAATAAAATAGTAATAGGTGGTGTTGACCTTACAGTTCCACAATCATTTGTTTTAGCACGATATAATAGTGATGGGTCTTTAGATACTAGTTTCGGTTCTGGAGGAAAAGTGATAACTACTTTTGGAAGTGATAATGTGACAGGTAATTCTATATATATTGATGTTAATGGTAGAATAGTGCTTGCCGGTTCAGAAACTACAGGGCAACAAACATTTGCTTTAGCACGGTATAATACTAACGGGACCTTAGATACTAGTTTTGGTCCAGATAATAATGGAAAAGTTACTACTCTTTTTAGTTCTGATAATGTGAATGGTAATTCTGTTGCTGTTGCATCTGATGGTAAAATAGTGGTAGGGGGTACTGATATTACTGCTAATCCACAAACATTCGCTTTAGCGCGATATAACAATTTCGGAATTTTAGATAACACTTTCGGAACTAATGGTTTAGTTACTACTACTTTTGTAACTGATAATGCAAATGGTAGTTCTGTAGTAATTTACCCTAATGGAAAAATAGTACTTGCCGGTTCAGAAACTACAGGGCAACAAACATTTGCTTTAGCAAGATACAATATTAATGGAACTTTAGATAGTAGTTTTGGCTCTGGTGGAAAAGTTACTACTGCTTTTGGCAGTGATAATGTGAATGGTAGTTCTGTTGTTATTGCAACAGATGGTAAAATAGTACTTGCTGGTTCAGAAATCACAGGACAACAAACATTTGCTTTAGCGCGATACAATTATGACGGGTCTTTAGATACTACTTTTGGCTCTGGTGGAAAAGTTACTACTGCTTTTGGCAGTGATAATGTGAATGGTAGTTCTGTTGTTATTGCACCAGATGGTAAAATAGTGGTTGCCGGTTCAGAAATTACAGGACAAGTAACATTTGCATTAGCACGATATATTGGTTATGCCATAATAACTTGTTTTAAAGAAGACACAAAAATCCTTACTAATCTAGGATACACCCCTATTCAACATTTAAGAAAAGGAGACCTTGTAAAAACTTCTAGAAATGGTTTTAAAGCCATCGATGCAATCGGAAAAAAGGATATACATCATCCTGCCTTGCAAAACAGAATAAAAGACCAGCTTTATAAATGCACAAGTGATAAATACCCAGAAGTTTTTGAAGATTTAGTCATTACTGGCTGTCATTCCATTCTTGTAGATAATTTTGATTCTCAATCGGTAAGAGAAAAAGCAATACAAGTAAATGGAGCTGCTTATGTGACCGACCGTAAATATCGTTTGCCTGCTTGTGTGGATGAAAGAGCAACCGTTTATGAAAAACCAGGCAATTATACTATTTATCATTTTGCATTGGAAAATGATGATTATTACATGAATTATGGAGTGTATGCAAATGGACTCCTTGTGGAAACATGTTCTAAACGATATTTAAAAGAGCTGGCTAATATGGAATTGATTGAGTAAAAATGATATAAAAATAACAAAAAATATAAAAATGTTATAATATTTTTATATTATCCGGATTATTCGAATTGCTGCAAAAATGCTGCAACAAGACTAGAATACTTTTTGGGAATTAAATTTTCAAAATCATTATGGTTTGAATGAATATCAGTATCTTCTTCACGGTAACTATTTGCATCATCTCTTGGTAAATCTATTTTTCTTTTTTTATATGTTTCTTCTGATTGATAAATAAAATGCGCAATAAAAGCAGGTGCTTGTGTAAATGTCTTTTCTGTTGAATTAAAAATTTTATTTGCCATTGGCTCACCTGTTATGGCAAACATTTTAGAAGGATTTGTCATTGGATATAAATGAGGTGATGACGGAACAATTCCACTTATTTGAGATGGTCGCACAAATGTTTTAACATGGTCGTTAAAAAACGGGTCAGATTTAGTATAATTATCTAATATCAACCCTTCAGGTTCAGAAACATGATTATTACTTCCAAACATAACCCAATTCAATGACAATGAATCCGCAAATTTGTATTTATTAAGCATTTCCTTAACACCTCGATATCTATTCAAAATAATAAATTCATCTGCATCTAAATAAATAAACCAATCAGCTCCCATTTTTGATGCAATTATTGAAGCTTTTTTCATTAAAGTAAATTTAGGTGCTTCATTTATTTCACATCTTTCTACAATAACTCGCTTATCAAAATTTTTAAATACTTCATTTAACGGAACAACAGATTTGTGGTCAAAAATGTAAACATAATTGAAACCAATCAATATATGGTGAGCAGCCCATTCTTTTATATGTTTTTCATCTCTTGCATTTGTAAATAAAATCACATTTTTAACGGGAATTTCTCTCAGTTGTGGATTTTTCTCTAAATCAAAATTATTATTTGTTGAAACATTTAACGGATTATTTGTTTGTTTTTTATGCAAATTAAAACTTATAGACATTATATATATTTTTAAAAAATATAAAAAAAAAATATATTTTACTTAATTATAAAAATTTAACATAATAAAAATAATAAAAATAATAAAAATTAAATAATGAAAATATTTTTTATACAACTTATATAAAGTTAATGAGTTTTGAACAAAAAATACAACAATGGGTATCGGTTGATAATCAAATTCGGGTTTTAAATGAAAAAATGAAAGAATTACGCGATAAAAAAAATAATTTAAACAATGAATTAACAAATTATGCTAAAGAAAATAGTTTGGAAAATTCAACAATTCAAATTAGTGATGGAAAACTAAAATTTGCACATACAAAAATACAATCTTCATTAACATTCAAATATTTAGAAAAATCTTTAAATGAAATAATTAAAAACGAAAGCCAGGCTCAAAAAATTATAAATTACATCAAAAATAATAGGGAAACAAAATATGTTCCGGAAATAAAGCGGTTTACAAATGATTAATTTATGTTATAATAATGTATATGAGTAATCTTTCAGCAAATGACATGGTTTTTTATAAGGAAGGAGAACAAATAATGAGTGGCGGGTTTTCAGTTGACTCTATATTATTAAAAAATAATGATAGCAAAAGCAATTTTGGCGGAGGAGGAATGAGTAATATTTTTAAAGATTTGGCTGTTCCTGCAGGGTTACTTTATCAGCCAAGTTACGCAACAAAAAAAAAGTTTTTTAAATATGAAGAGCATGATGATGAATTAGAAGGAGGATTTCGTCAAAAAGAGGTTTTACCTGAAAACATTCATGATGTATTGTTAAAAATGATAGAACATGATAATAATAAAAAATCAAAAAATGAGAGAAAAAGCAAAAGGTTAAATAAGGATAAAAAAGAGAAAAAAAATGTAAGCAAAAAAAATAAAAAAAATAAAACAAAAATCATAAATGAAAAATAGTGAAAAATAGTGAAAAATAATGAAAATAATGAAAATAATGAAAATAATGAAAATAATTAAAATAATGAAAATAATTAAAATAATGAAAAAAAAATAAATTATATTTTACTCCATGACTCATGATTAAATGGTGAAACTAAAATATCATCCAATCTATTTTTCCAATAATCTACCCGCTTTTCTAATAATATATCATTTTCTGTTTTTGGATATGGTGATGCTACTTGCAATAAGTCCTCTTCTTCTTTGTTAATTTTTGGCTTATATCCATAACAATTAACCCCAAATTTTAAATTTGGATTTGCCATGTAACCACCATTAACACCTGGCCTTCCGCAATCATGTTCATGACCTTTTATTTTTTGTAAATTATTATATGTTTTCTTTTGAGTAGGGAATAATGCCATTTGACCATCAGACCATCCATAATTGCACCATTCGCCACCGTCATTATATGCATCTTCAACCTCCTGATAATTTGCTAAACGAGAACCAAACGCATAACATATTGCTTGTGCGTCTCCATAATTGTATTTATTGTCAGGAATATTATATACTTGTTTTATACTATATATTTCAGGAATTGATTTGTTACCCATTAAATTGTTATTTAACAGATTACCACCATTGCCGTCATCGATATTGCTGTCATAACCATTATCGTCGTCATTATTATTATTAGTAATATCTTTTAAATCTTTTTCTATTTTTTTTAATGTTATATCAACAACAGGATTTCCCAAAAATAAATGTTTAACAGAAGCAATAATATCTACCCCGAAAAAAAATTGTAATCCATTAATTAGTAATAATGCGCAAAAAATAACAACAACAACCATAATTAAAATTGAATATCCATTCATATTATTAGAATTCGTTGCATCATTTTGATTAATTGAATAACCTTGATTATTATTTTGTGAATTATCTCCTAAATAATTAAATACAAAAAAATATGCAATCAATACTAATGCTACTATTACAAAAGCACTAGGATTCAAAAAAAAACCATTAACATAATCATACATATGTTCTGCATCTGCTGTTGTGCTAGTATTTATTTCCATATATATATATTACTGAATTGTTTTTTTTCTGTAAAAGAAGCAATAAGCCTTAGATGAAATTAATTCTGATTCATTTTTTATTTCAGTTACATTTGTATCATTAAAATGATACCATTTATCATTTGCGTTTTTAACATACGCTGTATAATGACCGCCTATTGTTCCTCCACTATGATTACAAATACCATATAAATCATAAATATAACTTTCTTTTTTATATCCTAATACATATTTTGATAGGTCTAAATCTGTTAATGGAAAATCGACTAAAACTTGATTTTTGTTATTATGATTAACCGCACTTATTCTTTTCAAATCAATTACTAAAATGCTTGGTAAACTCCAATAACTTATTTTTTTTTTGACATCTTGTTTTTCTCCAGTTTTTTCATTAAACCATGCATTATCACCTTCTAATGTTTCACCTTCTACATATAAATCAAAACAATCTATTAAAGATGGGCTTTTATTATCTGTTGGAATTGATAAATTTATCATAAAGTATGGCTCAGGAGAACTACTTAATACTTCATTATTATCCATTGTTGTAATTTGTGAAACATGAATACCGTAAAACATATTCCAAATTTCCGAATATTCTTTTGCATACATGCGTTTTATCATTTCAAAACAATCAACAGCTATTTTATCGGTATCATTTGATATAACTCCTGAAATAGTCATATTTACTTCTCTTGATAAAGATGTATGAAAACAATCGATAATAAATAATAAAAATTCTGGTAAATCATTTTGTGAGTAACCTGTAAAGATATCGGTACCTTTTATTTGAGCAAGTTTTTGTATTGTTTTAAGAAATTTACCTGGAGATATAATACAATTTTCACTCCACATTAGCTGTCGCAAACTATCCCACTCTAAAAGTAATGTAGATTCAAATTTTTTTTGTAATTTTTTTTTGTATGCAGGATTATTTAATAAATCATTCAGTTCATATGTATGTGATAATATTTGAATGCATGAATTAATAAAACATGTGTTTCCAAGATTTGCTAATCCAGTTAACCCTTTATCTTTGTAATTATCGAAGTTCATTATACTTATATAATAATTTATATTTAAACATATTTTTATATATTATAATTATAATGTTTACTAATAATTCGAACTCAAATAGTAATTTAAATAGTAACCAAACTGATTCATATTCTCAATCACTGTTGAATTTTTACATTAATATGTATAATGATTCTCTTGAAAGAATAGATGCTTTATATGATATAGTAGATGAAATTAGATTATCGATAAGTATATTAAGCAGAAGAAATAGAAATTACAGCAATTATTCTAATAATAATGTTCAAACGCGTGGTGCTAATTCAAATACTAATAGAGAACGACCAAATAGTAGGTATAATCAAAATTATTCTAGAAGGTATGAAAACATCAGGCGACCATATTCGTATCAACCGAGCAATTTGCCAGAAACAACACATTCAGGAAGAGATAATCGTTATTCATATAACAATCAAATTTATATACGAGGAAGACCATATAGGGTTGAATTTGACATGTTAAATACACCATCTTCTTATTTTAATTATGTTCCCATAAACAGACCAGACAGGTCTAATTTTAATAATGATGTTATTGATATTTTAAGAGATTTTTATACAACTGTTCCTGTAATTGCTAGACCCGAACAAATACGAAATGCTACTAGGGAAATATTATTCTCTCAAATAAATGAACCATTAAATAATAGTTGTCCAATAACTTTAGAAGCGTTTACAAGTGAATCTAATGTTTTGCAAATTATTAATTGTGGACATATATTTAATAGACAGGGATTAACATCATGGTTTGAATCAAATGTTCGTTGTCCTGTTTGCAGATATGATATTAGAAATAGTAATCAAACACAATTACATGGAGAACAAGAAGAAACAAAAGAAGAAACGAGACAAGAAGAGACAAAAGAAGAAAATTCAAATACAAATGAGGGTGCTGCTGCACCATTACCTGAAACTACCAATGCAACAAATAACAGACCGCTAAGATTTCATAATTTTAATTTAGATAATTCAAATAATGATATCTTAGGTAATGCTTTTACTGAATTGACTGAAACGATATTAGGTCAATTATTTAATCCACAAAATAATAATCAACGAGCAAGTGATATAATATTAAATAATCGTTGGTTTGATTTTTCAAATAATGAAATAACTTTTACAGGTTATAGAATATGATTTTCAAAATATATTTATAAACTATTTAAAGATTTATGAATTTATTACTATATAATGACACAAACATCAACAAGTGAAATAAATCTTTCTAATATTCCTAGCAGACATCGTTCGAGATGGACAAATTCAGAATTAAATAATTTGCATAATGAATATGAAATGAAGCAACTTACTGTTCAAGAAATTGCAAAGTTACATAAAAGGTCACTTCATGGAATTTTAAATAAGCTTGAAGAAGAAAATTTGATTGAATCATCATGGGAGAATGCTAGGGGGTGGAGTTTTCAAAATGCATTATTAAAGACAAAACAAAATCTTGTTGACAATAGAGAGCGAGAAGAGGAAGAGGAAGAGGAAGATGATGTATCTGTAGAAGGAGATGATTTAAATGATGAAGATTATGTTCCTGAAGAGGAAGAGGAAGAGGAAGAGGAAGATTTAGAGGATGATGAGGAAGAATTTGACGCATATAGTTTAAAGCAAAAGGTTAAAAATCTTGAAGAGCAAATTGCAACTATTTATGGACTTCTTGAAAAGGTATTACCCAGAAATTTAAAAATAAATAGATAAAAAAAATATTATTATAATATATAATTTATGAGTGGAAAAAGAGAACGAGAACAACCGCAAGAACAAGATTATGATAGTGATTTTGACAATGCGCAGGTGGAAGGAGCCCAAAATTTAGGTATAGAAGAAGGCACTTACATTAATGCTGAACTTGACGAAAAAAACAACGCTCGACTATTTTCTGAAATTTCAGATATTGAACCTGATACTGATGATTTTTCACAAGATGTAATGGAAGAAAGAGAGAATGAAAAAAGAAAGAAAGAAAGAAAGAAAGAATTAGAAGCTCTTGAAGAAATACCAAAAACACCGTTAATAGATGAATCCAAACTTCCGAAATTTTATACTACAGAAGAAAAAGTTAGTATAAAACCAAAATTAGAAAATAAAAAAGTATATCGTGATGAATGGTATGGTGGTGGAAAGCGCAAAACTAAACGAAGAAAATCACATAAAAAAAGAAAAACCACTCGCAGAAGAAAATCACAAAAAAAAAGAAAAACTAGTCGTAGAAGAAAATAAAATAAATTTAATTTAGTAATTTTATTCGTAAAGTATTTAAATAAATAATAATTTAAATACTTATAAATAATAGTTTTATGGAGGAAACAATAATTAATCATGTTAAGGCATCATTAGATGCAGCTGAATTTAATTTTTCAAAATTACCAAAAGAAATTCTTACGATGGGTGGTCCATCTGGAATAAAAACCAGACATTTTTTAAATAATCTTGTGCAAATGAATAGTGCTAAATATTTAGAAATTGGTGTTGGAGGTGGTGGATTAACAATTGCTGCAATGTATAACAATACCGCAAAAATATTTTGTGTTGATAATTGGTTAGATGGTGGTGAAGTAACAAAAACTGCTTTTATGGAACAATATAAAAAATATAAGGGTAATAATTATACAAAATTGATAGAGCAAAATTATAAAGATATTGAGACAGTAAAATTATCTAAATTTAATATTTTGCTTTATGATGCCACGCTTGACTATAATGATATTTACGCTACATTACCCAAATTTATTAATAATATGGATGATGTGTTTGTTTATATTGTTGATGATGTGAATTGGAGGTATATTCAACGAGCCGCTGAAAAATCTATTAAAGATTTGAATTTAACTGTATTATATGAAAAAGAAATACTTTTAACTGATAATGAAACACATACTCCTATGGAATTAGCTAAAAAATCTTGGTGGAATGGGTTATATGTTGTTGTTTTGAAAAAAAACAAGGCTTAAATAAAAACAAAAATATTTAATAGTTAAATTAACTGATTAAATATTTAAAAATAATTTTTAGTAAATCACAATATAAGTTAAAATTAAAAAAATTGAAATGCTTTTTTGGTTTATAATGAAATGTATATTCAACCCAACACACCCGTCAAAAGACCTTTAACACTTTAACACTTAAAAATTTTAATACTTAATAAAATGGCATACCCTGAATACTTTAACGCTCAAACAAGGTTACAAACTATTTTAGCTAACTGTCAAAATTGGAATCAAGAGCAACTTGATGCAGCAATGACTGGATTAGTTGACTCCACAATGCAAATGGTAAGAGTAAGAAGAGAGGCAATGAGACCAATGCAACCTGCTGTTGTGGTCACTAGTAATAGTAGTATCAGTGATAGTGACAGCAGTTGGAGTGACAGCGAGAGCGACAGTGATGATGTAGTCCGGGTGGCAGAGGTTGCTCGTGCTGTACCAAATCAAATAGGTGGACTTACTCTTTCGACACCAGCTGTTTTGTCAAGACCTGTCTTTAGACCTTCCACCCCACCTAGTACACCACCACCATTAAGAGAGCCACAAGCTGCTCGTATTATGCCAAATCAAACAGGTGGACTTACTCTCTTAAGACCATCGGTTTTGCTTCAACAAATGCGTGCTTCTTCAACAGTAACGGCAACTCAAATATCACCATCTGTTTTGCTAGAGCTAATGCATACTTCTTCAGAAGTAAGGGCAGCTCTAGAATCACCTTTAGTGCGTATTTCATGGTATAGGTATTTCAATATTTATATGAAAAAACGAGCGATTGGTGCTGCTAAATTTAATGCCAATTGCCCGACACCCTGCGCTATTTGCTTGGATACCCATACAACTGGTGAGTCTGTAGTTACAGAAGAGTGCAACCACTGTTTTGGCAAACAGTGCTGGCAAACTTGGATGTCACATCCAACAGGCAATCAATGCTGTCCTACTTGCCGAACTCCATGTCCTAAAACCATATTTTACTCACAAAGAGCTGAGAGAAAACCAAAGCAAGATAAAAAATGAGGCTTTTAACATATAGTATATAGTATATAGTATTAGTGTATAGTATATATTCTTGTAATTAGTAATTAACCCCCTTTTTTCTCCATTTTTTACAAGTAAATAAATATTATGTGTTAATGTTATTTTTGAATTAATTTTAAATTAATATTTAAAATTAATTTTGAATTAATTTTAAATTAATATTTAAAATTAATTTTGAAACCTATTTTTTCAGAGCTAAGAAGAACCCTGTAAGTGCCTGATTATTTTCTTTTTGATTATTTGTTTCTCTTAAAAACTCATCGAATAATAATATTTTTACTTCTTTTTCTTTTAATGCCTCTAATTTTTCATCAAATTTGCTTGCGTCTGTTTTATCTTTTAATAATTCTATTTCCTTCTTGAATTTACTTATTTTCGATTTTTTATTTTGCATTTCCCATATTTTTTCCAATACTAATGCAAATACTTGCTGAACTGGTTTCATTATTTGATTTGTGATATAATAAGAGTAATCTATTTTTAAATTTTTCTCTATAATGTAACTAGGTGTTTCGATGCGCTCCCCTTGTTTTGCCTTTTTATTTGCATTGTTTACAAAAACATAAGGAATACGGTCTCCTGAGCTTGGTTTATTTCCAGGGTCTCTTAATGTAATTCGGTCTGCCAAAACCTTATGTGCAATCTGCTGTGGATTTTTATATCCGGAACGAAGTGATTTGCTAATAATAAGCTTGTCCATTGAATATTTTTCATCAACAATATTTCTTAAAGATAATCTTAAAAATTCGACAGCCTTTCCTATATCTTGTTGCTTCATTAAAATATCAATAATTCCTCCATATATTTCTTTTACTATCGGAGCGTTGTCTCTTCGTTTTAATACAATACCCATTTCTTTTCTTTTGCACTTTTCAGGGTCTGTTTCATACAACATACCCACATATCTCTTTTTTGATAATAAACAAAATGGCATGAATGTTTTTTCATATTCTAAATCATGCGGTCCTTTCAAAAACTTAGAAGCTAAATGCCCTGCTTGTTGTGCTAATTCAATGGTAATTTCTAATGCTTTTTTACCTCGTATTAATTCGCCTTCTGGAGTAGCCAAATTAAAAGTAAAGAACACAGAGTCTGTATTATGAACAATTAAATTACCGATTCCTGCAGCAAAATGATGGTTTTCAGTTGTTAAATCATATACATATCCTTCATTTTCATATGGTATTTCATCCATTGTTTGAATTTTTAAATTATTTTCAAAATATTTTTTTATTTCTAAACAAAATACATCATCATCTACTGAAATTCTAATTTGCATTTCAGATTTTTGGGCAACACATGCTAATTTAGCCAAATATACCCAATCTCTCGTAAAATACACACAATTTTCTTTAAATTCAAATTGTTTAAATATATTTAATTTTATTTGTGTATCAACGGAATGATGTAATAATTCGCTGCCGATTTGTACATCTCTTGGTGATATTTCGATACCTTCTTTTGTAAGTAATGAGTGGTCATCGGTAACATCAACTAATCCTGTATGGGTTGAAACCCGCACCATTTTTTTATGTGATGCTAATTTATGCCGAATAACACGATGCAATTTTGTCCAACCTTTATCGCTCCATGTTTGAATGTCACTTAATTCACAATACTCTTTTTCTTGTTTGCCATCTTCTTCGCATGTAACCCAATTATTTTGGCCATACTTTTCTGCTACTTGTTCAATTGTGCAAATATCTATTTGATTATTATGAAAAATATACACTGGTGTATAATTTGCAACGCTGTCTCCGTATATGTATTCAGCTTTTGTTAAAACAGGACCATAATTTTCGGTTTCACAAATAGTGTTTCCATAACATTCCTCTACCACCTTCTTAGCATAAGTTAATAATAAACGCCCTGTTGCAGTTGTAGAAGCAGCGCAATCTTTTTCATAAAAAGAGCTGGTTTTTGCTCCACATTGACCATACAATGAGTTTGCTGTTACTTTATATCCCAACTGCCTTTTATCTAATACATTTTTCATAAATTCGTCTTTTTCTAGAGGGATAAGTTTTCTTGTTGTTTTTCTAGCCAATAAAAGCTCCTCTAAAATTGAGGGCATAATAGCTCGGTTACCATTTAATGGTTGAGCAAAACGGCAAATTTTATAGCCACATTTTATTTTTTCAGCAGCAGAGGTTGGTGTTTTTCTTACATATTTAAATGTGTCATAAGTAATATTTACATACTCATAACCAGGTAAATTATCATATATAAATTCGTCTTGCTCATTTTGTTCTCCTGTTTCGCAAATTAATTCACCATTTAAATCATATTCCTTTGACCATACTTTACTGTCATGTGATATATTTTCACTCATCATCGAAGATGGATACAAAGAGGCATAATCAACACATGCTACTGGGTTATCCAAATATAAATCACATTTAGGCTCTAAAACAATAGCACCCTCATATCCATCGTCATCTTCTGATTTATCAACTACTGGTATCAATGTGCGTTTTTCTCTGCATTTTTTGGCTACATAACTGGTAAGCTTAATACCTTGTCCTCTTAAAACAAGGAAATTTATAGGAACACTGCAAATTTTTGCCATTTCTACAAAACCAGTTAATATATCTGCTTTTGTCATCAAATAATGGACTAAATTGCAATCTTGAATACAATATTTGGCAATTACCGAACGGTCATACGCGGTTCCATTAGTCATTGTAAAAATATCTTTTGGAGTAACATCATCTTTTGCTAAGCACCACCTTATTTTTTTGGATAAATCAGGTGTTATTTTTGCTCCAATTTTAAATTTTTTTTCTTCCTTTAAAATTTCTAGAACAATGAATTTTTCACCATTATTGTAATAATCAACTGAATGTCCGATTTCTTCAAAATGAACATAGCTTCCAACCAGTAATCCTGTCATATTTGTTGTAGAAATCGTTGTTGTTTTTTTATCTTCTGAATAATCGAGTGTCTTTACATAATCTCCTATAAAATGACCAGCCACATAGTCTAATTTATATGATGATAAATTTTCTTCTCTACGAAAGAAGTTGTATAAATCGACTTGTATTCGTCCATTCATTTTTATATATTTTAAATCATGTTGACCACTCGCAATTTGAATGCTTGTTTCCTCGATTTTATATTTGTTTGTTTTCATATCTCTTGAACCACATATTTCACCTTCATTTTTTGATAATTTCAAAAATTCTTCAACACAATTATTTTCTTCAGCTCTTCGAAACATAAATTCATAATCAAACCCAAATATGTTATATCCTATAATAATATCTGGGTTCTCTTTTTGAATTATATCTCGCCATGCTAATAATAATGCTTTTTCATTATCATAACTTTCAATGATAGCATTCTCTAATTGGGTGCAGCTATTTAAAACAACACAGTGATTCAAATATGGTTCCTTTTCCCCGCTTAATAAAAAGGTTGAACCAATAAATGTAACCTTATCACCTTCTAATCTTGGAAAGAATGAATTCAGCGAAATATTTAATTCAGTTATTTTTGATGACCTATCTAGCTTTTTGTCGGTTAATAAATCTATAACAGTGTCTGTATTTTTTTTACCAGTTACAGACCCTTTAAAATAAGTCATTCCTGAGTTAGCATTCGCATTAAACCCTGTATCATCATCATCCTCATTGGTATTCATCTTTTCAAATAACATTTCAATTGATAATTGCTGTTTTATTTCATCATTTGTATTATTTCTTACAGGGGATATTAACCATTTTTCTATAATAGCATTCAATTCTTCTTCATTACGAGGTGCTTTTTTTGGATAAACTAAATCAATTGAATTTATTAATGTTTTTTCATATCCAAACGCACATAAAATTATTTTTGTCAATATTTCTTTATAATTTTCCGGAAAACAACGGTTTTCATTATTTTCTAAATAATCAATAATATTAGAAGCCAATTTTTTATAAGATTTTATAGGAACTGGGAAATCACCATGACTACTACTAGCTTCAATATCAAAACTACATATTTTTAAAGGCACTCTTGTTTCCTTTTCATTCAGTGGAATAATATATTTGTAGTTTATTTTAAATTCAAAATCACATGTGGTTTTTTTAGGAATAATATTAGAAGTGTTTTTATTTGGAAGTGCAACCCACCCTGAAGGACTAATATCGCGAATATGAAATAATCGCAATAACGGTGGAATATTTGCTTCATATAAGTATATATTTGTTCCTTTAAATATAATACCATCTTTTAATAATTTTCTCTCTGAATTTGAATTATACCATAAATTTTTAGCCTTATTAAATGCTTGCATATTGTCAAATTTAAATGCTAAAAATTTATACTCTTTTCCGCCATCAAACCCATATAGTTTTTTTCTTTTTATTAATTTACATTCGCATAATGAGGCTTCATAATATTTACCTATTTTGTTTTTCACAAAAGATACGAATGAGTCCTTCAAATTGGAATCCCAAAAATCTCCAACTTTTACATAAAAGAATGGTTTAAAACCTTCTGCAATAATAGAGCATGATTGACCCTTTTCATTCTTTCCAAACATTTGTATCATAAATTTGGATGAGTCTTTATAAATTTCAACTGCTTTTTCATTCTCCTCATCACTGCTAGTAATGTCAGATTTTTCATTGTAAATATTGAAATCGTATAAGCGGAATGATTTTTCCATTGTTGTTTATTAAAGTATTGACTTATATTTAATTTCTTTTTGTTATATCAATTTTATTTAAATATCATTTTATTACACCTTTTAACATTTCAAACGCCGATTGTTTTATAAAAAATTGAAACTAATTTTATAAAAAAAGATAATAACAATATAAAATACTAATTATGACAACAATTACTTTTACAAAATGGTCTGGTACTGATGGGATAGAGACATTTATAATAAATCAAACTGGATGTAAACCTTATAGTGGTGCAGGGATAAATCCAAGAATAGAAAAAAAAACTACAATACTAAAATCAGTTGACAATACTTATTATTACGATGATGATATGAGTGATATAAATAATATACAATATACTTTATTTGGACATAATGGAGACCAATGTGAAACCGAAAAAAAATTTAATGAACCATTATTAAACATAAATAAAACACAAAATATATATCTTTATAGGGTTAGAAAAAACGGAAAAAAAGCAGAATACATATGGTATGGTAAATATGAAATTATTGATAAAAATGTTAAACAACACATTGGTAAAGATTACAATACAAGAAATATTATAGTTTTATCTTTAAGAAAAATCGGTGTTTGATATATAAAAAGGTGTAAAATAATAAAATAATAAAATAATAAAATTAATAAATAAAGTAATTTTATAAAGTAAAGTATATGAACAATAAAATGCCAATTCAAGCAATAGCTGTTTTTGATGGGAAAAAAATAAAAGGTACAGTTCTTTTTACAGAAGACTTAAAAAATAATCTTGTCATTATAGATATTAACATTGAAGGTCTTACAAAAAACGGATTTCACGGGTTTCATGTTCATGAATCAGGCGATTTAACAAGTCATTGTGAAAGTTTATGCGCTCATTTTAACCCTTATGGTAAAACACATGGTTGTCCTGGAATGAAAAACAGGCATGTTGGTGATTTAGGTAATTTACAAACAGATTCTGTTGGGTCAGCACACTATAGAATAGTAGATGATTGCATAAAATTAAGAGGGTCAAAGGCAAATATTATAGGACGGGGTCTTATCATACATGCAGATAAGGATGATTGTGGTAATGGTAATAATGAGGAAAGTTTAATTAATGGAAATTCTGGAAAACGAATAGCATGCGCTATAATCGGATATTCCAAAAATAATTTTAAATGTTAAAATTTTCTTGATTTTCTCGATTTTCTTGATTTTCTCGATTTTCTCGATTTTCTGGATTTTCTCCCATACTTGCAATATTGTTTTTGAGAAAAACCCTTAGGTCTTTTACAATTAATTGATTTTTTATATTTTCGCGACCATTTACCTCCTTTTTGTGTATTATCATCATTTAATTTACTTTCAATCCATTCAGCAAATGCCTCCGGTGTTCTGCTTGACTCATATTCTTCTATAACTTTACCATTTTTATTTATATAGCGTAAAGTAGGAAATCCTGAAGGTTCCCCACCAATATTTTTCATTTCTTTAAATAAATCTTTATTTATTTCAGCTACAATAACATTATCGTTTAATAAATGTTTTTTATTTACATGTTTTTTTATGTCCTTCCAGCTTGTTTTTGTCATATTACAAGGACCGCATCCATCCATATACAAAAATAAAAATGCATGTTTTCCCGATGCAATATGATTTTTAAATTTTTTCATATTTTCTTTATTTTTTTCATCATTTAAATCAGTAATCGGTTCCAAAAATAACATTTTTTATAAAATAACGAAAGAAAATAATAAAATTATAAAAAATAATGAAAATCTGAAAATATGATAATATTATTTTTAACTTTTATCATAATCTAATATATATATATTATATGTATTTCATAATTCTTATTTTAATTGCATTTTTAGTAGGTTTATATGTTTACGCAAAATACGATTCTACAAGCTTAATAGAGGGATTAACAAATTCCGAAAAAAAAAAACAATGTCCTAATATTTTAGTTCAAAAAGGAATTAAGCTTTATTTATATGATTCAAAAGTTGCAAAAGTACCTGGTGTAAATCCAATCGAATTTCAAAATTTAGAAGAATATACCGAATACCTTGATTGGCAACGCAGTCAGGGTATTCGATGTCCTGTTTTATATTTACAGCATAGTTATGATGCTCAAGGAGAACCTGTATATAAAATTCGACCTGGTGCCAGTGACTTACAAGGTGGGTTACCTCCTTCTCTTCCTTATGCAAATCCCAATCCAACATTATTAATAGATGCTAGTAGAGATGACCCCCCTTATAATCAAAATATCGCACCTGGTTATGACACGACATCACAATATGTAGGCGCAACAACTCCGTTAGATAAAATAAATGAAGAAGAAGAAAATTTACTTTATAGTCCAAACCCGATGGATGATAACTGGGGTGGTGAAGAATATACGCAACATCTTGTTGATGCAGGGTATTATAAAGGAAACGAAGTAAAGCGTTAATATTCCTTAATTTATTTTTATTGAAAAATATAATTATAAAAATAAATTATTTGTTAAGCACCCCACTTATTGCTTCCTAAGTATGGACTTCGGTTACGAAACAAAGGAAAAGGTTTACGCTGTTTTCTTGCTAAATATAATAAATATTCAAATGCTAACTCAGTATTTACTGGTGAAAATTGCAATTTTAAATTCGTCATTTATATATAATAATTATAATTTAATTTTTTCTATAATTATAATTATTATACAAATTTTAAATAATCATATTTTAAACTCCATCAATAAATTTCATAATTGAATTTAAACTTGTTTTTCCTTGATTTAACTTATTTAATTCATCAATTAAATTGACTAAATTATCTTCAGTTAATGAAGATATATTTAAACTCATTAGTTTTTGTAACATTAACGCATTAATAAAATCATCCATTTGTATTATAACATTTTCATAACTAGTTCGATTATCTTTAACTAACAGACTATCATTTATTTGATTATATATTTGATTAATTGCATTTGCGTAATTACCCGCACTTGATGCTTTATTTTGGCTAAAATCCGCATCCGTAGCACCAGCTGTTTGTGTTGTAGTAAATCCTTCTACCATGCTTATCTGTAACTTCATTGATTTTACTGCTAAATATATTAAAAATCCTATAACAATTATTATTCCCACTAATTTAAAAAAGTCATTGCTCATTTATATTATTCTATTATTTTATTCAGATATTTATTTTTTATACTTTATTTGTATTATGAAAACACCTTTGGACATAAATATTTTATAATATTATTTATTGCGGTTTTATTAATTTTTCGTATTTGCCCTTTTGCATTTGTATAACTAACATCTTTTAAAAAATCATGATTTTCATTAAATTCTGCAATTAAATTGGATATTGATTTGTATCGGTTCATTATAGCAATTGCAGTTATAGAACTTACTCCGGGAATTTGTGAAAGCATGATTTCTCCTATATTTTCAGGCGTGATATTTTCTTTTTTTACCTTCTTAACTACATTACAATAATTATTTTGTTTATCTTCTTCAGAATTAGCATTCTCAGCATTATCAATATTCTCAGCATGCTCAGATTTTTCATTTACTTTTGAATTTTGATGTGGATAATACATTACTTTTCCTTCTGTATCGCATTTATTTATTTTATTAGCCATGTTACAAATAATTAATGCTGATTCATCTATATTTAAACTTCTTAATACTGAAAATCCTTTATAACAATTGAGAGAAACCATTGCTGAATATAATGTCATTTTTTCCATTCTATCTTTAAAAACATTAAATTTATTCATATCCCCTTCAATCAAATAAAAAATATTGTGATTATCTATAGGTAATCCGTTTAAACGATATGATTGTTCTTCATAACGACCATCTTTTATACTTGCTGCTAAATCTTGTAAGTTTTTTCTCTCGATAATAATTTTATCTACATTGTTTTTTGAAAGAATAACATCTCCTACAGGTAAATTTTCTACTAAAATTTGAATATTTTTATAAGAAGGACAAATTTCTAAAATATACTTACAACTTCTTATTAATTCGCTTTCGCGATTGTCTATTTTTATAATCATTTAATAATATAATAATTTAGTTATTAAATGATTTTTATAATAATAAATATTTGCATAAAATTTATAAAATTTATAAAATTTGTTAAATTTGTTAAATTTATAAAATTTGTTAAATTTACATATTGAATATAAAAAATGCTTAACCCAAAAGAGTTCCTGAATGTGTAACTGCGTAAGAACCGCGTTTGTATTGAACAGGATTGCGAGTAGCATTAACCATCGTAAATAGTAAATTGGGTGTTTGTTGAGAAACACGATATGTGTAATGATTACCTACATTATAAACTCTCATATACACATTACCTGCCCAAATACCTGCTTTTTTAACACCGCCTACTGAACCACCACTCTGACCAGTTCTATTAGCAATTGTATTCGCAAATGCACCAGGTCCATTATGTCCAACAATTAGAGCCATTATATATACCCTTAATATATTTATTTTTTGAAACATTTATTTTTTGAAACAATATTTTTAAATATTATAAAAAAGAATATAAAAAAGAATATAAAAGTAAAAATTTAACTAAATATACAATGGAAGAAAAAGATATAATTCATGATGACGATATTATTAAATGCGATGATGGTCTTATTTTTAATCCATATAACCCATTAAATGTGGAGATTACATTAAATGATGTTCAATGTATTCTCACTAAATATGGGATACCTGGTATTGTAACAAATATTGAATTATATAAACGAGCATTTGTTCATCGGTCTTATACTAAAAGACCACATATTGAAAATTCAGAGCAAAACATAACAATTGTAGAACGACCGTCTGATTGTTTGCCATTACATACTAAATCAAATGAACGGCTTGAATTTTTAGGTGATGGTATTCTTGAATTAGTTGCTAAATATTATTTATATAGGCGTTTTCCTAAAGAAAATGAGGGTTTTATGACCGAAAAAAAAATAGCTATTGTTAAAAATGAAGCTATTGGTAAAATTGCACTGGAAATGCGTTTGAACAAATGGTTAATTTTATCAAAACACGCAGAGGAGAAAAAAATAAGAACAAATTTAAAAAAACTAGGATGCCTTTTTGAATCATTTTTAGGTGCTCTTTTTCTTGATTTTAATAAAATTCAGGTAATTGATGACGAAAGATGGTTTCAAGATGTTTTTGTAACTGGACCTGGTTTTCAAATGGCTCAAAAATTTGTAGAAAATATTTTTGAAAAACATATAGATTGGGTAGCACTTATTCAAAACGACGACAATTATAAAAATATTTTGCAAGTTAAAATTCAGAAAGAATTTAAGGTAACCCCGCATTATTTGGAAATAGAGCGCGACTTGGAAAATGGATATAAAATGGGTGTATATTTATGTATTGGACAACCGATACATTCAGTAAATATAACTTCAGCAACAACTATAGATGAAATTAAAACATTCAAAGATATTCAAGATAATATTAATCAATTTGGTAAGGTGCTAATATTTTTGGGAGAAGGGCAGCATAAAATAAAGCGTAAAGCAGAGCAAATAGCTTGTAATGAGGCATTACAAAAAATAGACCATTATGAAAAGTTTGTAAAATAAACAAAATTTATATATTTGTAAAATATAAGTAATGAGTGCTTTAGAAAAAATAAAAGAAAGATTAAAAGCAAAACCAAATGTTGAAACTGTTACAAAACATGTTGATATTGTTATACCTATTCCTAATAAACTGGAAGAAGTAAAAATTGCAATGACTACTATTAATGATAAACGAGAGACTTCTGGCTTTAATATGGCAGAATTTTCTAAAAAATTAAAGGAAAGAAAACTTACAAAACTTATCGTTTCACCTTTAATAGATGCCGAAGAAAATGCGGAAATTGAGGAACTAGAAGAACCTATTCCTTTAGTTATTTCAACCAAAAAAAAATCAAAAAAAATATCTCCCAAAACAATTCTCGTTTTACAAGATGAAGGGGTTCCTATTATTCCAGCGGCTAGAGTTAACGAAGAAGAAGCCGAAGCGTTAGAAGGAGATGAAGAAGCGCTAGACAGAGCAGCAGAGGAGATAAGAGAACCAGGAGAATTAGAAGATAAAAAAAAGAGAACATATAGAAAATTACCAAAAGGGGTATCTATTTTGCCACCGGAGTCATGGATACAAATTGGCGACACTCCTTTAAATAAACGATTACCTGAAAAACAATCTAAAGTAAATGTAAAGGTTAGCAGTTATTACATGAATAATCGTGAAATTTTTGTTAATTTTATTAATTCCCTTTTCGAAACTTACCGCGATGAAGCATTAGATGACACGACTCAAATAACATGTGACGATTTAAACAACAGAACTGGTGATTTTAAATTACTTACGCATCAAAAACTTGTTCGTGACTATTTAAATTTATATACTCCTTATCGTGGATTGTTATTATATCACTCACTCGGTGCTGGAAAAACAGCAAGTTCTATTGCAATTGCAGAGGGAATGAAAGGAGCAAAAAAAGTTATTGTCATGACACCTGCATCTCTTGAAGAAAACTATCGTCTTGAGTTGAAAAATGCAGGGGACCCCCTTTATAAATTGAACCAATGCTGGGAATGGGTTAGCACAAAAAAATATCCTGAAGCGGCTGATACATTATCAAGTATATTAAATTTGCCATTAGAATATATTCGCTCAAAAGGTGGTGCATGGTTAGTTAATGTTTCTAAACCTCCTAATTGTAATGATGACAAATCCAAAACTTCTATTCTACTTCAAAAAGACCAGGTCAGTTTAAATGAGCAAATTGATAAAATGATTGAATCAAAATATCAATTTATACATTATAATGGATTAAGGAGAGATAAATTGCGAAAAATGACAAATAATTTTGAAAATAATATTTTTGATGATACTGTTGTAGTTATAGATGAAGCACACAATTTAATCAGTAGAATTGTAAATAAAATAGGAAAAGAAAAAGAAATAGCTATGGATAAAACGGGTAAAAGAGCGAAGGTTAATATATCTTTATCGCTTATTTTATATGAAATGTTACTTACTGCACAAAATGCGCGAGTTGTTCTTTTAACAGGAACACCCATTGTAAATTATCCAAATGAAATAGGAATTCTATTTAATATTTTACGCGGATATATAAAAACTTGGGAGATACCTTTAGACATTAAAGGGTCTCAAACTGTAAATAAAGAAGTTCTTCATGATATTTTTAAGAGAGAAAAAGTATTGGATTTTATGAATTATTCGAGCGCTACTAAACAATTAATAATTACACGAAACCCATATGGATTTGAAAATAAAGAAAAAGAAGATACAGGATATCATGGGGTAACAACCGACAAAAAAACAAGGAAAAATGAATTTGGTCAAATCGTTGTTCAAGAAAGGGGAACTATTAGTGATGCTGATTTTGAAAAAAGAATAATTTTTATATTAAGACAAAATGGAATTGAAGTTTTTCCTGAAGGTATTCGGGTTCATATGTATAAAGCACTTCCTGATAGATTGGAAGAATTTAATACTTGGTTTATTCAGTTGGAATCAATGAATATAAAAAATTCATCTTTATTTAAAAGACGAATAATTGGCTTGGCTTCCTACTTTCGCAGTGCTCAGGAATCATTATTACCATCTTATGAAAAAGTTTCGGATTTCCATGTCCTTAAAATACCAATGAGTGACACACAATTTGGCATATATGAAGCAGCGCGAGCCCAAGAAAGAAAACAGGAATCTTCAAAAGGAAAAAAGAAAGGAAAATTAGATGTTAATGGTGTTTATATAGAACCAACATCCACTTATAGAATTTTTTCACGGCTTTTTTGTAATTTTGTTATGCCCCCAGCAATTGGCCGGCCTCTACCTAAAGAAGAAACAGAAGTTCAAGCTGGAGAAGACCCTAGTAAAAAATCAGGTGCCGTAGAAAAAATATATGATGAAGTCGTTGCAAATGCAGATAAAGTTCAGGATGAAGATGAAAATAGAGAGGACGAAATGGAAGGGGATGAAATCATTGATAAATTAGCTGATTCTTCTTATGAAAAACGGCTTAAAACCGCGTTAGATAAATTAAAACGCCATTCTGCTGAGTATTTAAGTCCAGAAGGGCTTGCAATTTATAGTCCTAAATATTTACATATGTTAGAAAATATTGAGGACCCTGACCATATTGGATTACATCTTGTTTATAGTCAATTTCGAACTCTTGAAGGTATTGGAATATTTAAGCTCGTTTTAGAACAAAACGGTTATGCTCAATTTAAACTTAAAAAAGATGCAGCCGGTGTATGGAAAATTGATATTTCTGAAGAAGACAGAGGAAAACCTACTTTTGCTTTATATACGGGAACTGAAACAAGAGAAGAAAAAGAATTAATCCGAAAAGTATATAATGGATTATGGAATGACCTTCCTCCATCATTATCTAATGAATTAAAAGAAATTGCACATAATAACAATACTGGTGAAATCATAAAAGTATTGATGATAACAGCATCTGGTTCTGAAGGTATTAATTTGCGTAACACACGGTATGTTCATATTATGGAACCTTATTGGCATCCAGTTCGAACAGAACAAGTTGTTGGTAGAGCACGCCGTATTTGCAGTCATAAAGAACTTCCTAAAGCATTACAAACAGTTGAAGTGTTTTTATATTTAATGACTTTTTCAAGAGAACAATTATTAAGTGATGCGTCTATTGAATTAAAAGTGCAAGATTTAAGTAAAAGAGATTATCAGTTGGACCCGGATAATCCAAAATTGGTAAAAATACCTTTGACTAGTGATGAAGCTCTATTTGAAATTTCAACTATTAAAGAAGAAGTTACAAATCAATTAATTAAATCCATTAAAGAATCATCAATTGATTGCGCTATTTATTCTAGGACGGGTAATAAAGAACAATTGCATTGCCTTCAATTTGGAGAAACACCGTCTACCAATTTTTCATTTAATCCATCTATGAAAAGTGATGAGCCAGATAGTATGGTAAAACTAAATCAAAAACCGATTGAATGGAGGGGTGAAGAAATAAATCTTCAGGGTAAATTATATGTTTATAGAGAAATCGATAAAAAACGAGGAAATATTTATGATTTGGATAGTTATTATCAAGCAATTGAAACACCTGGATTACAACCAACTTTAATAGGAACATTAGTTAAAAAGCGAAATGGTGAATTAGGATTTAATAAAATTTAATAAAATTTAATAAAATTTAATAAAATTTAATAAAATTTAATAAAATTATATTTTTATTCTGCATTTCTTATATTTTTATTGAAGATAGTTGTAAATATAATGAAAAATATGGTGGCATTTTTTCTGATTTTTTGGGTTTTTTCAATTATTTCGCGCTTTCTTTTTGATTTATGAATTAACTTGTAATTATTTATATCATCAACTTTATTTTTATTATAAAGTAATCCTAAAATGCTTGTTAATAATAATAAAAATATTTGATTTTCTATATTTGGAGTATTTAAATTACTATTTGTAAAATCTTGAAATTCATCCATAAATGTTTCAAATTTTACTGCGTCTTTATATGCGACCTTTATAAAACTTGAATAAATCTCTTTTAAATACAAGTTTTTATGTTTTTTTCTAAAAATGATTTTATTTTTAAAATATTTATTATAAATAGTATTTTCCATATTAGTTACAATATTATTTACAATAACATTTTCTTCATAATAATATGGAATAATATCATTTTCTTTTTCTTTTTCTTTTTCTTTTGATAATTCCGGAAAATCCCATGATACTTCTCCATGATTCCATATGTCATCCGAATTGTCATACATAATTACCCTTTGTTTTTTAATGATTGGGATATTTTTATTAACTAATGGTTTATTTAAAATTACATTGCTTGTTACACTTTTGTAACAAAACATTGAAAACAACCAAAACAAATAATATATAATTAAATATTTGGTTTCTGTTATTAACATTATTATTTAATTATATTTTAATATTTTCAATATTTTTTTTATCAATTTTATTTAATAATACATGATTGTAAAACATGTTAAATTATAATTAGTATTGCACTAAATGTTTGAATATTTGTCACCTTGACCTCCTCTTTGTGTTTCATTTATTTTAAAAGTTTTACATGTTAAAATATTTTGATATTTTGATAACCTCTCCTTCCATTCATCTTCTATATGGTCGGTATTTATAAACACATCAAAAATGCTCATAAAATTTTTATAATGACTTCCAACCATTTCGCATCTATCTTTGTTTTGTTGTGTTAAACAATCATAATTATTTAAGTCATAATTTGAAAGATATTCTTCCAATTCTGGAATAAAATAACGACCAGTTATTTTAATAATAAAATTTGAATTATGTATTTTTATTGAATTTTCAAAAGCATAATTTATAGCAAATATTTCACATCTTCCTTTAGAAGTTGTATTTTGCAAAAAAAGTGCATCTTCTAATTCATTTTCTGTATAAACTAACAATTCAAATCTATCTTTAAATATTTCTTTCTCTTTATTTAATTCATTAAAAGCATATCCACTATTTTCAACTAAAATAATATGAAAATTAGTTTTGTATAACCATTGTAGAATACCAGATAAATAACTTTGAATTCTATCTTTTGGTTCTCGTTGAAAAACACACATTATATTTTTTCCAACATTTACAGTGCAAGTTAAAATAATTGTAGTCATAATAATATTAAATAATAGCATTTAATATTGTTTATTTATTTATTTATTTATTTATTTATTTATTACACTCCATAAACTATATCTTTTATTATATAATGTAGAACCACAATTTGGATAATTATAATAACCATTTATGTATGCACCTGAACTTGGACATTCAGGAAATAAATTAGTAACCGGAGTAGTAACAAAATTTAAAGGTGCGGGACTGCAGCAAATATGATATCCCCTTCGGTCATTCGCAAAACCTGAGCGTCTTCTACCAGCCATTATATATAATTGTATTATAATAAATTATTTGTTTTTCAATATTGATAATATTTCGTTTATTTTATTATCTAAATCACTTATTTTATTATCTAAATCACTTATTTTATTATGCATTTTTACAATTTCATCATTATCAAATGGATGTTCTTCAATATTATCAAATGTATTTGCATTAAATTTTAATTTTAGCTTAGAAAAAATATCAATATCTTCATCATTTTCTTGTGCTTCTTCTTCATTTTCTTGTGTTTTTTCATTTATAACCAAATCTATGTTTTCATCCGCCCAACTAATATGTCTTTTATCATATTTATGTTCATTTTCATTTTCATTTTTATTTTTATTTATGCTTAAAGAAGATTGAATATCAATAGCTTCACATATTTGTGGTAATTCTTCTGAACCAATTTTAATATATTTAACTTCATTTTGATTTACATTATATAATGGATTTAACTCTTTTTCAGCTTTAATTGATGTTTCTTGACTTTTTAAAAAACTCTTAACCTTTTCATTGTCTACAGTTTGCTGAATTTGTTCTATATCAAAATTTCGTTGAGCTAAAGTTCGAGCAATTAAATCCTCCATTTCATTTATTGGACCATCTAATGTTTCATTAAATTTTGGTTTTTCCGGAAGCTTTATTGTCATTGCATTTTGAAAATCATTTTGTTTTTGTAATAACTGGTTTTCAAATTCCGTTTTTCTAAAATTTTGAAAATCCTCTACTGTTATACCTTTATTTTCATTATTTTTTATATTGCTTTTATCATTACTTTTATCCATCATTTTTATTTGATTTAACATTTTTTCTATAAATTTTTTATTCATTTTCATTAAATTTTGGTTTGTTTGTTTTTCTCTTTGGTAAAATTGTTTTGTATTTGAAATAAAATTTTGCTGCAATTTTTTTATTTCATGTTCTCTCATTTTTTTAATTAAACTTTCATCCATTATTATTTCCCATATCATTTCAATATTTTCTTTATTTAAAAAATCATGATATTCATTATTCATTTGTATATAAATATTAATTAATATTATTTATATACTTTTATTTATATACTTTTATATACAATTTATCTTCAAAATATGTAAAATTATAAATTATCATTAAAAAACACTTTTCGAAATTTTTCCATATATTCATCTTTCAAAATATGAGTTTTTAAATAATGTCCTGAGATTTTATCATCCAACATATGAACTATAAAAAATATACTATAAATACCACATTCAGTATCGCCATATTGATGCTCTACTGGATGATTTTGGTCAAAAGTAAATTTAATAGGATGTTTTAAATTTTGTCCTTGAGATATTACATCTTTAACAAATTTGTGTATTTGTCCAGGAATTTTGTCACCTGCACTATCAAAATAAAAAATTGTTTCATTTTTTATGTTTACAAAAAGTGATACCCAATGCGAGCCTCCTAAATTATGTGGGTCCAAATTAAATATAACACCAATTTTTGTTTTACCATTTTTAATTTGATTTTCTAAATTAAAATGGCATAATTCTTCCCATACACATTCACCATATAATTTTTGCGTATCATAATCTATAGGCGATGGTCCTATAAATTCAAAACATTTGTATTTGTCTTCATATTGTTTCATTACATTTAATATGTCTACACTAGATAACCACGCATTCGGGTTTTTTTTCCATTCTGTGGGAGAACTAGGTGCAAAAGATGTTTCCAATTCTTTGTCTAATTCACCATTTACAAAATTTTGCTTTAACCAACATGACTCCTTATTGCATACATTTTTCATATATTCTTTCATTTTTTCCCATATTTCTTTCGGGTCATTCGATTTTACTACAACATCTGGGTGACGCGCATTCCATAAATCTCGCAATTTATACAATGCCTCATCCGATAAACAACTGTAATCTTTATCCTTTGTTTTTGGACTGCATTGCAATTTAACTAAACTATCATATTTTTGTTTGAAATTTTGTATTGTTTTTATATTATTTGTTTTATTTGTTTTATTTGATTTAGTTGATTTAGTTGATTTATTTTTTTTTGTATCTGTATTTTGCGAATGGTCTTTATTTTTTTTACCTCCATATGTATTTTTACCCTTTATATGTTTATTTTTTTGAGTTTTTGCTGTTTTTGCTGGTTTAGTTGATTTCGTTTTTTTCGTTTTTTTCATTTTTTTTCTGGATTTCGTTTTTTTCATTTGATATATTGTCATAAATATTAGTGATATTTTTCTTTTTACAAATACCTTTATTCCTTAAAGCCGGGTCTTTTAAATTTATATCTTTTGTTTTTGGTATTATTGGTTTTGACACGCTTTTTAAACTTTTAATTGTTACAAAATTATCTAATAATGTAGGATGCGTTATTTTAATTGACCGCATTAATAGTTTATTTGCATCTTCTGAATTTTTAATATTATCAATATTAATTTCATTTTCATCATCTACATCTACATCTATATCTATATCCATTTTCATTTCCATATCATCTTCTATATTATTATAATCTTCCTGAATTATATCTGTTTTATCTAAAACTTTGAAGAAATTAACGCATGAAAATACATAATTATCAAAAGCTAATTTTACATCACCTGTTAAATTCGCGGGTTTATCGTTGTTTAATAATTGTTTTGTTAAATTAAATATTCGCCTTCTGTAAAATTTTTTATCTTTTTTATTTTTACTTTTAGTTTGTGGTATTTTTTGAAGTAAATATTTTTCATATTGTTGTTTATTCATTAAGTATTCTAATGTTAATTCTGAAATATCCATTTAATATTATCATTTAATAATATTAAATTATTGTGTATTTTACTATTTTATTTTATTTTATTTTAATTTAATTATCTAATTATAAAATAAATGAATATGTATTATGTTTCTTCTAGAGATTCAGATGATTTAAAATACAATTTTTTAGGAATACCAAAAAGTACTAAATCTATAAATGGAATTCAAAAGTATATAAGAACCAAGCCATTATTTTGCAGAGGCGAAGATTCTATTGAGTTACCTGAACTTATAAGTTATATTGGTAATGGTATTACTTTTTTAACAGAAAATGAAGAAAATAATATTACTGGTATAATAAATTTTGATATTAATAAACCAAATATCACTATTTATGGTTTTTGTGTTCCTCCACCATCTGCTGGAATAGGGTCTCTTTTATTGAATAAGGTAAAAGAATTTGCACAAGTAAATGAAATACAAAAAATCAAATTAACATGTTATGGTGAAGTTGTGAATTTTTATAGGAAAAACGGATTTCAAGTTATAACTTCTTCTACAATTTATGATTCAGATGATTCAGATGATGAAGGAAAAGATAAATATGTAATGGAGTATGATTTGACATCTGCTTCTGCTGCTTCTGCTTCTGCTTATACAACCGCAGGAGGTCTGAAATCTAGGAAATCTAGGAAATCTAGGAAATCTAGAAAGTCCAGGAAATCTAGAAAGTCCGGGAAATCTAGGATATCTAGAAAATCTAGAAAGTCAGGGAAATTTAGAAAAACAAAAGGTTAAGGTAAAAATGTAAATTATTAACACTGTTTTGAAGGTTGATTACCAGTTAAATTTCTTATTTGTTGCCTAGTATAATTATTAAATAATCCTTTTCCTATATTTTCAGTATTTGGATTAAAAGCATCAAAATGCTCATGTTGAAATAACCCTATAAAAGGTTGCAATTCTCTTCCAGCCGGTTCAGGATTAAATGTATTTTGATATAAATCACTTGTGCTATTAGGTACATATACTGCCTGACTACATGCTTGCAATGCAAATATTTGATTTCTTAATTCGGATTCTTTGTTTATTGATGAAGCAAAACCTGACCACGGTGACATTGTATTTCCTGGATTAAATATCTTTTCAGTGTTGTAAATAGGCATTTGTTGCAGTGGAACACTGCTTTGCGCTCTAGGGTCAACAATCGGCATAATAGAGTACTTCGTCATTACTGGTCGCACACTTAAATAAGGTTGAAGAAATTGAGACGGTAAATTTCTATCATAAATTCGGTGATTTGTTGCACTTTGAATATTTGAATTACATTCATGTTTATAGTAACTATTGCTTAACATTTGTGGTTCGGTAGCCATTGATATATTTTACTACTATTTTTTTATTTTTAAAGTATTTTATTCTTTTTTAAAATATTTTATTGTTTATTTAAATATTTTATTGTTTATTTAATTATTCTATCAAATCCATATTGGCTATTTCTTTCAAGTATCGTTTGGAACAGGTTTCTACCAGGAGCCCATTTGCATACACCCCATAATTCATGTAGTAATCGTCATTTTCCAATGCAAAATGATAAATGGTGTAAGTGCCTGGCTTCTCATAAACGATGGCTTTATCATCTGCACATGCTGGCAAACGATACTTTTTATCAGTCACATAAGCATCTCCATTTACCTGTATTGTTTTTTCCCTCTGCTCTTGAGAAACAAATTCATCCACAAGGATGGAATGGCATCCAGTAATGACTAAATCTTTCAAGAGCTCTGGATATTTATCATTCGTACATTTATAAAGTTGGTCTTTTATTCTGTTTTGCGAGGCAGGGTGATGGATATCCTT
>Ga0209401_1000382_pt1 | contig 30173 bp, 42 predicted proteins | sample M_140807_MF_Meta_FD_187318 | JGI IMG/M metagenome (GOLD analysis project Ga0209401, IMG submission 187318) | Freshwater microbial communities from Lake Montjoie, Canada to study carbon cycling - M_140807_MF_MetaG (SPAdes) (version 2) | ecosystem: Environmental > Aquatic > Freshwater > Lake... | reverse complement strand
TTAACGCGAAGCAGGAACGGATTAAGGCCGGCTCTGGCGAGAAGATGAATAAGGTCGGCAGCAAGGCGGCTCCGTCTGCTGCTGACTTTAAGCAAGCTGCGAAGACTGCCAAACCGGCGAAGAAATAATGGCCACAAAGCACGACAAGCCCATTCCTCGGACCACCACGGGGAAGGGCAAAACGTACAACCCGACCGAGAAGGGCGCAGGGATGACCGCGAAAGGTCGTGCTGAGTACAACCGAAAGAACGACGCCAATCTCAAGCCACCAGCGCCGAATCCCAAAACGGACGCAGACAAGGCGAGGAAGGCGAGCTTTTGTAGTCGCATGACTGGCGTTGTGAAAAACGCTAAAGGTCCGGCAGAGCGTGCCAAAGCATCGCTCAAAAACTGGAATTGCTGAAATTTTAATCAGGTTATTTTTTCGCCTATAAAAGATGATTCCTCCGCACGTTCCTACTGATGCGTCGAAAGCCAAGGTTGAGCAGACTGCTGGACTCGGCTTGCCGCAGGATCAGATCGCGGCTCTCATCGGCATCAGCGCTCCGACGCTGCGCAAGTATTACGAGGTCGAGCTGGCCGTTGGCAAGGCTAAAGCCAGCGCTTCAATTGCAGACACGCTCTACAATAAGGCGATGGCTGGCGACACCACGGCGATGATCTGGTGGTCTAAAGCCCAGATGGGTTGGGGCGAGCGCAATACCACCGTTCTGAGCAATCCAGACGGATCGCCGGTTGAGGGCATCAAGGTCACATTCGTTAAGCCAAGTGAATGAGATTGATTATGCCGTATCAAACGCCGAGTTTCCTGAGAAACTTTCGGTTCTTTTTGACAAGCATCGTTATAAGGTAACTTTTGGCGGTCGAGGTGGCGGTAAGTCTTGGGCGATTGCTCGAGCGCTGCTAATTATCGGTGCATCCAAGCCCACTCGCATTCTCTGCGCACGGGAATTCCAGACGTCAATCCGTGATTCGGTGCATAAACTTTTATGCGACCAGATCGAATCATTGCGCTTACATGGGTTCTATGAAATAACCCAGACGTCAATCAGAGCTAAAAACGGCTCCGAATTCTTCTTTGTTGGACTCAAAAACAATGTCTCAAACATCAAATCGTTTGAGGGCGTTGACATTTGCTGGGTCGAAGAAGCTCAATCCGTGTCTAGAATGTCTTGGAATGTGCTAATTCCTACAATCCGTAAGCAAGATTCAGAGATCTGGATCAGCTTTAACCCGGAGCTTGAGACCGATGAAACGTACCAAAGGTTTGTTATTCATCCTCCTAGCGACGCTGTTGTTACCAAGATTAATTGGTCTGATAACCCTTGGTTTCCAGAAACCTTACGTGCCGAAAAAGACGCACTCAAGGATCGTGATATAGAGGCTTACAACACCGTCTGGGAAGGCATCTGTCGGCAGACTGTTGACGGTGCGGTGTTTGCCAGGGAGATGCAGGATGCGGAGCTTCAGGGGCGAATTGGACGGGTTCCGTTCGATCCGAGCAAGCCTGTCCACGCAGTCTTCGACCTCGGATGGTCTGATGCCACCGCTATTTGGTTTCTCCAGTTTGTCGGAATGGAAACGCGCTTGTTGCGTTACATGGAGGACAATCAAAAGACAATCAGCTATTACCTAGCGCAATTGCAGACGTTTGGATACCATTACGACACGTTGTGGCTTCCGCACGACGCCGAGAATAAAACGCTTGCCGCTGCTGGTAAATCCATTGAGGAGATTGTCAGAGCGGCGGGATACAAAACCCGAATCATTCCAAGGGTGCCAATTGCTGACTCTATCAATGCTGCGCGAACTATTTTTAACAACTGTTGGTTCGACCGAGATGCGTGCTCAGAAGGTCTCACCTGTCTGCGCCACTATCGCTACGAGGTCGATCCAGAGACGGGTGGATTCTCAAAATCTCCCCTTCACGACCATTATTCGCACGGCGCAGATGCGTTCCGATACATCGGACTGATGGTCAACGAACCAAAGCAACGTAAAAAACAACAGACGTTCACACTACCGACTAATTGGATGAGCTAATCATGGCGAGCTATCAAAACGACGGCGAAGATTCACGCATTGCAAGCGCGATGCAATTCCTGCGTCTGGCCAGTGAGGCCGATAGCGTCAATCGCTCTGACGCGCTAGACGATCTGCGCTTTGTCAGTGGCGATCAATGGCCGGTTGAGATTCAGAACAGCCGGAACCTGGAAGCCAGGCCGTGCTTGACCATCAACAAGCTCGATGCCTACTGCCGGCAGATCGCCAACCAGCAGCGCCAGCAGCGTCCGCGCATCAAGGTGCATCCGTGCAACAGCTACGCAGACAAAGAAACGGCGCAGGTAGTTGAAGGTATCTGCCGACATATTGAGATCAACAGCGACGCCGACAGCGCCTATGACAAGGCGTTTGAATCCGCTGTGCGCATGGGTTGGGGCTACTGGCGCATCGTCACCGATTACACGTCTCCTGACTCGTTTGACCAAGAAATCTACATCGAGCCAATTGAGAACCCGTTTTCGGTCTACTTTGATCCCAACAGCACGGCGCTGGACGGCTCGGACCAAGAGAAATGCTTGATCACGACGATCATGAGCAAGGATAAGTTTCGAGATCTGTACCCAGATGCCTACGATGGCGGGAACTTCAGTGCTCGAGGCGGCGGCGATAGCAACCCTGAGTGGGTTACGAAAGAAGACATTCGGATTGCCGAATACTTTTATGTCGAGCGCACGCCGGCAAAGCTCTACCTGCTGAACGACAAATCACGCCTATATAAAGACCAGCTCCCGAGCAAAGAGTTTATGGCTGCGAATGGTCTTGAGATTGTTGGCGAGCGGGATAGCTACAAGAAAGTCGTCAAGTGGTGCAAGCTCACCGCGATGGAAATCCTCGAGGAGCGGGACTGGCCAGGCAAGTACATTCCTGTCGTGCCGGTCTACGGTGGTCGGATCGTCATTGATAGCAAGTCAATCAAGTACGGGTTGGTGCGCTACGCTAAGGACCCGCAGAAAATGTACAACTTCTGGCAGACCTCGATGACCGAGGCGATTGCGCTGGCGCCAAAAGCCAAATGGCTGCTGGCCGAGGGTCAGGATGAGGGCCACGAGACTGAGTGGGCGGCAGCAAATATCAAGGCTGCGCCGGTGCTGCGATACAAGCAGACCGACATTGAGGGTCGGATGGCGCCGGTCCCGACCCGTCTGCAACCCGAGCCACCTCCTGCTGGGATTATGGCAGCGGCAGAGTCGGTCAGCATCGACTTGCAACAGGTCGTAGGCGTCTTCGATCCAAGCCAATTGCCGACTGGCAACATCAGCGGCAAGGCGCTCAATGGCCAGCAGCAGCAAATGGATATGACGAATTATCACTACTACGATAATTTGACTAAATCCATCGCTCAAACTGGTCGGATCATTCTTGATCTGGTGCCGAAAATCTACGATTCCGAGCGCGTTATGCGGATTATCGGCGTTGATGGCAAGCCAGACTTGATCACTATCAATGAAGTCTCCCAAGTTGGGAGGGTCTTGAACGACGTAACCGTTGGCGAGTATGACGTAAGCATGGACACGGGTCCTGGCTACGCATCGCGACGCATCCAAGCGGTAGATGCAATGATGCCGCTCATCGGCGCAAGCCCAGAGCTGTTCCAGGCTGCTGGTGATCTGGTATTCCGACAGATGGACTTCCCGGGTGCAGAGATCATTGCTGACCGGCTGGCGGCGGTGAATCCGTTGGCCCAGATTGATGAGAAATCAGACGTACCGCCACAGGTCCAGATGCAGCTCGCACAAGCAAACCAGCAAATGCAGCAAATGCAACAACAGATGCAAGCGATGCAGCTCGAGATCAACAATCGTGGTCAAGTGGCGCAGATTAAGGAAGAAGGCGCTAACAAACGCAAGCTCATGGACGTCACCGCTCGAGCGCATAACACTGAGACAATGGCCGAGGTGCGGGTCAATGATCAGAACACTCGGTCGATTACCAGCCAGAACAAGACTGAGATTGATGCTCTGGTGAACCTGCTAATTCACAATATGCCCATCGACGTATTGGCTCAAGAAATTGAGCGACGTAATGCTGAGCAAATGATGGCAGCGACCTATGCCGTGCAGGACGTTGACCAAGGACAAAACCCGTTCATGCAATAGTCTTTGACACCAATCAAAAAACGGGTTATATAAGCGAAATCGTACCGGCGCGTTTCACCGGGAAAATCCGTGGGTAACCATGTCAGAACAGCGCGAATCGACTACGGTCGTAACATCAGAGAATCAGGCCGAATTTTTTGCACAAAAACTGAACTTAGCTCCCGAAGGTGAGGTTGAGGCTGCTGAAGAAGCAGAGCCAATCGAATCTGAGGTTGAGAATGAGCCAGAAGCAGAAGATGAAGCACCAGCCACAGAAAACGAAGGTAAACCAAGCAAGCTAAAGGCGCGGTTTTCGGAGCTGACAAAGCAGCGCGAACAAGCTAGGGCAGACGCCCAGCGTGAACGTGATGCTAGGGAAGCGCTGGAAGCACGGCTAGCGGCTTTGGAGCAAGGACAGGCGCCTAGACAGGCTCCGGTTGCTGATGCCAAGCCCACGCCGGATCAATTTATTGATGCTTTTGAATATGCAGAAGCATTGGCTGAATATAGCGCTGAAAGGGCACTAAAAGAGCGAGATCGGCAAGATTCAGAAAGGCGAGCGCAAGAGCAACAGGCGAAAGTCGTGCAGACTTGGACTAAGCGGCTCGAAGCGGCAAAGGCTGAGATTAACGATTTTGATGAGATGGTGTCGTCAAGCGATGTTGTTGTTCCGAATCACATTCGGGACGCGATATTAGAGTCAGACGTAGGACCTCAAATCCTGTATCACCTTGCATCAAATCAAGATCAGGCCAGATCCTTTAATGATTTGACGCCGGCTCAAGCGTTGAGAGCCATTGGCAAGTTGGAAGCGAAGTTTGAGAAATCTGAAACTAGCAAACCTGATAGATCTGTGGTAAAAAGCAAGGCACCAGCCCCGATCAACCCTATCAAGTCAAGCAACGCAACCGCTGACAATCTTGTGAATTCAAAAGGTGAATTTCATGGGACATACGCAGCATGGAAAGCGGCAAGACAAGCCGGCAAGATTAGGTAAACAGATTTAATGCGTCTATGACGCGAAGGAAATAAAATGGCAAATACCTTACTTACGATTAGTAAGATCACAAATGAAGCTCTGATGGTTTTGGAGAACGAACTTACGTTCACCTCCGAAGTTAACCGCGAATATGACGATCAATTCGCCGTTTCGGGTGCAAAGATTGGTTCAACCGTTAACGTCCGTAAGCCAGCACGCTTTATCGGAACCACGGGACCCAACCTGTCCGTTGAAGATTTCAACGAGACCAGCATTCCTGTAACGCTCAACACCCAATTCCACGTTGATACCCAGTTCAGCACCGCTGATTTGGCTCTTTCGCTGGATATGTTCTCGGATCGCGTGATCAAGCCTGGCGTTGCTGCTATCGCCAACAAGATCGACCGTGACGGTCTGGTGCTTGCTAAGAACAACATTGCCAACATCGTTGGTACTGCTGGCGTTCCACCTACTTCGTTGCTGACCTACCTGACCGGCCAGGCTTATCTGGACTCAGAAGGTGCGCCACGCGACGGACGCCGTGCTTGTATCGTCGAGCCTTTCACCTCGGCCACCATTGTTGATTCGCTCAAGGGCTTGTTTATGCCTTCGGCAAAGATCAGCGAGCAGTACGAAAAGGGCATGATGGGCACTGACAGCGCCGGTATGCGTTGGAAGATGGATCAGAACGTGGTTAGCCAGACTTTTGGCTCCTACGCTTCTGCAACGCTGGCAACCAACACAGCTACCTTCACCGGCTCGCTGACGTCTGGTTGGGCATCGTCATCGACGATCACCATCTCGGCAACCTCCGCAGCGGCTCCGATCAAGCAGGGCGACGTGATCACCATTGCTAACGTCTACGCGGTTAACCCGCAGAACCGTCAGCCTTACGGCACGAACCGTCTGCGTAACTTTGTTGTGACGTCTGACGTTACCATCAGCTCGGGTGGCTCGGCATCGGTTACGGTTTCTCCTGCAATCATCACCGCTGGCCAATTCCAGAACGTGTCTGTTTCGGCTACCAGCAGCACGGCTGTTGTTACCCCGTTCAACAACACTGGTACGGTTTCCCCGCAAAATATTATCCTGCACCGCAACTGCGAGACATTGGCTTGCGCCGATCTCGAGCTGCCAGCCGGGGTCGTATTTGCTGGACGTGCATCGGATAAGGACCTGGGCCTTTCGATTCGTGTGGTCCGTCAATATACAATCAATAACGATTCTGTCCCATGTCGACTTGACGTGCTCTACGGTTGGGCGATGCTCTACCCAGAGCTGGGTTGCCGAGTCGCTGCTTAATCAACAAAGATTTAAGGAATAAATCATGGCGAATCCAGGCCCCGCAAGTACCGTTGCCAATCATCCACAGAACCTGAGCAGCAACCAGGCTCTGCGTTTGTTGGCATCCTTTCAATCGGTCAACCTAGCAGCAACGGGTGACACCGTTCTGCCGATCATCAACTCGACCAGCTATAGCGTTTCAAACGTTATCGTGACCAATGCTTCGACCAACCTGTCGACGGCTACGGTCCCTTTGGCCGGCGTGTTTCCAGCGCCTGGCGCAAGCGGCACCGCAATTGTGTCGAATGCCAGCCTGAGCGCATTGACCAGCTCTTCGGTTGTGTCGCAGCGAACTGTAGCGTCTACGGCAGCGCAGACGACTCAGAACCTGTACTTTAACGTTGGCACGGCGGCGTCTTACGCTGCTACTGTTGACGTGTTTGTGTACGGTTACGATCTGACGTTCTTGTCGTAAGTTGGGCAAATGAGAAAGAAAGCCGATCTCACAAGGGTCGGCTTTTCTCTTTGATCTCAGAAAAATTGCGCAGTAAGCTAAAAGCAAAGGAAGAGCGGGGCAATGTATAATTCACCTTTTACGCCGTTTGGCCCGACTTACCTTGTCGGAACGTCTGTTGTGCAGGTTTCTTCCAAGAACAACGACAACCCTACAAGCTATCGCGTGCGAAACACTACCGCGTCAGTGCAATATTTAAGTTGGCTTCCTGCTGCGCCAGGCAATCCGACTCCAACCATCACCGTGACAGCTCCGACAGCCGGCAATCCATCAGCGTCAACGCTTGGATTTTTGCCCAGCTCGGTTGAGGTTATTGGTGGAATTCCTCCAAATGCTTGGTTCAAAGCAGATGCTGTTGGAGCATTCGAGGTTACTGCTGGCGAGGGACTGTAATGGCACTTAGGGCAACTTCAGGCGCGGGTGGTGGTGGCGGCAGCGGCACGGTTACAACCGTCTCAGTTGCCTCGGCCAACGGATTTCAAGGCACCGTATCTAACGCGACAACAACTCCTGCAATTTCGGTTGGCACAAGCATCACCGGGGTTCTCAAGGGCAACGGCACGGCAGTTAGCGCGGCCACCGCAGGAACGGACTATCAAGCTCCAATCACGCTGACAACGACTGGCAGCTCTGGTGCGGCAACGTTTAACGGTACTACGCTCAACGTCCCTGTTTATGGCGGCGCTGGCGCTGGCACGGTTACCAGTGTTGGTGGAACTGGCACGGTAAACGGTCTTACGCTCACCGGGACGGTCACCACTACCGGCAATTTAACGCTTGGTGGCACGCTGTCTAACGTTAATCTTGCCTCACAGGTGACTGGCAATTTGCCCGTCACTAATCTTAACAGCGGAAGTTCTGCGTCTAGCACCACGTTTTGGCGGGGTGATGGCACTTGGGCAACTCCATCTGCTGGTAGTGGAAGCCCCGGCGGCAACCCATCAACTGTTCAATACAACAACGCTGGAACTTTTGCTGGCTCCGACAATTTAACGTTTGACGGTACGACATTGACCGCGACGGCATTGTCGGGTCCGCTCAACGGAACGGTTGGGGCAACAACGCCGACAACAGGCGTATTTACTACAGCAACAGCGAGAGCTGCGTCTACTCAAGATGCCGTGCGAATGCAAGGTCGCGCAGGTGGGACGTCCGGTTATATCGCAACAGTTACGCCAGCAACGCTCAGTGCCAGCCGCACATTAACACTTCCCGATGCCACTGGGACTTTATATGTTAGCGGTACGGCTTTGGGGACTCCATCTAGCGGTACGGTTACTAACTTAACCGGAACGGCTTCAATTAACATCAATGGCACGGTTGGTTCTTCAGCTCCGGCAGCGGGTACTTTTACCACTGTTAACTTGGCGGGTTCAACAAGCGGAAACGTCGCTTTAACAGCTCCTGCTGTTGCCGGGTCTCAGTCGTATACGCTGCCCACGGCAGCTCCTGCGGTAAGCGGCTATGCCTTGACCAGCACCACGGGTGGAGTCATGAGCTGGGCGGCTGCTGGTGGTGGCGGTTCACCCGGAGGATCGACCACGCAGATCCAGTACAACAACGCGGGCGCGTTTGGTGGGGCTTCGACGTTTACCTATGACGGCACTAATGTCCAGCTTGGGGCCACTGGCGCTTTGCGGTTTGCAGACTCCGATAGCAGCAATTATGTGGCGTTCAAGGCTCCAACCATTGTTGGATCTAATGTAACTTGGACTTTACCGAATACAGATGGAACTGCGGGACAGGTATTGATTACCAATGGTTCTGGCGTTCTTTCTTGGGCGACGCCCACTCTGACGCCATCTGCGCCAACGAACAACACGCTGCCGGTTGTTTCTGGAACACCGACAGTCGGTGAAACGCTATCAAGCACAAGCGGCACATGGAGCGGTTACCCATCTCCAACTTTTGCGTATCAATGGGTTCGCGGTGCATCAACCAATATCAGCGGTGCTACTTCATCGTCATACCAATTGACGGATGCAGACCTTGCCGCGACAGTCAAATGCACCGTCACTGCGACTAACATAGCGGGTAGTGCAAGCGCAACATCGGCGGCGACATCGACAATTGCAGCAGGACCGCCACAGGCACCTACAGGTGTCACGGCTTCCCCTGGAAACGCCCAGGCAACCGTTTCGTTTACCGCGCCAGCTATTACCGGCGGGTCGGCTATTACTAGTTACACGGTGACTTGCGTACAAAACGGTTTTACCGCGAGCGGCTCAGCATCACCTCTCACTGTAACTGGCTTGACTAACGGTACTTCCTACACATTCACAGTTACCGCAACCAACGCGATTGGCACTGGCCCAGCGGGAGGCCCCAGCTCTGCAGTTGTTCCAGCTAATACCCCGACCACGGTCGAATACTTGGTTGTTGCTGGTGGCGGCGGCGGTGGAGCAGGAAATAATCCAGTAAATAACACATCCGGCGGCGGGGGCGGCGGTGCTGGCGGTCTGTTGACTGGAAATGCAACTGTAGCTGCTGCGACTTCGTACACCGTGACAGTCGGCTCGTTTGGTGCTGGTGCTACTGGATCAGGTTCGGCATCAGTCGGAGGAAATGGTTCCAGTTCTTCATTTACGCCAGTCGGCACTACCGCAGTAGGCGGTGGCGGTGGCGGTGGAAGCAGTGGAGCAGTTTACGCGGCGGGCAATGGTGGATCTGGAGGAGGAGCGTCTAATTACGCAGGTATTGCAACATCTGGCGGGACTGGAACATCTGGACAAGGTAACGCTGGAGGAAGCATTCAATCCGGAGTTGCCGGACCGGGCGAAGGCAGCGGTGGCGGCGGTGGATCTGGCAGCGCAGGCGGTAATGTCAACAGCGGCGTGGGTGGTGGTAATGGTGGTACGGGAACTTCGTCATCTATCACCGGGATTGCAACATTCTATGCAGGTGGTGGTGGCGGCAGCACAGTCGCCGGGACTCCTGGGTCTGGTGGTAGTAGCGTTGGCGGTATCGGTGGAGTAGGCGGCTCTTCTGATGGAGGCGTTGGCGTTACAAACTCAGGAAGCGGCGGCGGCGGAGCTTGTAAACTTACAACTCAAAGAAACGGTGGAAACGGCGGTTCTGGCGTAGTAATTATTGCCTATCCGTCATCGTTAGCGGCATTGTCTTCAATCGGCGGTGGTTTGACCTATACCGTTGACACGACAACACGTTCCGGCTATCGCGTCTACAAATTCACCGCCGGTACCGGCACAATTCAGTGGTGATAATTATGGACTACTACGCATTTCTTGATGCAAATAACGTCGTAACTGAAGTCATTCCAGGTAAAGACCAAGGTTCAGAGAATGTCGATTGGGAACAGTGGTATGGCGAGTTTCGTGGGCAAGTTTGCAAGCGTTCACGGACCGATGGGTTTCGAAAACATTACGCTAACATCGGTTACACATACGACTCTGCCCGTGATGTTTTTATTCCTCCGCAGCCATTCCCGTCATGGGTTCTAAACGAAGAAACTTGCTTGTGGGAGGCTCCTGTTGCGATGCTTGGCGATGGTCGGCGCTACGTTTGGGACGAGGAAATGGTTTCTTGGGTATTAATTGAAGAAACGGAGCACTTACAAGAGTAAGTTGTAAACCTGATTAAAGTGATTAATCAGGAAGCTCAAAAGCAAAAGGAAAAAAATGGCGGTTAAACTCTCCCCGCTCGCTGGGGCCGGTTGGCAGTTTTTCGATAACCTCGGGACGCCGCTGGCTGGTGGGCTGCTGTACACGTACACAGCGGGAACCACGACGCCACAAGCGACGTATACCAGCGCAGCGGGAACCATTGCCAACACAAATCCTATTGTATTGGATGCCGCAGGGCGCACCGCTAATCAGACCTGGCTAACCACGGGTGGCGCTTATAAGTTTGTGCTACAGACGTCGGCAGCGGTTACGATTGGCACTTACGACAACATTAGCGGCATCAATGATCTGACCGGCGCAACCGGCTCAACGAGCATTACGACGGTTGGCACAGTCACAACTGGTACATGGAATGCTACGCCGATTGGAGCTGCTTACGGTGGAACTGGATTGTCTAGTATTCCCGCTCGATCCATTCCTGTTGCCAACGTAACCAACACGTATACGACGGTAACTCCTGCTGCGGGGCAGTCCATCAGAATTAACGCGGGTAATACTGCCTGGGAAGCATATACGCCTAGCGGTGGTGTTAGCTCTGTGGGCCTTAGCGCACCGGCAGTTTTCACCGTTACAAACTCTCCAGTTACCGGAAGCGGCACATTAACGCTTGCTTATTCTGGGACTGCGTTACCGGCTGCAAATGGCGGCACGGGACTAACGGCGGTAGGCACGGCCGGGAACGTATTGACAAGCGACGGAACCGCATGGGTGAGCAGCCCTGTATCGGTTCCTTCGTCTGGCGGCGTTGGGACCTTGATTTTTGCTTCCTACCTTGCAACCCCGGCCCCTGTACCATTTGGATCTACTGTTAGCGGTGGGTTCTTGCTTTACAGCAACGCTTTCGGTAGTAGTTCAGGCGCTGGGCCAGGAGCTGGAACTTGGAAATGTTTAGGATATGTTGCTGTTGTGGCTACCAGTAATGCTGAAGCAACAACTCTTTGGATTAGGACAATATAATGCTTGACAATTACACGGTTTCGAATCCTATTTGGTTTAACCAAGAAAACACAATCATTAATTGCACTCTGACTGACAAAATTACAGGGCAACAATTTGAGTTTTCTGCAAATCCTTTGGATCCGGAACCCTACGGTCGTCAAATATACGAAAATTGTATTAACGGCGTTTATGGTCCCATCGCTCCTTATGTTCCGATTCCATGACTGCGCCCATTGAAATTATTTCTCGGTCCCTGAAAGACATTGGGGCGCTCGAGGCTGGGGAGACTCCCACTTCTGACGCAGCGCAGGACGCATTCGATATGTTGAATGACATATTGGATCAGTGGTCTAACGAACGGATGATGATTAGCTACCAGACTGAGATCATTTTCCCGACAGCCACCAATCAGGTGCAGTACACAATCGGGCCAGGCGGTCAGGTTGGTGCGGTATTTACCGGCAGCATCTCCGGCACGACACTAACGGTAACGGCGCTCACCAGCGGCTCGGTGCAGCTCGGGCAAACGCTGGTTGGCACGGGCATCGCATCTGGCACAACTATCGTGCAATTCAATACGGGCGCTGGTGGTAACGTCAACGAGCTCGGTACGTACACTGTCAGCACAAGCCAGACGGTGGCCAGCACGACAATCACGGCCAGCTATCAGCGTCCGGTCAGCATCAACAGCGCATTCGTGCGCGTGATCAATCAATCTGGCGGCGGTGGCCAGTCGCAGAATTCGTTGGATTACCCAGTGGCGTGCATTGGGCTTGATCAGTACGAGCTAATCGGGTTGAAGAGTCTTAACGGTCCCTGGCCGAAGGCGCTTTACTACCAGCCGGCAGAGCTGCTTGGTACGATCTATTTGTGGCCAGCTCCGGCGCAGGGTGAGATGCACGTTTTTGCCGACACGATGTTCCGGCGATACGGCAACCTGTACGAGTCAATTGCTCTGCCGCAGGGCTATCTGATGGCTCTGCGCTGGTGTTTGGCCGAGCGTCTGTGCCCAATGTACGGCAAGAACAGTCAGACTCAACTGGCGTTGATTAACGCCTATGCAGCGCAAGCCAAGGCGACGCTCAAGCGCACCAACATGAGGCCGAGCCTGACGGCGCAATTCCCTGACGTTCTGTTCAGCGGGAAAGCCAAAGATGCAAGCTGGATCTTGACCGGCGGGTTTGTGTAATGGCTGACTTTGGGTTTGTTGGAGCGTCTTACGAGGCTCCCACGATCTACCAGGATGCTCAAGAGTGTATCAACTGGTACCCAGAGATTGATCCTGTAAAGCCAGAAGGGTCACGCGGCGTAATTGCGCTGCTGCCGACTCCGGGTTATCGCACCATTGTGACGCTGCCAAACGGCCCCGTGCGTGGGATGCGGACGATGAACCCGTTTGGGCAGATGATTGCGGTTGCTGCAAACAAGGTTTATTTGATACAGGCCAACTGGTCATTTACAGAGGTGGGCACGCTTAACACTTCATCTGGACCCGTGAGTATCACCGAGACGCAAACGACCGATGACGGGGCTTCTAACGGCACCGTGGCCTATATTGCCGATGGTGTTGCGCGGTATTTCTACAATCTGACAACTGCGACGTTTGCCCAACTAACAGGCGATGGATTGTGGGCTGATGCAACTGTTGTTGATTATGTCAACGGCTACGTGGTTTACAACAAACCCAACAGTCAACTGTTTACGGCAACCGACGCAGGGTCTGTGTACAACACTGGCGGTCTGTTTGGGCGCAAGGACGGTGGATCTGACAACCTGGTGTCACTTTTTATTGATCACCAGCAGTTGTTCTTGTTTGGTGAGTTTACGACGGAAGTCTGGGTTGAGTCACCATCGCCAGATCCGACCATTGCCAGTTTCCCGTTTGCGCCGATCAGCGGTACGTTTATCCAGCACGGCATCAACGCGCCATTCAGCGTAGCTCGATGGGCTGAGACGTTCATGTTTGTCACTCGAGATCTTCTTGGTCACGCCACGATCGGCACGATCAATGGATACCAGTTTATCCGGCTGAGCACGCACGCTGTTGAGAACTCGCTAATTGGCTTTGACGTGTCGGACGCAATTGCCTACTCAATGCAGATTACGGGTCATGAGTGGTACATCGTCACTTTCCCGCAGGCCAATCTAACGTGGGTTTACGATTCCACGACTAAGCTGTGGTTTAAGTGGATGAGCTTGGACGCATTGAACAACTTTCAGCGTAATCGCGGTAACTGTGCCACGTTTTTCAATACTTATAACCTTGTTGGCGATTACGAAAACGGCAAGATTTACATTGTAGACACAGACGTCTACACCGAGGCTGGCAATCCGATCCGGAGATTGCGCCGCACTCCTCACATTGTTTCTGACTTTCAGAGGCAGTATTTTGAGGAACTGCAAATCCAGTTTCAGCCTGGCGTTGGGTTGAGTACCGGCCAAGGGGAAGACCCTCAAGCAATGTTGCGTTGGTCAAACGATGGTGGCTCAACTTATTCTAACGAGCATTGGACCAGCATCGGCAAGATTGGTAAGTATCAGAATCGAGCAATCTGGCGTCGCCTCGGCATGGCCAGAGATCGTGTCTGGGAAGTGTCCATCAGCGATCCCGTCAAAGCCGCAATTGTTTCTGCTAATCTCAAGGCCAGCGCGGGTGATAACTGATGGCAACGGCGTATTCCTATCTACGTTATCCACAATCGCCGTTCCTAGATCCGATCACCAAAAGACCGGCTCGAGAATGGTTGATTTGGTTGCAAAACCCTAACGTCTCGACGCTTACAGTTGGCACTGGGATAGTAAATACTGTTTCCGGCGGCACGACCGGATTGACTCCGGCGACGGCAGCGCAGGGTGCTGTGACGCTTGGCGGCAAACTCAACGTCGCATCAGGCGGGACTGGAGCTAATACGCTGACGGGTTACGTGAAAGGTGCCGGCACAACACCGCTCACGGCCAGCGCAACAATACCGTCGACCGACGTATCTGGGTTGGGGACAATGGCAGCGCAAAATGCTGCAAGCGTTGCTATTACGGGTGGATCTGTAACCGGCGCCACGATTACAAACAGCCCTGTATCTGGCGCGTCAGTAAGCGCAACAACGCTCACGACGTCTAGCACAGTAAGGATCAATAATCTGGCAGCAGCCGGCACTCATACCGTCATTGCAAAATGGCTACCAGTTGTGGCCGACGGTACAACTTATTATTTGCCGCTGTATACTTAATGAAAGTCGATGATTTTGTGAAACAGATTGCTGGACGATTTGATGCCGACCCGCAAGTGAAGCATCATTTTTCAGGCGGCGTCTATGCAAAGCAGATGTTTATCCCGAAGGGGTACATTGCTGCAACCCATAAACACGTTTATTCCCATTTGAGTATACTGGCATCGGGTCAAGTCATTGTTTCGACTGATGATTCTGTCGAAAGTTACAACGCTCCAGCGTGCATTGAGATCAAAGCGGGCACGCATCACAAGATTGAAGCGTTGCAGGATTGCGTATGGTTTTGCATCCATGCAACAGACGAGACAGACGAAAGCGAAATTGATGCTGTGTTGATCAGCAAAGGATTTTAATCATGCCATTTACCGCCTTAGCCATTGCTGGTGCCGGTCTACTCGGGGCAAGCGCATCACGCAGCGCGGCAAAAACGCAAGCTGCCGCAGCAGATCGTGCAACAGAGCTTCAGCGCCAGCAATTCAACCTTATTAACGAGCAACAGGCCCCGTATCGTGGTTATGGTTACACGGCGCTCAATGAAATTGGTGGGCTGCTTGGCGCTCAAACGCCGATGTATGACGCGCAAGGCAAGCCTGTTCTGGATGCCAGCGGTAAGCAAGTCATGCAACAGGGGACAGGCTACCTGACTCGCCAATTTGGTGCGGAAGACTTAAAAACGGGACTGGCTCCAAATTACGAATTCATGCTCAAAGAAGGGCAACGCGCAGCTCGTCAGCGTTTGAATGCTGGTGGTAGTGGTGGTAGTGACATTGACCGGGGAATCACGAGGTTTGCCGAGGACTACGCCGGCAACGCCTATCAAAAAGCCTTTGAGAACTTTTCAAACCAGCGCAAGGACATCTACAACACGCTGGCTGGCATCGCCGGGATTGGCCAGGCAGGGCAATCGGCAACCAACACTGCGGCAACTAACTACGGAACCAATGCAGCCAACCTAATAACCAGCTCGGGCGCAGCTCAAGCAGCAGGTCAAGTTGGTGCGGCAAACGCTTATGGCAACGCACTCAACACGTATGGCGGCATGAGATATGTAAATAATTTGATTGGTCCAACGGGGGTTGGTGCGCCAATTCAGACTGGTCCGACGCAACCAGCGATTATTCCAGCGGCTCAAACGCAAAGCATCCAGGGCAATTACAACGTAAACCTCGGTTAAATCATGCCACTTGATCCAACCATTCCGTTGGGCGTTAAGCCCGTTGATTTTCTGGGGACTGCTTCTAACCTGCTGAATATGGCTCGGGGCGCACAGTCGTTCCAGCAAGAACAGCAGATGATGCCGTTGCAGCTTGAGCAAGCGCGGATCAACATCGGAAAATCCGGGCTTGATCTTGATACGCTTCGGAAAACTCAAGAAGAAAATATTGAACGACTGAAAGCAGAAAGTCGAACAGCGGTTACTCAGGCTGATAGAAACAGAATTGCCTTACAAATTGAGCAAGCAACCAAAGATTCTGACGTTCTCAGAAGGTTGGCAGAAAGTCAGTCAGCTCAAAGCCAAGCTACAACTGCCGGAGTTCAAGCACGAGTAGCAACCGGGACAGAGCTGGCAAATATTGCTAGAGGGCTTGCGGAAAGTCGGTCAGCCGAAAATTTAGCTACAACTTCCGGAGTTCAAGCAAGGGTAGCGACAGGAACGGAGCTGGCAGATATTGGTAGAGCGATTGCGGAAAGTGGAACGGCGCGAGCACAAGAACGCACCGCAGGGGTTAGTGCAAACATTGCAGAACAAACCCAAGCATCTGCAATTGCCAGAGCATTAGCCGAAAGCGGATTAGCGGTTACAAATGAAAATATTGCTAGAGTCTCCTTGCAACTTGCTCAAGGATCTTTGCCATCAGACCTTGCTAAAAGATTGGCCGAAGCTCAATCCGCAGTAACCACAGCGCAAACTGGGCAACAAAACCTAGCGGCTCAGACCGAAGGATTATTGCGTTCAACGCTTAACCCGTTGAATAGACCCGATTGGATTGCAAACGCAATGCAAAATCCTGAGAATGCAATTAGAGACATTCGTTTAAGAAAAGAACGAGCGGTGGCTGCGGGGGTTCCCGCTGACCAAGCAGAAGCGTTCGCGGCGTCGGCATATTCCGTTCTTGCAGACGCCAGAAAAGCAAAAGACCCATCCATTTTGCAGAAATGGCTGTTTGACAATATGATGGGCCAGCAAACGCCAGCCAGGCAGCTGGAAACGATGATTCCGTCTGGCGCTCCAACTGTTAATCTCAATAATGTGCCTGGTTTTGTTGTTTCAACGCCTAGCGGTCCTAGTTTCCGTCAATTGGGATTAGAGCAAGGCGGCGCTCCAGCGGCGCAACCGCGGCCTAGCATGGTCCAGCCTTCAGGCGTCACGCCGAGCGCTATGCAAATGCCTCCTATGCAGTATCCGGTTCGTCGGCAAGGTGCGGCGGCGATATTGGCTCCCGGAGAGGCAGTAGACTTTACTGCTGGCCAACAGTATGTAAACAAGCTAATTGATATGCAACCCTTAATGGCAACGTCCAAACGGGATGTTCAAGAAGTTGTATCTAAGGCAGATGAGATTGCAAGAAAATTAAAAGCGCCAAGTTTTCAGTCTGGATATATTGGAGCAATTGAAAGAAACGTCAGAGAAAATATAATGGGAGATTCTGATTATCAGCAGCTTTCTAAGGATCTGGCGCGGTTGCAATTGTCAACGATGGCAGCACAAGGTAGCGCGTTGAATACAGACGCTGGAAAAGAGTTGGCAGCGCAAGCTAACGGGACTAAATTTTACGCGCCAGAAGTCATAATGTCTCAGGCTCGCAAAACGTACGCTGGGATTCTTGCGACTGAAGCAGAAGGGCAAGCAGCAGATTTGTTCCGTCAGAAATACGGTGAGGCCAACCACAACGCCTTTAAACAATTGTGGTCAAAAAATTCCAATAATCGCGTTTTTGAATTGATGGGTTTGCAAGATTTGGTTCCAGATCCCGCTGAACAAGAGCGCATTACAAAAGAAGTCATCTTAAAAGGAATGACGCCAAAACAAATTGAAGAATTGACTAAACAGTATAGAAACATCAAACGTCTGCGCGAAACCGGATCTTTGTAATGGATAATGTTGAGCGTTTATTGCGTAGCGCAAGACCCGGAACGATTGTTACCGATGCCCATCTAGACGCTCTACGTCAGATTGAAAGTGGCAATAATCCAAATGCCGTCAATCGAGACAGCGGGGCGATGGGTGCGTATCAATTTATGCCAAGCACCGTTGCTGAGTTTGCCAAGCAAGGCATGAAGTTTGATCCATTCAACGAGCCAGAGGCTCGAGAAGCAGCGCGGCGTCTTTTGCAAGATTTTACGGACAAAGCTGGCGGTGATCTTAACAAAGGTTTAGCAGCATATGGTGGTTTTGTAACCAAAAGCCCAGAAAATTACATTGCCAAATTTAACGCTGCGTTGGCTAAGCAACAAGGTGCTCAGGCAAGAACGTCTGAACCTGTGCGGGATGCTGGACCAGAAGACAATGTAATTCGATTGCTTAATTCTGCTAAAAGCGCAGAGGCATCTAAAGTTCAGCCAGCAAAATCAGAGCCAGCAAAGGCACAACCTGCTCAACCAGCTCCTACTGCTGAAGAAAATCGCATTAAAGAAATTTATCGCAATCGGTTGGGTGCTCCGTCAGAACCGACGCAGCCAACTGCACCAGCTACGCCAACAGAACAAATTCCTGCAACGACGGTTGCACCGCAGCCGGCAACGCCCAAGACGGAGTATAAGATCGGCTCAATGGCTGATTTGGGGAAAGGCATCGTCTCAATGGCTGACGTTGCTGCTGGCGGTCTTACTGGTCTTGTTGGTCAAGGAAGCTATGCGATACAGCGTGCAATGGGCGTTCCTGCTGCCGAAGCTCAGAAATCTGTACAAGAGTTTGTTGAGAAGCGCACGGACCCGTTTGGCCGTGCTTTGGGTATCAGCGAAGATCCTGCTTACAAAGCCGAAGCCACCCGTAGACTGACAAACTACATCGGCGAGAACGTCGGCAAGGGTGCGGCCTGGATTGCTGACAAGACCGGCATTCCGGTTGGTGACGTCGAGAATATGATTGGCTCACTTGGGCTGCTGCCGATCCCTGGCGCTGCTAAAGTTGGCCAGAAGGCCGGCGCAGCTACCTATGGTGCTGAACAAGCTCTCCGTGATCAGTTTGCAGCCAAGACACAACCAGTTGCTCCACGGGTTGAACCTGGCATTGGAGCACCAGCTCCGGCAGCACCAGTACCGGGGCAGCCCAAACCTCGAGTAACGTATGCCGAGCTCCAGGAGCAGCTCAAAGCAAAACAAACGGCCAAGGAAACGGCACTGACAGAGGCTGCAAACGCGCCTACACAACGGGAATTGCAAGCGGTTAAGGCTCAGCAAGCACAGGCATCTGTTGCGCCAGCAGCGGGACTTACAGCGCGGCTGGGAAGCGTTGGGGCAGCAGCGGTAACAGACGTAGCAGCAATTGACGAGGCTATTGCCCAAGCCAGCCCACAACTTCAAGCTCGGTTGCAAGGCGTTAAACGTGATCGAATCAATTTGCCGGCGTTGGAAAGCCATTTACAAGCAGAACGGTTGGGTCTGGGTTCTGATTTCTTTACAGAAGGTCAGGCAACGCAAAATCCGGGTGCGCTATCATTTGAAATGAACGAACGCGGCAGGTACCCTGCGCTCTCTGATAGATTTAGCCAACAGGACGCAAAGCTAAAAGCAGCAGTTGACCGGTTGCATGACCGAGCCACTCAAAACGAAGTTGGCGGTTCGATGTTTGACCACGGCGTCAGGCAGATCAACGAATATCAAGCCATTGACAATGCTCGCAATCTAGATATAAACCAAAAGTACAAAGCTCTCAAGGATGCCGCTGGCGGCAGTTTCCCGATTGACGCGCCGCAATTTGTTCGGAACGCAAGAACTCTGCTTGATGAAAATCTGAAAACAGAATATTTGCCAGAATCATTTAAAAAAGATTTACAAAAATTTGAATCTGGCGAGCCTTTAACCTTCCAAAAGTTTGAAGCGTTAAGAACCAATCTTGCCGCTGATATGCGTAAAGCCGATAGGGCGGGAGATGGAAACACAAAGTATGCTCTAAGCCTAGTGCGTCAATCGCTTGAAGATTTGCCATTGTTGCAAGAGGCCCAAGGCTTAAAATCAATTGCCGATCAGGCTAGAAACGCAGCAAAAGAACGGTTTGATGCTTTGGCAAGAGATCCCGCATACGACGCTGCGGTTAATGGTGCGTCACCTGACACTTTCATGGAAAAACACGTTTTTTCCAAAACCGCACCGGCTAGTCAGGTTGAGTTAATGCGGAACACGTTTGGAGAGGGTTCGGTTGGCGCTCTTAACATTGAGTCAGCATTAATCAACCACCTGCGCGAAAAAGGCGGTTTGGTAGAAAAATCTAACGTGAATCAGGCAACTTACAACAAGACTTTAAAAGCACTTGAAGAAAAACTTAAAGTTGGTGCAAAACCAGAAACCTTTGAAGATTTGCGGGTGCTTGGGGACGTGCTTTACAAAACCAAAGCGCAGCCAACGGGTTCGTTTGTAAATAACTCAAACACGTTTGTTGCTCAACTGGCTCAGCAGGGTGGCGGCATGGTAACTCAAGCGGCTGACGTTGCTTTGGCTGCAAAGGGTTTGCCACCACTTGCAAGTCGTGGTGCTGGTAAACTCGGCCAGATGTTTGAAGCTCGCAAAATGCAACGTAGACTTGAGCCAGGTGCCGGCGTTAAAAATAGAGATTAATCATGTCAGATATTGATCCCGTCAAATATGGTCAGCTAATCGCCAAGGTCGATTTGCTGGAAAAGCAAGTTGCCGATATGCAAGCCGATATTAAAAAACTATTGGAGCTTGCTAATCAAAGTAAGGGCGGCTTTTGGTTCGGAATGGCGGTCATCAGCGGCATCAGCAGTGCTGCCGGCTGGATCATCAGCCACTGGTCCAAATGATCGGCATCGAAGCGATCCTCGGGCTTGGTGGTGAGATCATCAAGCGGGTCTGGCCAGATCCAGCGCAACAGGCCAGCGCTCAGCTCGAGCTGCTGAAGCTCCAGCAATCTGGAGAACTTGCCAAGATCGTCGGCCAGCTCGAGATCAATAAAGCTGAAGCAGCATCAGGAAGCCTGTTTGTTGCTGGCTGGCGTCCGGCGATTGGATGGGTTTGCGCCACAGCGCTTGCTTATCAGTACGTGATGCGGCCGATTGGGTCTTATGTTGCACGACTAAATGGGGTTGAAGTTGGGGATATGCCGACGCTGGACGCTACCCTTTGGGAGCTAATGTTCGGTATGCTTGGGCTTGGCGGTCTACGGACCTTTGAGAAGGTTCAAGGAGTGGCATCTAAATGAAAGACAACTTTGATGACGCACTGCGTCTGACGCTCGGCTTTGAAGGCGGCTACTGCAACCATCCATCAGACCCAGGTGGAATGACCAATCACGGCGTCACCAAGCGCACGTGGGAGGACTGGACAGGGGAAAGTGTCGACGAGCAGTGTATGCGCGATCTGGACGTCTCTGACGTGGTTCCGCTCTATCGTGGTCGTTACTGGAACAAGGTCTGGGGCGATGATCTGCCGGCTGGTCTTGACTACTGCGTCTTTGACTGCGCGGTCAATTCAGGCCCCAAACAGGCAATCATATTCTTGCAGCGCGTGGTTGGCGTGGATGATGATGGCGTCATCGGTCCGCTCACGTTGGCAGCGGTCAAGCGCGAAAAACCGTCAGATTTGATCGAGGATTACAGCGATCTTAGGCTCAGATTTCTTGAAAAACTGAAGGCTTATGCAGTGTTTGGAAAGGGCTGGACCCGTCGCGTCAACGCGGTCGAGGACTACGCGAAAAAAATATATAAAACAAGCGTTTAACACTAGACAACGTAATCTTGACGTGATATTTAGCATCATCGCAATTGATGGTGCTAAATAATGCCTGGAAAACAGAAACTTTCCGATGAGGATTTTCTGGCTGCGTGGCAGAAATTCCACAGCGCTTCAAAGGTTGCCGATTTTTTTGGATTTACTGAGCGATGGGCGCACAACAATCGCCGGCGTTTAGAATCTAAGCTCAAGATCAAGCTCGAGGCCAAAGCAGATACTGCAAGGGCATTTGATCATCTGCAAACCCATCATCTGACAAAAGCTCGGCACCACGCCGGTATCACCGATGGGGTGGTAATCGTATTCTCTGACGCTCACTTCTGGCCAGGACTGAGAACCACGGCGTTTAAGGGATTGCTCTGGGCAATCAGCCAGCTCAAACCATATGCAGTGATCAACAACGGCGATGCCTTTGACGGGGCTTCAATCAGCCGGTATCCGCGCATTGGTTGGACGCAGCAGCCAAGTGTAAAGGAGGAGCTGAATGCGTGCCAAGAAGCTCTGGCAGAGATTGAAGCGGTCGCCAAAGCAGCACGGCACAACGTCCAGCTCATATGGCCACTGGGAAACCACGACTCAAGGTTTGAAAACTTTCTGGCGGCTAACGCGCCAGGCTATGAGGGCGTAGCGGGCTTTACTTTAAAAGACCATTTTCAAGCCTGGCATCCGTGCTGGAGCTGCTGGTTGACTGATGATGTAGTTGTCAAGCATAGATATAAGAATGGCGTCCACGCTACGCATACGAACACCATGGGAAGCGGCACTTCGATTTGTACCGGCCATCTACACTCGCTTAAAGTCACGCCATACACCGACTATCGCGGGACGCGCTACGGCATCGACACCGGAACACTGGCCGACATTGACGGGAAGCAGTTCAACGATTATCTCGAGGACAATCCGGTCAACTGGCGCAGTGGGTTTGCCGTGCTTACATTCCGAGATTCCCGGTTGTTGTTTCCCGAATTAGCGATCAAACACGCCGAAGGAATACTGGATTTTCGGGGCCAGCTCATCGACGTGTCTGCGCTCTAAATTCCTAATGGCTCGTCTCTGACAGACCATTGCCGCACGTGAAAATATTCGCCGTATTGGTGACGAAGATCTGACGGGTAACCGCGGTCGTCTAACCAATTAAATAGATTGTCGTGCAGCTCGGTGTCCCAGACCTTGGGAAACCCGTAACGCCAACCTTCTGGTGGATCAACCCAGACTTTCACGTGTTCTTCTCCTTAAGTTTGGCTTCAACGGCTCGGGTATACGTTACGTCTGACCAGCACGTATTCCAGTCACGAGAACCCATAATTTCAACAACTTCTTGATATGTCAGGCCAACCCATTCTTGTTTTGGTTGCGCCAGCCTATCGCGCAGGGCCAGAATGGTTTTGCAAATCAAACAATCGCACCCATACAGATTTTCTGGTTTTGTTTGTTCTGATGCGTATTCCAACGCATCCAGCGCTTGTTGCATGAGTTCGCGGTCAGTCATTTTTGTTCCTCGCTGGACAGTTTCGGCCCTGATTGCAATTCCCGTGGCAGGGTGGACATTGTTTCATTCTTGCTCCTCATTCGTTTGATCATCTTGTGGACGTTCTGGGGGCTACAACCCAGAACCCGTGCTATTTCATTCATGGACGGCAACCGGCCCAGAGACTTCTCAAGCCCACCGATTGCGTCCAATAATCGGATCTGAGCCATCCTCATGCGGCTGCTTTCATAAGCGCATCGAGGGCGCCAATCCGGGCCGAAAAGGTCTGCAAGAACCTGGCACGCTCAACCATCGACAGCCGAGCAATTTCACCATCATTGGCAGTACGCAGTAGCTTGAGCTTAGCGATGCGGTCTACCGGCGGCACTTTGCCGGCTTTCATAACTGCGTCGGCCAGCGCATTGAACTCAACAACCCATGCAGCCTCGTCATCGCTCATCGAGCGTGGCTTGGCTTCGTTTGGGACGCGCAACGCCCAGGTTCCACCAGCTCCATCCTCGAATTCAATGATCTCTGGCGGCGGCTCAGAGGGCTTCGGCAGCGCTTTAGGTGCTACCGCATCCAAGGGGTTTGCTGGCTTCACCTCGGGCTTCTGAGGCGGCTTCTTGCTAGCAGCGTTGCCGTCATCATCCTCAGCAGCGATGCCGCACGCAGCCATCAAAGAGTATCGCCGTGCGTAAGTAAGCGCAGAACCGTACCCTTGCGGGTCGTGCTTTGCTGCTGGCACGTGCAGCTTGCCCATGCGCAGCGTTTCGCCAGACTCGTGCAAAAAGCAGGTTTCTACGCAGACGCCATCTGGAACCTCAAACGTCTCCTGATAAACAGCGATGCCGTTCTCAAGAAGGGCGTCATTGACTGCTTCTAGGCAACCAGCCAGGTCGACGTAACGATTCCGGAAATGTGAGTTGGTTTCGGTTTTGAGCGCTGGCGCAAACTTTCGTTTGGCTGCGACAAATGCTGCTGCGATTTTCATTTCGGTCCTTTGATGGTGACGGTTGACTGGCGCATCGAATGCGCTGGCTTGGCGGGTACGATCTTCTCCGGCTGCGCTTGGTAGTTACGGATTGGCCAGGAGATGCGGAACTCCTCAGCGTGCGCCAGCGTGGCGTTGCCAAGCATTTCCTTCAGCTCGGCTTCGTTATCTGCAATGCTTGCCTCAAGAACCTTAATCTCTTGTTTAGCCTTGACGATCCGCTCGGCCAGCGTAGCTCCCCATTCACCAAGATCAACCGAATCTAGGTTTGGATCGCCTGGCCACTTAGTGCCAAATTCCTCGGGATTAGCAGGGTCGTACCATTGCACCTCACCAGTCTCGGACCAGTGCGTCAGCTTAGACTCGAACTCAAACGCTGTTTTGCGAATCAGAGCTTGTGTTTCTTCGTGGGGCGCAAACAAGAAGATTCGCAGCTCGATGCCCTGGTAGAGCACACAGACAGCTCCCCATTGGGCGCCAGTGATGTCCATCTGTGCTTGGAGCTGGAGCGGACCACGGCTCATTGCTGGACAATCTTCTGGGTACGAGCTGGTCAGCTTTGCCTCGAGCACGCCAACGCCGTCGAGCGTGATGCTGTCCTGGCCAATGACGTATACGCCGGCATCTGGATTGTTGGTCACGACCAGACTGTTGCCGTCACCGCTCCCGTCAAGTGAACAGGCGATTGGCGCATCGAGATGGAAGTAGGGTTTTGGATGATCTAGTTTCAGATGCGACAGACCCAGGCGTGCGCTTGCCTCGAGCAGCAGAGGCACTTCAAGCAGATTGCCCCAGTGCATTGCCTCGTTGGTCTCAAACGGCTCTTCAACGTCTTGTAAGGCGTTTATCACGCTCGTAAGGACACCATTAGGCGTCTCGTCCTTTGAGTGGCCCAGAAGGGCAGGGATACGGGATGCAGACAGCATCGTGTTTGGGGTTACCTTCCCGACCATCAGAGACCTCCAGAGAGAGCAAGAAATAAACAGATCGCTGACATTGCGCCTACGGCGATAGATGCCAGGATGATCGTCAGATTGGAATCTTGTTTGTCTTCAGGTCTCATTGCTCGGCTCCTGGGTTGGTTCGACATAGGTCACGGTTGCGTATTCATCGGCGTCCCAGTTATGGATTTCGATGGTGTTGAACTCCTCCCAGCTCTCACGGTGAACGTGGGCAAGGATGATTTCCTTAATTTCTTCTTTAGTGAAAATAATTTTCATTTCGACTCCTGGTTAGCGCCACGACGTGCAGCGCATGACCGTCACTCTACCTATGGTTGACAACCAGATCAAGGGGGTAAGCGTACTTTCTGAGTAGGGACAAACCCTAGTACAGATTTTCTCCACAAGCTCATCGACTTCGGGCATGATCTGCCGTTCGTTCTCAAGAGTTTCCCTGTCGGGGCATTTCCGCAGCCGGACGAGGCGCTGGCACGGAAGGAACCCGATCGGGAAACCGCATGGAATCTATTGAAATGATGACCTTACAGTTCGTTATCCCTGGACCACCAGTAGGCAAGGGCAGACCACGGTTCTCCACCGCTGGCGGCAAGCCCCGCAGCTACACGCCGGCTGTAACGCGAGATTATGAAGCACTCATTGCAGCTCGAGCGACAGAGGCAATGCACGGTAATGCACCGCTGCAAACGCCACTGACGGTCTACATTTACGCATCCATGAGCATTCCCCTGAGTTGGTCCAAAGCGAAGCGCCAGGCAGCTCTGGACGGTGATATTTACCCTGCCAGACCCGACGTCGACAACATTGCTAAGACGGTGCTGGACGGGATGAATGGCGTGGTCTACGCGGACGATGCCCAGGTCACATTCCTGAAAGTCACCAAGAAATATGCCGAGGAGGGGTCGGTCATGGTCTGGCTGTCGGAGAATTTGAAATGAGCAAAAAGGCAAACTTAGAAGCCAAAAGACGGCTCGAACGGATGCCCTACAGAGGGTTAGATTTGAATGGAAAACCCTTGCGAGATTATACAAAAGCTGAAAAGGAGATCGTAAAAGAAATCAAAAGAGAGTACGAAAACAGCCTCAAAAGCCCCTCAGAGTAGCCTGTGGATAACCTGTGGATAACTACCCTGAAATCTGTGGATAACCCTGTGGATAACCTGTGGATAACTTTTCTTCATATACGCGTGCGCGTAGAGATCTTAGTCTTAGATCTTAGTCTTAGATCTTAGACTTAGAGAGCTTAGATGTAGATCTTAGACAAGGAGCTTAGACTAAGATGAAAGACTCTATATTTAATTTTACTAAAGAAATAAGAGGAGGTTTGAAAAAAATAAAAGGTGCCCAAATAAGCAGCAACCTGGTGAATCAGCTAATTGCTCTGGACATGACGTCAGCGCAAATGCAAAAAGGAATCGAATCGGTTATCAGACGCCGAATTGATGCAAAGCAACCCGAGGTCGAAACAATTGAGGAATTACTTTCCGAAGTTGTGACCGACCAAATCTTGAGAAACAATTTAAAGTGAATCAAATGAATAAACCAACCGCAGCGAAGGGCAATTACGAGCAGAAGCCTGGCAAGGGTGCAGCATTTCCGAATGACAAAAAGGTCGAGGATTGGCACGCCGATTACAAGGGACGGATCTGTTTGCCAGACGGAACCATGCACTGGCTGGACGTGACGATCAAAACCGCTGCCAGCGGGATGCAATACGCTGCGATTTCGATTGGGAACGCTTGCGAACCAACCGCCGCGGTCGATCATGGCCCGAAAAGGCACCCAGACGGGCACAGGAGCGGCTTTCAGCAAGCGGGTGAGGCTACCCTATTAACCCGAGTCAAAAACGCGCCACAGGCCCGCGCATCGGGTTTTGATGATCTGGACGAAGATGTGCCTTTTTGATATTTAAGGAGTAATAAAATGGAAATTAAAATAGATCCAATGCAAATCATTGCCAATCATGGATCAATGACGTCAAAGGAATGTGCTCAATACTTTCCTGAGTTAACGCCAAAGGTCATTGATGCAAAGCTGCGTCATGGCTTCCAAATTGGGAGACTTGGGAGAAGGCTTGACGAGACAGATAGCGCTAGGCGCAAGCGATACGTTTATTTCGACGTCAATGGTCGTGCTGGCAGTCTTGAACCAGAATATTGTGTAGTTCTCAGAACCCTTGGAAAACCCGTGGAGAGCGTTGATGGAATTTACTAATGGCAAGTTCGTCTACAAAGGCGAGGACAATGAGCAGCTCTATCCTGACGTCCAGCCGGTTTTCTTTTTGGGCGACGCGATGTACGTGCCGCATTACGTGACGCCGCATCTATGGGTGACGTTTGGCAATGGCAAACTGACGACCAAGAATTTAATTGAGCGAAACGCTAAGATCGGGACGACTTATTTATGGGTTCGACCGTGGATAGAAAAAATCTTTGGTTCTGAGGATATTTTTAATATGAAGGAATCACAATTGAAAGAGGCTCTTATCGCATGAGTTATCAAGTAAGCGAATCAATTACCAATATTCAATTGAATGCAAGCGAGCTGCAAAAACAGTGCGCGGGCTTCAAGGTTGAGTTAGATTGCGTGGTCAGTCTTGCAAAGAAAATTCAGACCGACGCGACCGTTTTGATAGACCAGTACGAGGCACAAGATGAGACCAGTAATCGACGAGCAAACAAGCGACCTATTCTTGGAGGAATGGCTGTGCGACCTACTTGCGGATCCTGTAGATATTTCAACTTACTTGGAGGAGATGGGACAGACGCCTGGATGGGTGAATGCCGACGCCGATCACCAGAGCTGCTGGTAGACGAGAACGGCAACCAATCACCTGGCTGGCCACCCGTGGACGATGGCCACTGGTGCGGCGAATACTCAACGAGCGCTCTTTCATGAACCACGATCCAGTCAACCACCCACAGCACTACACTCAACATCCAAGCGGCGTCGAGTGCATTCAGATCACCGAGCATATGTGCTTTAATTTGGGCAATGCGATCAAGTACATCTGGCGCGCAGATCTCAAGGCCGGAATGCAAGACCTCGAGAAAGCACGCTGGTATTTAGATCGGGAAATTGAGCGACGCAAGAAAGCGTTTGACGTACACTTGTCAGACGTGCTAAAACGCGCATGATCGGGAACAGGCGCACTCCTCGCCAAACCATTGCCCGATTGGGCGACGGAGTGTTGCCCTATTTTTTTGGTGGTGCAGATGGAAAATGAAGCCAGCACATTTGTCACGGTGCTATTGCATTCGGGGACAAACGCGCATCTGCTGCATTGGACCACCAGCAGCTATGCCGAGCATCAAGCGCTCGGTGAGTACTATCAAGCCATTCCTGAACTGGTGGACCAGCTTGCAGAAGCCTACATGGGCCGCTACGGGCAATTTACCAACTTCCCCGACGACTACTACCTTCCAACCGACGATCCTGTCGAATACATGGAAGGAATCAAGTATTTTGTGCAAGACTCACGCGAAATCATGCCCGACGACTCCGAGATCCAAAACCTGATTGATGAGATTGCACAACTCATTGATTCAACTCTTTTCAAACTACGCTTTCTGAAATAAGGCTAAATCATGATGAAATCTAAAGACTCAGCAATGAAACAACCAGCCGGCTACGGTGTTGGCTCCAACGCCAAGATCCCCGCAGGCGCAGCCGCTCAAGACAAGTCGGGCACCCGCTCCGAGCGCATGGTCAACGGCGTTGGCATGGGCCAGGCTGACATGGCTGGTAAGGACAAGCAGTTCAACACTGGTGTTACTCCTGGCGTTTGCTATACCCACGACCGGATTTCCTGCCAGAAATGATTAGACCCCTGCGTAACTTCATCACTGTGCAACCGTCCGTCAGGAAACTGTCGGACGTGATTCACGTCAACAACCGCGAACCCTTTAACGAGGGCACAATCGTCGCGGTCGGACCCGAAGTCAGAGAAGCTCGAGTCGGGGATCGGATCAAATACGGGAATGGTGACTACCTTAATTGGCCAACCCACAACAAGGACGGCCAGGACTACCAAATCATCCAAGAGGCCGACGTTTGTGCGGTCGTTGAGTAAAGGACAATCATGAGTAATTCAATCGCATCCGGCGTTGCTTACGCCGACCCAGAATTTACGACTTGTTACGCCAGCGCAGAGATCGGTTATACCGCTGCCGCTCAAGGCACGGTCACGCAGCTCACGGACAAAACTACGGCTGTCACGATCAACAAAAGCATGGGCCGCATTACAATGGCCAACGCTGCCCTGGCTGGCAACACCGCTGTGTCGTTCACAATGAACAACTCGTTGATCTCGACCAACGATACGATCATCGTCAACATTTCGGGTGGTGCTACTACCGGCGCTTACACGACCTATGTAACGTCGATGACTGCCGGCTCGGCAATCCTGACGCTGCGTAACCTGACCGGCACTTCGTACTCTGAGGCAGTTATCCTGAACTTCTCAATCATTCACGGAGCAAGCTAAATGAGCATCCATGACGATCTCGATCTTTTGAAAGAGGCTGTTGCTGCGTTGGAAGACCAGATTAACGAATCGTCGGACGATATTCATTCCCAGGCGTTTGAGGACGGCTCAGACGCCGGCAAGAGCGAGCTGGCCGAGGAAATCGCAGTCATGATGGGCGCAATCGACAACGAGGAATGCCCAGAATGCCGTGATGTTCTCAAGCGCGTGCTGGACCAGCACATTGCTCAATTTCTGGCCGTAGGCACGCATTCTTGCGAGCTGGAGCCAGAGGACGAGGACAAGGACGAGGACGAGGACGAGGAAGGCGAAGTGTCTTTTGTTATCACTTTCCCAGACAACTGAAATGCCACTTAAAAAATCAACGTCTGAGAAGGCGTTTAAAGAAAATATCAAGGCCGAAGTTAAAGCCGGCAAGCCGGTCAAACAAGCGGTTGCGATCAGTTACGCAGTTAAACGTGAAGCGGCGAAAAAGAAATGAGCAAGCCTGGCCTTTATGCCAACATTAACGCGAAGCAGGAACGGATTAAGGCCGGCTCTGGCGAGAAGATGAATAAGGTCGGCAGCAAGGCGGCTCCGTCTGCTGCTGACTTTAAGCAAGCTGCGAAGACTGCCAAACCGGCGAAGAAATA
>Ga0209401_1000381_pt1 | contig 30211 bp, 44 predicted proteins | sample M_140807_MF_Meta_FD_187318 | JGI IMG/M metagenome (GOLD analysis project Ga0209401, IMG submission 187318) | Freshwater microbial communities from Lake Montjoie, Canada to study carbon cycling - M_140807_MF_MetaG (SPAdes) (version 2) | ecosystem: Environmental > Aquatic > Freshwater > Lake... | reverse complement strand
ACGTTGCAACATCATTGGTAAACGTGGTGAAACACTTGCACCAATGCTCAATAAAGGATCACAGGTAGCGATTACAGGCGAGATCTCTTTGAATGAATATGTTGCTAAGGATGGATCAAACAAATCGTCTTTGGAGTGCTTGGTGAATAACGTAACGCTGCTTGGTAAGAAAGATGCAGCACCAAGAGAAGCAGCTAAAGCAAATGGATACCAGAACCAACCATTAGATGAGATGGAATCAGATATTCCATTTTAAAGAACATGGGCGAAAGCGCAACAATATATTGTGCTCACTTTTATTAACTGCGTAAGTAGCCCATCCCATTTTTGGAGAAGAAAAATGCCAACAAGAAAAGAAATAATGCTAAAAGCAGAAAATAATAGACAAGCAATATTTGATGCTATTGGTAACGAAGTTTTAAAGTTGCATGAGATTGATAATATTTTAAATTTAGGTGAAGCATTAATTAAGAATCACTTAAATACACTAGCTGCTCGTGGACATATTATTTCAACCAAGATTATTAATAAAGCAACAGGAAAGTGGAACAATCTTTATCGTCAGAGTGATAAGCCATACATTGCCAAGACAGAAGATGAACTTGGAGTATCTGATCAAGAGAGAAAAGAATATACAAAAAGATTTGCAAGTGATTTGGAAGCAATGAAAGCTAACCCAAACTTGCGGATTATTCGTAGATTGGACAAAAGAGTTGAAGTGTCAAAACTTAGCAGCAAGAGTTCATACAGAGGAATTGGAAGTTCATTCTCAATGTGGGAATCAGCATGAGTGCAAAGACACAACACGATAGTGGAGAGATGAATAAAAGTAATGTCTGTAATTACATTTATAATAATCCAGCATCAATGCAGCAGATCAAAGAAGCCACAGGATTGTCTATTGCTTATATTAGATTATTGCTATTAAAGCTAAGTAATGAATACATGGTTAAAGAATCAAGGCTGCCATCAATGGGTAAGATGATGACACACTACGAATCTTTTAGTGAATACAAGCCAAAAGAATACACCAGAGAGCCTAATAGGAAGCCGTATAAGCCATTAAAAAAACTTGGTGAGGACTTTGTATCAATCGTATTAAATAAACTGTCTAGCCAAGCTCCAAAGGTGGTGGCAATTGATTTGGATGTGAGTTTAAGCAAGATTTATTATGTGAGGAGATATTATGGCAGGAATTAATAACATTACTGGAGATAGCCTTGTTAGCAAGCTGGGTGACAAGGATCAGCAGGAAAAGTTTAACGCTAATTTTGATGCTATCTTTGGAGTAAAGCCAAAGAAAGAAAAATATGTACCGCCAGCATTAGATGATTGGGATGAAACAAGAATTGATCGTATTGGTGCTAATGGAGATGGGTTTCCAGATAAGTCACACTATGAAACTAAAGACTAAGCTATTCTTACTGCTTGTTACTGCACCAATATGGATATGGTTCGCTATATTGTGGCTGACAATACTTGATATATGGGATTCTAGATAGGGGATGGTTAATCCCCCACCTATAGTAACTTATATGTTACTTGTTCATAACGTACATAGTTACTTCAAAGCCGAAACGCATTTCTGTTGCAGTAGGTTTTGTCCACATGATGTAGTCCTTAATATGTGATAAGCAAAAGTGCTTGTATGTAATAATCTCACAAATATTAGACACAAACATCAGCATTATCATTAATAAAACCTATCAATAATCATTTTACAATAAAAATATTTGTGTATTTTATTTAAAAAAGTGTTGCATTAATAAATAATAAGAGTATAGTTACTACATCGGTGATTTAAATCTACTTGCTACCGATCAATAAATTAACGCTAAAGGAGAAGTAAAATGAAAGATTCATTTCAAGCAGTAAGTTCTTTTGATACATATGAAGCAGTTGGAATTGCAGAAGGCTTCATTACAGTATCTTCTGAAGAAGAGTATTTAGGCGCATGGCAACTTCTAGTTGATACTGGGTTGGCATGGAATTTACAAGGTTGGTTTGGTCGTACTGCAAATCAATTAATTGAAGATGGTCTAATTACAGCTTAGGGAGAACTAACATGGCTTATGTAAATAACGAAACAAAGGCAACAATCCACGCAGCACTTAAACCAGTATTCAAAAAATATGGTATTAAAGCTACTGTAGGTCGTAACTCTTATAAATCAACACTAGTTGTAAACGTATCTGCTGGTGACATTGACTTTGGTACTGAGTATCAACAAGTAAATGTTTACTGGGTTGATGATCACTATACTGGCAAAGCTAAAGACTTCTTAAATGAAGTATTAGACACCATTAAAAAAGCTGGTGCATGGTATGACGAATCAAACGCACAAATTGATTACTTCAATACAGCATTTTATATTGACATCAATATTGGTCGTTGGGATAAACCATACGTTTATAACAATAAAGTAAGCCTATCTAACGCACTTGCATTCAACGCATTACAAGAGTTAGGTAAACTTCAAATAGTGTACGTTAAATAAGGAGAAGATCATGGGGCAGTATCATACGCTTTACAATGTAGATAAAAAACAAAAAGTTGATGGGTTGGATGGATATAAACTTCTTGAACTTATTGGACATCCTAAATCAACAGCTACCGCACTATTACTTTTAGTTGCTAACAGTAATGGTCGTGGTGGTGGTGATGTAGAAGATCATCCATTAGTTGGTTCTTGGGCTGGTGATAGGATTGTATTACAGGGAGATTATTCTGAAGATACAGATCAAGGACACATTAATAATATAAACGAATATGAAGATATTACAGGGCAGGTATTAGAACTTCTTAATACCGCCTTGCAATATTATTGAGGAGAATATGTCAGATAACTTTAATGATAATTTGGAAAAGGCTGTACAATCAATTTTAGATAATAAAGCAATTGATCTTGGTGACAATCGCAATTTAATTAGAAGTGGTCTAAAACGTCATGTACAGCTTTTATTTTACACACGGATAGATAATATAATTAAAAAGTTAGTACCCTAGACCTTTAATTAAATCATCAACATTAGACATATATGCGCCTTGAGGTTGTGCGCTAGTATCATAATAGGCAGAATCCAGTAGACCATATCTTGGTTTGCTGGAAACTCCTTTCAATTCACTTGCAATTTCTTTTGCAGTCATTGTGCCTTCTGGATTAAATACTAACATACCGCCATTGGGAGTTGATGAAACTACACCACCTTTTGGATTCAATTTTCTTCCTGCATCAATAATGTCTTTTGAACTTGCTTTTGGGTACATTATTGCATTAGCTGCATTCTTATTTATATTAAATGGTAATTTACTGAATCGTGCAGCACCAACACCCCATTGACCTAAATCACCACCCATTGATTCAGCATATTGCTGTAGTGGCAAATAATCTGAAATTTGTTTTGTTGGAACTCTTCCAATATTTTGAGCATAAACACGATTAAACTCTTCTACGTTAGAAGCTGGATCTACCCATACACCTTGAGTTTTACTCATAGGCGCATCAGCCAAAGGCATACCTTTTTCTCTTGCAGCTTTTAATGCTTCGTTATAACGCATATCAGATAAAAATTGACCTTGACGAGATGCATTAGCACCCTGCAATAAATTTGGGGATGTGGCTTCAATGTTTACTTGTGCTTCACGCAATGGCATCATAGCCTTTGCAACTACTGGAGAAAGATATTTTGCAGCAGGTGCAACACCACCAGCAAATCCTAACGCACCAAGACCAGCTTGCAATGGGTTTCCTTCTTTAATACCAGAATATATTTCAGATGCTGCAATTGGCGCACCTATAACTGGAAAAGCACCAACATATCCCTTTAGTGCATTCATAGTTTCTGCATTTCGTGGGTTGTTACCAAAAGTCTTATATAAATTTTTGATAATTTCCCAGTTTTGAGAATTTGTATTGTACTGTAGATTTTCTGCCATAATTATCTTCCTAAAAGACCTTCTTGATATTTGTAATAGCTATCAATAACTTCTTGATCAATTAACTCTCCAATATTATTTTTTCTTTTTTCCATAGCACCAATTGCCATGTTCTTAATAGCTGCTGGATGTTTTTCTGGATATTTCTGAGAAAAGAATTGAAATAATCTGTTATATGTTTTTGGCATTAATGCTTCAACTGGTGTTGGTTGCAATTTACCAAAATATTGTCCAGCAATATCTGTATCATAAGCTGGGATCTTAGAACCAGATGATGATGGAGTTAGTGCTGTATTTTCAAAAGTTTTAATAATATTTCTTCCAGCAAATCCTTTTGGAAGGTTCATTATTTCTGGCTCTAAAGTTGAATTAATAATATCCTCAAAGTTATAACCAAATCTTTCTTGATTGCCTTTTAAAGACATCTTTTGCATAAATGCTTTTCTAAACTCACCAGCAGTACCACCAGCACCAAACCCTTGTCCAGTTAATAATTGTTGCTGACCTTCTGGTGTTTCAATACCTTGAAAATTAGCAAATGGTCGTTTTTTTGCCTTTCCTACAATTGATGCTTCTCTCATTGATTTATTAAAGGCAGCAATATCTTTTGTATCACCTCTTAATGCAAATTGTTTTGCAATGTCAACTGGGTATGTTGTAAACCATTCTGATTTTTTAGCCATTGTAATTGGAGTTGAAAAAACTTCACCAGTACCGCCTTGAGCAAGATTTTCCCTTCTAGTTGCTTCTGTTCTTCCAACAACTCGTTTTGCAATTTCTTTCCCAGATGCACCGCCAATATTTTTTTCATAATTTGGAATTAATCTTGAAAAATCACCACCACCCATTGTGTAAACTGGATTATCTAATTGCTCACCAGAAACATTTGTAATTAATCTATCTGCATTGGTGAGATCATAAGGTACAACTTTTAAACTTGCGCCCTTTAGATCCTCAATTCTTAATGGAACTTCTGGAACTAAATTACCTTGTGCTTGACTTTCAAAACGAGTGCCAACTAATGGATTGCGATTTTTAGGAGTATCTGGCAAATAAGCATACATACGAGGATCAATAATATTTCTGCCAAATAATCCTGTGCCACTTTCAATTTGACGAGCAATTTCCCTAGCACCAGCTTTTGCACCAGCCCCACCAATTACTGTTGCTGGAAATATATCTGCTGCACCAGTAATGCCTTGAAGTGCAGTATTGACATATTGATTACGCATATCTTTAGGCAAAAATGGCAAAGCCCCAGACTGCATTAAAAGTGCAGATTTAGCAAGGTCTTGTGGGTTCATTCCAGATAATTGATTATATCCACGAACACCAGCACTTACTGGATCAAGACTACTAGCAATATCACCAAGCCCAACTTGATTTGAAGGATTGGCATACTTACCAGCCATACTAGTTTCTGCTGGATTTAATGCTCTTTTTTTATTTAACGCATCAATCAAAAATTGTGGTAATAGCTTGTAGTCATCCATGTTTTACCCTTTAATAATCGTATCGTTCCTTTAGGAACTTAATTGAAACAGCCATTTCGTCAAACGCACCATCGTGTACATCATGCAAGACGTAGAACCCTCGCCAATGTTGATTTCCCTGTGCGCCTAAGTAGTCCTCGCTGTGTTCGTAAAACGAACCTGAGATAATTGCTGTCATTTCTTGTCCATCAGCCCTACGACCATACGAGATCTGTCTGCCCTGCTGGTGACCTGCAAAGCATGACATATGCTTCTTGGTGAGTAGTGCTGCCGTACTTGTAATTGGTCTGCCCATCACACCACTAGTAAAGTAGTGAGAGTATGCAATGCCATCTATCGTTATTACTTCTAGGAATGGGATTACTTCCCAGTCTTGGTAAGGCAAGTCATCCGTAGAGATAAGACCATCCAGCTTCCGATCCTCGTTGATTGCCCTGTTAATTCTGTGTTCATGGTTGCCAAGTGTTAGCACCATTCTAGGTTTGTATTGCTTCTCTTTATTGCGTTTAGCTTTCTTGTTGAACTCGTATAAAGGTATCAGCAAGGCATCCATAGCTTCACGAGCAGCTTGAATATCCTTTTGGTAACTCCTACCCTCAAAAGATTTTAATCCTCTGTCGTAGGTGCTTAACGATTCCATGTCTGCGAAATCGCCTATGCAAATAATTACGTCTGGCTTCTTCTGTACGATGAAGTTGCCTAGACAGGTTAAATAAGTAAAGTCATTGCCTTCTTTTGCCTGTACGTCAGGTATAACTAAATGTATCTTTTCCATGATTTCTCGCTGGTAGTTAAAAAAGAGAGGATTCTGCTTTCCTACGCAATGTCAATCCTTTCAGAACTTTACCACCAGCCCTATCCCAACGCAACAACTCCGCTTTAGCAGAAATCAAGTCGTTTGACAATATCTTTTTACGCAAAGTTGAAGTCTTTAACCGACCAAGACCAAGTTGTAAGCAAAGTCACTAGTGGCAACCAGAAGTCCACCTGTAGCGTTAGGTAGTAGTAGCTTAGTGCCAGCCATAAATCTTTTAGCATCCTGCATAAGTCTTTCATCAGCTTCTGCCTGTGTCCATGTGGTTGTTGGTGTGATGCCACCTGTAGCACCCCAACCGATAGTAAGCACTCCAGCAGGGCAGTAATACGCTTTAAGATGGCATCCCTCAAATCGCTTGATAAGGGATAGCAGTACCTCTAGTTCGTTCATTTTTTAGATGTAAAGACACGATGTGCAAAGTAGAAGCCTAAGATAACTCCAACAAGTTCTTTATCCCACTCGCTGAGTACGAAGCCTTGTGTGTACAGACAGAACCACCAGATAAGAATGGCAGTAGTAGCACAAGCTGGGCGAATGATTCCGTTCCACGCATCTACCCAAGCTATGCCTGTAGGTGTTACGTTACGCATCGCTTCCATGAACGCATCAGCATCCTTTAGTTGCAAGTCTGCATCAGTCTTAACCTCAATCTCTTTAATGCCCAAGTCATTAAGTAGTTTTAGTTTAGTTAGTTCTCGTTCTGCCCTAGCAGCTTCCACAGCTTCTTGTGCCTTGATTGCATCTAGTTCGTGCTTGTGGTCTTGGTGCTTAGTCCATGCGGATGATAACTCACCCCACACCATGCGGAATACTGATCCACCTAAAAAGCTAAATAATGCACCCATTTAACTGTCCAATTCTTGTCGTTCATTAATCTGTATTGATAATGAGCCATCAGACCAGATACATACCTCTGATTCGTCATCAAGCAAGATAATGAGTTCATCATCAAACGTGCCGACACCCTCAATGGTCTTGCCTTTCATGTGTTCAAAATAGCCTTGCAACGTACCCCTGATTTTAGTAACAGTCATGTACAACTCCACTCAAAGCACCACTATCAATAATCTCGTGTGTCAGTTCACGTTCAGCGATACATCCATCACAAGTCGTTTGATCACCCTCTACGTTGATAATAAATGCTGATTTGCAGTTATCGCAGAGAGTGATTTGGTTTATAAAAGACTGCTTCATTTGTCAACCTTGTGGTCTAGTTTCTCAAAAATCTTATCTAGCATGGATTCTAGTTTGTCAAACCTTTGCTCTAGTTCATCCTTGCGTACATAGTGAGTAGGAAGTGATATTTCAATCTTTTGCATATCTGCTTTAAGACCTTGTACCGCATCCCATAGCTGTCTAGCGAACCAGCCAAGAACAGAGAGAACAGTACCAATAATAATGTTGATGATTGATTGATCCATATTATTGTCCTAGTAAGCCTTGAATTTCACCTAGCCCGAATGAGTAGGTGGCTGGAGTTTGTAAGCCTTGTTGCAATCTACCTTGATTTGCTCTTTGGGCTGCTTGCTGTTTTAGTAATTCAAGTATCTTATTTTGACCAGCAGGATTTGGATTAAATAATATACGTTGTAACTCTTCAGCCTTTGCTGGGCTAATTCCACCTGCACGAGCAGCACCACGTCTTGCCAAGTTTGTTGCTGCACCCATCATATTGCCAGATGCTAATTGTGCGCCAGTATTCAGCAAGTCAGCTACCATGCCAGCATCTTCTGTTTCAATTGCATTAGACTGCGTAGGAGATCCACCTTGCACACGCTTACTAGTCTTTAGCAATTCTTTCTGTGCGCCAACTTGCTTAACAAAGTCATCAAACTGTGACTGACTATCAAAAGCATAGCGTAGTGCTGATTTCTGTCTTGGTGATTTGAATACTAAGTTAGTGATGTCAGTTGCTAATGATTTTGAATACTTATCTTTAATTTGAGATAGCATACCAACACGAAACGCTTCTTTCTCTGATGGCTTCATTTTTCTTAACGATGCAAGAAGTTCGTTAGCATCCATTTTCATGTAATCAAGACCATCTTTATACGCAGATTTTAAACCTTCAGAATCTGCAAATTTAGCATTTGCTTTACGATAGTCAGGATTATATTGCTTGATTAAATCATTAAATTCTTTTTTAACTTTAGCAACGTCAGCACCATAGCCAGTCATCTTACCTGTAAGTGTGTCTGTTTCTTTTTCAATGACGGCATCTAAACCTTTTTTGATTTCGTGCAAAATGTTTGTATTAATGAACTGAGCATTGCGAATTTGCTCTAGTGCTGGTAATGGAGTTTCACCTAGCGTATTTGCACGTCTTACAGCGTTTTGATACGCATCTTGGAATACTTGTCTGTCAGTAAACTTGCGGAATGGAACTGCTGGTAAGTCTAATTGATAAGCCTTTGGATATGCTTTACGAGCAGCTTGTGTCTGTGCTTGCTCTAGTTCGTTGATGTACTCAAAGCCAAACTTACCGCCAGAGTTTACGTTAGCCTTTTGCTCTAAGCCAGTAATTAGTGATCCAGCTAAATCATCGTTACGTTGCTGTAAGAAGTCTGCTGTAGCATTTTTAGCTTTGCTTGGGATTACGTTTGCAGCATAGCCAAGACCTCTTAGGTTCTCACCCAAGTCAGCAATAACAGGATCAGGTACACCAAGTCTGCGATACTCTTCCAACATATCTTGTGCATCTTGTGCAGTAAGATTATCTTGCTCTAGTTTCTGTGCAAGTTTGCGTGTAGCGAATTTATTAGCGTTAGTCAATCCAAGACTGTCGGCAACACTTCTAAACGCACGACCTGTAAGGTTAATTGCTGATGGTGCAATACCGCCAATGCCAGCACCTAGAATAGTTCCAGATGCAACATCCATAGGAACGTCAGCCATCTCTTTAGCAGTTCCGAATCCTGTAACACCGCCAGATATACCACCTGCTGCTGCACCACGACCAAGAGTGCCTAGTGCAGATGTACCAGTCATTAAACCTTTAGCACCAAGACCAACAGCACCAAGTGGCAATGCAAGTCCACCAGCAAGTTCTAAACCTGTCTGAGTGACTGGATAGTCTTGACCAAACTGTGATTGCTGCGCCCTTAATCGATCACGAATTGTCTTGTAATCTTCATCGCTAAATGCAGAACGGATAGCAGCTTCTGCTTCATCACCGAACCCCATGCCAAGACCTTGACCAATTAAAGCACGAGCAGCTTCAGCACCACCGCTATATGGTATAGGTGGATTCTCACGATTATATTGTGAAATTTCTTCTGGTGTGGCACGTTTAGCAGTAACAGCTACTGGTGCTGCACTAACTTGGTATTGGCCAGATGGTAATTTCTTAATGGTTTCATCTACAGCCATGTCATCATTCCAGCCCATTATTTGCCACCTTTCACTTTGCGTACACCTGTATTGCCATCAAGATAAACACTACCAGCAGGAAGTTTTTTATACTCTGCTGAATCACCAAAAAATACAGGCTCAAATGTAGGAACTGGAATTTGCTCTGGTGCAGAATAGCCAGCAGATTCTGTCAAACCACCAGATTTTCTGCGTGAAGTAACAATTTGATTTTGCATTGCAACTGTTTGAGCATTAATATCACGAATTTTTTGTAATGACCTAATAATATCTTGTGTACTTTTGGCATTAGTAAGTTCATTTGCTGCACGAACTGCATCGCCTTCTGTTTGAGTACCTTTGTTAAGACGTAATGTATCATTAACAAGTTTAGTCTTAAATTGCTGGAAGTCGTTGTACGCAAGAACTTCTGGATTTGTTGATCCAAGTGCTGATTGAGTAGCCAATTGAGCATTTTTAACTGGATTAAATTTAATACCACTAGTAATAAGTGATTTCATTTGTGAATCAACTTGATTAGCCAATTGGCTAGATTCATAAGCAGAAGTTATGTTTTCACTTTCCATTTTTAATGCGCCAGCAGGTAATACTTTTTGATTCTTTTGATCAGCAAGTTGTCTTTGTAATGCTTGTTGATTTAAAGCCATCTGACGTTGAAATTCTTGTTGAGTAATTGTGTTATTAGCTAACATTTGTTGTAATTCAAAAGAACGATCATTTTGCTCTTTTCTTGCAGCAGCAGATTCTGTACGACCTACATATCCAGCTTCCATAGTTGCTAGTTGATTCATGACTGTTTGTGATTTTTCATCATCAATAAGATTGTTTGCATATGACTGTTGATATGTCTTAGCAAGTTTTTGTACCTGTGGAGATTCAGATTGAACAAACATATCAAAAGGATTTGTTTGCTGACCAGATTGCAAAAATCCAGCCTTGCGTAAAGATGGAACTAAATCAGCACCAGTTTTTAATGCAGCCAATGGATCTTTAGATTTTCCAACTATTTGTTGCAGCACACCCATATCAATAGTACGTTGCTCTGGACTAACTAATTGACGAGTAGGCTCTGGCATTACAGATTGTAGATTGTAGTTTGGTGATGTTGCATCTGGTGCAGTAGCAGCAGGAATAAAGTACGGATTGCCTTGTACTTCTTCATACTGTGCTGGAGTTGTTTTAATCAACTGTGGTGCTAATGTTTCCATCTCTGTTTGTCTGCGTAGATCACGTTCAGCGATAGCTTTGTTGCGATTCATCTCGTCAATCTTGGCTTTAGTTTGGTAATCTTCAACTGCGCCAGAGTAAACACCCTGTGCGCCCTGCATACCAGCCTGTGCAGTATTAGCAAGAATACGACCAAGACCTAAGTTTTGGTTTTTAGGAGTTGCAAGGTAGCCAATCAATGCGTTAGCAATGCCTGTACCGATAGAACGCTTACGCAAATCTTCAACAGGCTGTGCGCCTAGCAGTCCTTCCAAGTAAGCTGGTGGTGTCGTTCCCAATCCACCAAGTAAATCTAATAATCCGTTTGCCATGATTTTTTCCTATAACAATGAGATAGGTTGATATTGTTGTTGTTGTCTTTTTCGCAATTCATCTAGTAAACTTTCTACACCGCCACCACCTAGACCACCTTGTGGTGCTTGACCTTGTGTAATTCTACCTTGTGGTGCAGGAGAACGAGGAGTAGGTTGAAATTTACTTGCAATTGCATTTGCACCAGCAAGATTGTCAATAGTTGCATATGGTTTAAGTCTGTCATATAGCGTAGGATTTGCAGCCATAATGTCAGTACCAGCACCTGTAGCATACTGACTTAAATTTGAAATTCCACCAGCACCTTGTGCAGCAGAAATAGGTTCAAATGCCATTAATCCAGCACCAGAGTTTGCTAGTTGAATACCAGTTCCAGTAGCACCACCAATGCCTGTTCCAGCACCAACACCACTTGCTAAAGTAGATCCTTCTAATGCTGTAGGAAGTGCAGATGATGCTGCAATATCACCTAAAGCAATACCAGTACCGCCAGCAGCAGATCCAGCACCAGAAGCAAGACCTGTTCCAGCACCACCAGCAGCAGCACCACCAGTAGCACCACCAAGTAAGCTACCTATTCCACCAGTAGCTGCGCCACCTACACCGCCAATCGCAGCACCTTTTAATATATCTCCAATACCTTTACCTTGAAGTAATTTACTACCGCCACCTACAGCAGCCCCTATCATTATTGGAATAGCTAGTTGCCCCATGTTAGTATCCTTTCACTTTACCAACTACGAAGCACAATGGCTCAATAACCGCACGATAGATACGACCTAGTGGATCACGTTTCTTGCCACGCATCTCTTTCCACAAGTCAGCAGTACGATGACGAGCAATATGCTCTGCAACGCTTCTTACAGCGTTCCTAAAAGCGTTTGGAGTGCCGTTGAAGGCATATGCTACAACTGGTAAGAATAATGTATGATAGCCCTTCTCAACTGTCTTAGCGTTAGGCATAGATGCTGAGTGTTTTAGCCAGATAGCTTGACGGAATGAACCGAAGCCGTATGCTTCATTCATAGCCGTACATACAATCTTGCCACCAGAAGTAGTTGACTGTGTTACAGAACCTTGTGGCGCACCATACACAGAACCCAAGTAAGTAGATAGCTTGCTGTAAGGTAGATTTTGTTGGTAGTTAAACTTGTTGATGTCAGCATCCAACGCTTTTTGTTGGTAGCCTTCCATTGCTTGACCAGATTTCAATAACTGGTTGATGTCGTTATAATCGGCAGCAGCTAGTGTAGGTGCAGCTTGACCAGCAGCCAATTGACGAGATAAGTCGGCAGCAGAAGTAGAAGCAAGTCCACCAGCAGCGTTCAATTGATTTGTAAGTTGTTGTTGACCGACACCAGTAAGTGCTTGTGCGCCAGCTAATTGGTTTGAAAGATTTTGTTGTGAAACATTAGCAAGACCTTGTGTAGCAGCCAATTGATTTGCGAATGTGTTTTGTCCAGCTTGAGCAAGATTTGTTGCACCAGCCAATTGATTTGCAATATCTGATTGTGATAGTGAACCAAGTCTGCCCATTGCAGCTTCTTGTAGTCCACGTTCGTTGCCATAGTTTTGGAACGCAAGTTCACCATACTTGTTAGCAAGTGTATTAGCCAATGTTGTTGCTGCACGATTTTGCAAGTCAGCAGATACATTAGAGCCATAACGACCAGCCTGTGCTGCACCGCCTTGTGCTTGCTTAATTGCATCGTAGTAGTTAGTTTGTGCTGCCTGTGCTGCACCGCCCAAAGCCTGATTAAAGTATGGATTTGAGTTTAGGTATGATCCACTTGCTGTAGCTTGATTGTATGGGTTAGCAGCGTTTGTAATGTTGCCAGCAGCCAAGTTAGAATATACGTCATTAGACAATGATGGTGTCGTGTTAGCACTTCCATATAAGTTTTGATACTGTGGAGTAGCTTGGTTTCTTAATGCGCCACTAGCCATGCCACCATATACAGCATTGGCCAAGTTTGGACTTGTTTGTGCGTTATTATAAATATTTGCGTACATAGGATTGGCAGCGTTTGTAGCAGTCTGCAAGTTACCTAAGTTAGCTTGAGCAGAAGTCAATAATGGATTGCCAGCCAAAGCACGATTTGTATTAGCTTGAAGTGCTGCTTGAGTGGCTTGTGATGGGCTGACATACATCTGACCACCATAATATTGTGGAGTGTTGCCTTGATATAAGTTTTGTGCTTCATTCAGACCATAACTAATGTATGGTTTGAGCATAGGATCGATCCCAGTTTGGGATGTTTGTGTCTGACCACCACCGCCACCGCCTTCAAGTGTCATGCGTTTACCTACTGGTGAAAATGCCTTTTCTGGCAACATATCTAGATGATTGTATCTCATAATTCCATACTCCAAACTTTAGGTTTAAATCCTAATAATCTTGCTGATTTTTCCCACCCCTTACGGACAGATGAGAAAGTTAATTTATCACAGCCACCTTGCCTTGCAATTGTCTTAGCGTGTTCAAGTCCATCTAATACGTCTTGATGATTGCTTGAGTATGCTGCCCAGATATGCAACTCCTTGCCATTCGGCTGTAACACCATAAATCCTTGACCTACCATCCATAACATTGCCCTCTGCTCATAGCAATCGCAATATATGTCCTCTGGTAGCCACTCCGAGTGACCTTTAGCCCTTACAGCTTCTAGTCCAAATCTTACTTCATCCCACACAGTTCTTAATTCGTTTGGTGCAACGTATCTCATCCGACCACCACATACCTAAATGTCCTGCCAGCAGTCGTATTGGCTGCATGACGAATGGTGATTGAGCCTTTAGCGTTAGTATCAAGGTAGTAAGCGTAGCCTGATGCGCCAGAAGTTGTTGGTGTTAAAATAACGACAGAATCAAAGCCGATTCGTTCATCATAAATAACTGTAGAAGTTGCGCTACCTACAGCTATGGTGATTGATCCTGTGTTGTTGGTCTTGCCGTTCATTGTATTGTTGACTACCTCTGATATTTCACGAGGATTTGCGCCAGCAGGATTAAGTACACGAAACATTAGCGAGTTCCCTGTCCTGTGATGTCAATGTCAATGCCGATGATATTTGACCAACGTGCGCCAGTAGGTTTGATTGATAGCTTGTGATATTTTCCTGCACTACGCAATGGTACACGATTTTCAGCATCAGCAGGTATGTAAGAACCAAAGTCAACTACTTGATTTAATTTAACCTCAGATGCAATTGCTACGTCAGCAGATCCATCATCTACAATCGGTCTTGCAAGAGTAATGACAGAAGGCATCTCACTACCAATTTGACCTGTATCAATCTGTGCTGATGAAGGCTGACCTGTAAAGGTTACAATCTTTGTACCCCTAGTACCAGCCAATAAGAACTTGCCACCAGAGAATAGATTACTATCAAATGATGTGGTGATGGTGTCCATGTTTCCGTACAAGTCCATGCCCTCTAGCGTAGTGCCAGCAGTAGCAGATGATGCCACATAGTTTGTGTCAGTCGTTCCGTAAGTCCACTTCTGTACTTGCCAGTTATAAATAAGTAGCGTTCTATTGCCAAATGTGTCCAAGAAGTTCCATATCACAATCTTGCGGAATGGATCAACTGTAGTTGACATTGTATCTAGTGAAGATGGGTTAGCGTTAGAGTAGAACCAACGATCAATCTTTTCGTTTCCGATAGGTGTTACTGATTGACCATCGCAAGCATAGAAACCTTCTTCACCCAAGAAGAATGTCATGTTGCCGTACTTAGCAATTGAGTTACTTTGCGAACATCCTAGACTGCGTGAGATGGTATCAAACTGAAAGAATAATGGTGATCCAATGTACGACATACGCACAATGGCACGTTCTAGCAAGATTAATCCTGTTTCTCCACCTGTGATGCCTGTAATGTTACCGCCATCTGGAATAATCTGGAAGTCAGACTGTGATGCAGCACCAGCAGTCCAGTTAGTTTCATCGTTGATGTTAGACCATTGAACCTTGTTAGCGTTAGTTCCACTATCCAAGTTAGCTGATACAACAAAGTCACGCACCACAGTCACAAATTTAGCAATAGGTGCAGCAGCAGCCAAGTCATCAAATGTTGTACTTGAACCTAGCGTAAAATACTGTAATTTGTTGACATTGTTGGCAGCAATAACTGTATCACCAAACTGTACAAATCTCCATCTATCTACGTTGGAGTAGTTGCCAGTTTTTGATACATTATCCATTGCTAGTGTAGATCCATTTAACCTAAATAGCTTAGTTGCACCACCAGCAAATACGTTTGTTGTAGCACTAAAACGACCAGCAAATACGTTGTTAAGGCTTTCACTAGCAGCAGCAGAATAATCTACGGCAGTAGGAAATGGAACGAATCCTACGGCAGCAGGAACTACGTTTTTAGCAACAGACAAGTTCTCAACGATACTAGGTTGATCTGGTGTCCACTCTGTAAATGTTATGCGCTGTGTTGCCATATTATTCGTACATTATGTTAATTGAACCAGCATCAAATGTATCTGTGCTAGTTGTAGTAATGCGAACTCGGTCTAATACGCCTGATAATGAAGGTGAAGTTCCTGCGCCAAAATTACCAAACGTATTATTATCTGACCTTCCCATTGTATGATTTGCAATATAAGTAGTTCCAGTTAATAAATTAATTGTCATAGAACCACTTAAAATTTGAGCTGCACTATTTGAATATACAACAAATCCTGCTGTGCTATTTGCATTTCCACCTGTGGATGGTGAAATAGTCATCCCCATACTGCTATACCCTGTTGAAGTAACAGAGCCTGAACCAATTTGTATTAAAATATGAGCAGTTGAACTTATTGATACACCATTAAATATTACAGTTACACGCTTAACCCATGATGGAATACTTGTAAAATCAATTGATGTTCCTGATGTTGAGTTTTGAACTGTTGCTGATGTTAGTTTATTATTTGCTGCGCTAGTCCATGTAGTGCCATTTGATGTTAGTACGTTTCCAGTAGTGCTTGGTGCTACAAATGATGGTGTAGAAGTTCCGTTACCTAAGATGACATTGTTTGCTGTTAGTGTTGTAAGACCTGTACCACCATTAGCAACTGCCACAGTTCCTGTTACGTTAGCAGCAGTTCCTGTAGTATTTTGATTTAGTGTTGGAAATGTGCAGTTTGCTAAGTTACCAGATGCTGGTGTACCTAATACTGGAGTAACTAATGTCGGACTTGTACTAAATACTATGTTAGTAGAAGTAGTACCTGTTGCACCAGAAGCTGTATATCCTGTAATATTATTAAATGCAGCAATTCCTGCTGATGAAGCATTAGTGCCACCATTAGCTACTGGAAGCGTTCCTGTAACACCTGTCGTAAGTGGAAGCCCTGTACAACTTGTAAGCGTACCAGAACTTGGTGTACCTAATACTGGAGTAACCAATGTTGGGCTTGTGGCAAATACTAATGATCCTGAACCAGTTTCATTCGTTACTGCTGCTGCTAAGTTTGCGCTTGTTGGAGTGCCTAAGAATGTTACTACGCCCGTACCAAGACTAGAAACCCCTGTACCGCCATTAGCCACAGCTACTACACCAGTTACGTTAGCAGCAGTTCCACTTGTGTTACCAGTTACGTTACCTGTTAAATTTCCTGTTACATTACCAGTTAAGTTTCCTGTAATACCTGCTGGCGCAGAAACAGCACCTGTTAGCGTAGAAGTTCCTGTAACGGATAAAGCACCACCTACTGTAAAGCTATCTGCATCAGAACCAACTTGCTGATCCTTCAGTTGAGCCATCAACTCACGAATAGCGTTATTGATACCAGATGGCGCACACCCTTCAGCAATGTCAATGCCACCGATGTCGGTATTATTTGCTGGTGTTGAACTAAACTCACTAATCTTATTTTTTGGCATGATTTAACCTTTTCTTAACCAATTATTTGTACTTACTGAAACTTCTGTCCATGTATTTGTGTTTACTGCAACGTCACTCCAAGTGTTATCTGTGACTACAACATTCGCCCAAGTGTTACCAAGACTACTTACTGCTAGATTTGCTGTACAAGTTATTGCGCCAAACGCAGAATAATTAGCATTTGCATAGCAACTTGTTGTAGCTAACGCATTTACTGAGCCAATTCCACTATAAATAGCGTTAGAACTTGCAGAAACGCTTGCTAACGCATTTATCTGTGCAACCCCTAGTCTTTGCCTTACAGCATCAGCAGTTACGCTTCCTGTGGCTGTTATGGAAGCTGAAACTGAGTTGATCGCATTAGCGTTACATGAAACATCTGCATAGGCATCTATACTTGCTACAGCAAATATAATCCTAGTTGCTAGTGATGCAAATGGTGTTTCAGCAAATGCGCTAAATCCAAACATTAAGCATCCTGTGCATCAGAGAAGTCTTTAGTTTTTAATGCCAAGTACACAGCTTCACGAGTAGCATCTTTGATGTAATCATCGCCTGTGAATGTTAGGTTTTGCCATGCAACAGGATTGTGATTCTCGTCACGCACTTCTTTGCTTACATAGCCGTTAATAACAACCTCAAGTGATTTGTTTTTGAAATCTTCTGTAATAGAAAAGATATTCCAATAAGTTGCATCAATGCCGAATACTGTGTTTACTGCTTTTAATAGTGCCATTTAACCCACCTTCCATGAAGTGCCATCGTGATATACAGGAACGCCTACTGCACCACCAGTAACAACAGTTGCCCCAAATGTAGGTGCTAAAGCATCGGTTACAAACGAACGTGCGCCAACCGAACCTGTAGGCAATGTTGCTACAGTATATGTTTGCTGTTTAAGTAATCCATTAACTGTTGTAGTGCTTGTTCCTGCATTAGTGCCAATAGTAATAGCAGTAGTTCCACCGACACCGCCAGCCGTACCTAAATTAAGTGTTTTTGTTCCACTTGTATTTGCACCTGTAGCAATATTAACTGCTTGAGAAGCTGTTGATTGACCAAGTGTAATTGCACCTGTTCCAGTAGTTCCACCAATATTAATTGTTCCAGAACTATTGCTTCTGCCCATATTTATTGCACCAGTTTGACCATTTGAACCTATGCTCAACGAACCACCAGTTAAACCTGTACCTATATTAATAGTAGAACCAGTTGTAGAAGTTGCAAAATTTGCAGAACTAACAGCATTGCCTGTTAATTGCAATGAACCATTAGCTGTTAAATTAGTAAATGAACCTATACCTGTGAATTGTGTTGCAGTTACATTACCTCTTAATGTTGTATTAGTAATATTAGTATCGCCAATAACAACTATATTATTTGCTGAACCACCTGTTAAATTAGAGCCTATTAAAACTTGATTTGAGCCTGTTCCTGATGTGTTATATCCTACATGAACACTATTTGAACCTACTTTTTGTGTGCTACCTGCGTTATAACCTATGGCAGTATTATTTACTGCTGGTGCTAAAGATGCAATTTGAAAAGTAGCACCTGAGCCAGCACCGCCTAAATCAGCATTGTCAAGTGTAAATACAGTATCTAATGCACTCCAACCAAATCCTGTATTTGAAATACTTACGCTATTTATTGTTCCGTCACCATTAATAAATACAGTTACAATAGGTGCTGTACCGCCAGCAATTATTGGAGTACCTGATACATATACTAAAGCTGCACCACTTCCATCATATCCTGAATCGTATCCACTACCTGCTGTAAGTTGAGTAACTGTAGCAACACCAGCACCAATTCCATTTAGTGCGTTATTTCCAATTCCTACATTATTAATGTTACTTGATGTAATGTATGGAGTAACAATAGAAGAATTAGCTACAGCTACTCCTGATGGATAGGTACAGAATACATCCTTAGATCCAGCAGAGAAGTCAATCTTAGCAGTAGTGCCTAAACTATTTGACAGCACAGTATCACGAGATAGTGTCGTACCAGATGCTGTGTAAGTTCCTAGACCTACTTCCCATTGTGTACCACCTGCGATGGTATAGTAGGTAGTGTTAGCGTTACCAATGTCAGCGAATGAACGGAAGCCTGTGGATGCACCAGCAAGCGTAATTGTGCCCTGACCTATAGTGGTAGTAGTTTCCTTAACCCTGTCTTTAATAATTAAAGCCATTGTCTATCCTTACGCTAAGGTTACTGAAAGGTTGCCAGAAGAAATTTTGAAGATGTCACCAGTTTCAATTGTCTTAGATGTGGTTAGTGGTGTGTGGTATAAAAGGTTGCCAGAAGTCAACGCATCCATGATGCCGATCCAGCCTACTGTACCCCATGTTGAAGTACATTGTGGGAACGTACAATCTGCGTTAGATACCGACACACCATTACTAGGTGCAGCGAATGTTACTGCTGTTCGTGCGTATGAGCCACCAGATACCTCTGTACCTGTATTGGCATCAGTAGGATCACTTGTGTACAAAGCCACATAAACTGTTGTTGGTGATGTGTATGCCGTATTGCGTAGAGTTACATTGATTAATGCGTTCTCTAAATAGTTACTCATTTCAGCCATGATTATTCCTATCGTGTTGCTATTGAAATTGAAAGTGGTGAACCGCCATACTCACCTTGATCGTCACTTACTGTTAGTGCAGCCAATGATCTATCATAAAGTGAAGCCCATGTTGCTAACCTTTGATCGTTCATTAAGTATGGCTCTGCTTCACCAAGTGCGCCATATAGCAACAAGTCTGGGCAATTAGCCAAGAATACGTTAGATACGTTTGATGTCGTTAGGTATGGTGGTGTAGCGTAGTAAATCATCTGCAATGTGTAGATGCCATCTGGTATTGGTGCTAACTGAAACTCTTGAGCAAGCACAGTATATTGCAATGGTACACCAGAGATTGCTGCGTTAGTATTGCGATAGAAGTTTGATGGTGACTGATACCCAAGTGTCTGTACTGGGTTTGTGTTCATGTGCAAATCACGCATCTGTAAGTAGTCAGATGGTAGTTCTACTGTGCTATCACCAGCTACAGTATCCGTAGTGACAACCTTAAGCATTTGACGAATACGCAACTCTCTGCGTAAACGAGTTTCAGCTAACTGAATGAAGTCTGGTATCTGTGCAGTCAAGTCTGAACGTGCCAAGTAACTAGCAATCGTAGCCTTCAAATCAGTATAGTTTGTTATGCTCATATTTTACCCATGCGAGTTCTGAAAACTTGGTTATCAGGATTGTTTAAAAAAGCCTTGAATCTGTCCATGTCCAAGACCTGCAATCCTCGTGTAATGCCTTGTTTCTCTAGTTCTTGAAACACGACCAACGGAATTGATGCTACTTTGTTCTGTGGGGATAAAGCGTTATTGCCATCCCATCCTCTTCTATCCATTGACTGTGCATATAAAGCCTTATTATGCTCAACGAGTGCGCTAATGTCTTGTGTCTGTGCAATTATTAACTTTTCATCTTCATCAACGAAAGTGGTACTTGAAACGCTGTTATGTATTGTATTTTCCATTTGTAAATAGAGAGAGCCGAAGCCCTCTCCATCCTTTAACGATTAAGTCAAATCAGAAATAATGCCGTGTGCAGCTTCGTTCTTAACTTCTAGTGTGTACTCTACTAGCAATTGAGTAACGTCAGCATCGCCTGTCTTAGCCAATTCTAATGTTTGGAATGGGCGAAGGTAAGCAACAGCAGCCATCTCTGGATCTAACAAGAAAGCTGTGTCATCAGCATCAGCATTAGGAATAAAACGATCTGGAACAATTTGTAAAACACCGAAGTCACCAACGTAAACGTCAGCAGCAGCAACGATTTGTGCTTGTTGAGCAGCAGGAACGTCACGGAAGCGTGTAGCAATGCCTGTGAATGTTGATGCAACTACTTTTTGTGCTGGAGTAACCAACAACAATGTAGGTGCGCCACCTGCTGAGTATGTTGATTGAATTACTGTGTTTAAGATTGTTGATGTGAAAGCACGATCAGTACCAGTTACACGAGCAGTAGCACCAGTAGCACCAGCAGTACCAGAAGTACCACCAGAATAGTTAGTGTTCAACCATGTTTGCAATCCACCCAATACACGAGCAGTAGATGAGTTGCCGTTTGATTTAACTGTGTTACCTAAAAGTGTAGCTTCCATGTCACGTTTGATTTCAGATGAAACCTTAGCCAATTGGTAAGCCTTTTCTGACTTACGACCAGCTTTGTTTACTGAATCCAAAGTGCCAGAAATCTTAACTGTTTTACCAGAGATTTGGCATAAGTTGCCAAGACGAGTAGTTGGTGAAACTGTGATGTCAGAACCTGCTGCGCCCTCAACTAAAGCGTTGGTAGCTACGGCAGCCAATGAATCTGTTTGCCATTCGTGGTTTACTGCTGTAGCAGTAGTTTTACCAATTGAGTTCATGAATGGTGTGTCTGTTGGAGAGATGTTATAAATAACGTTTGATAAGTCCTCACGCATACCAATAGCGGTATAGGTTTGATATGTAGCCATGATTTAATTCCTTATAAAAATGATTCAAATAGTTTTGCAGCATCTCGGACTTTGCCCGATTGTTTTAGCTGCGCTTGTTGTCGTTTAACTTGATCAGATGTGACAGGCTTAACGCTGTTGCCACTCTTAATAGTCTTTGTAGCTTCGTTAACTCGTTTGTTAACGTCAGGCTTAGATTTCTGTAATTTGTCGTATAACATTGCCTTATGCAACGCTAATACTTGACGAGAATCACGAACCATTGATAACTCTTGGTCTGTAAAGCCAATGTCCTTTGCGAATGTACGCAATTCAGACCTTAGTGCTTCACCCTTAACTGGATCGCTATATTCTGGTAGCACTTCAGCTAATCTCGCAGCTTGTTGAGCGATGTAACCTTGCAATGCGTGCTGTTGTTCCGCTTGTTGCTGTTCTGCAATGCGGTATCTCTCAGCTTGAATTGCCTGTAACTGCTCTTTCTGTTGCGATATCTCAGCTACCCTTACTGCGTAACCAATTGGATCAGATTCCTTGAGATATTCTAAGTTCTCACTTTGCTCTGGACTAGACAGCAACTGTTCCATTGCTTGCAACCTCTCAGCATAGGCATCTCGTAATTGCCTTGCTTGGTCTATAGCTACAGATTCGGCTTCTAAAGCCTTACGCTGTTCTGCTACTTGTTGCGTTTTCTTAGTGTAGTCTGCGCCTTGTTGTGCAAGTGTTTTAAGTTCAGATAAGGTTAATTCTTTCTCTTCACCAGCAACTTTGACCGAGTATGTCGGTTCGTCATCTGGTTCGGATTCAGATTCCTGCTCTGGCTCTTCATCTTGCCAATCTTCATCGCTGCCTTCACTAGCTTGTAATTCCTCTTCTGGCTGTTCTGTCTGTGCTTCAGCTTGCCCTTCGGGTGCTTCTGCTGCATCCATTAAACCTAAGAAAGAATTTGCTGCTTCTTGTACAGTACCTGTACTCTCACTCCCAGATGGGTTGGTGATTTCACTCATTTTACTACTCCTAAATTAGCCTTACGGCAAAATCAAAATATCTTCCAGCGTTTTTCATTAATCTTGCGCTGGTCTGCAATGGACACAATGTGGTTATATACGTCTTGTATCGCATTTAGTTTCGTGTATGCTGCTTCACGTTCTTGGATGTCATGCTCATTAGAGTTGACGATTCTATCTACTTGCACTTGCCTTAAATCTTTAAATACTTCTAGGAACTTTTCATCTAGCAGTAAGTTATTTGCCCACTCAGAGAATGTCATTACACACCTCTTGCAATGTTTTGTAATGAGCCAATAGCCTTCATTACTGCATCTAATTGTGTTGACTGCATCTCTTGGCTTGATACTTCTTGTTTAAGTTGTAACTCTAAGCCTTGTAACGCTAACTTAGCTTCTGCGATGCGATTATCTGCTGCATCTTTAGCTGATCGTTGCGCTAACTCTAGGTTCTTACGCTCTGCTTCTAAGCCCATCTTCTGACGATCTAGTTCATTCTTGGCTGCATCTGATTGTGCTTTGAGTTCTGCCTTAGCACGCTCAATGTCTGCATATACTTTAGCAGCTTCAGCAGTAGGATCTTGTGGTGGCTGACTAGCAGCTTGCATGATCTGTTGTTCTACTTCTGGTGTAATTTCGTTGATGAACGAAGTCGTGTCCTTGAAGCCAGCCATCTCAATCATACGACCTAAAGTCTTACGATATTGCGTTACTGATACCAATGGATTGTTAGCACCATACTTACCAATAATCTCTTCTTGCTTTGCCATAATCATTTGTAGCATAGCAATCTGTTCTTGACGATTACCATTGCCTAAACCTACATTAATTGATACATCGTACTCAGTATCCCACTCACGAGGATCAAATGTCACCCATTTGCCACGCAAACGAATCGTACGCTCTTTTTCTTGGTACTTGCATAGTAGGTGTAGAATTCCCCTAAATAATGACTTAACACCTGTTTCTGCAAAGATACGAGCAATTAACTCTAGCTTACCTTCAGACTGTCTAGACATTGCTGCAACTGCTGTTGCTGATACGTTCTGCAATATGTTAGGATCAAGACCTTGCTGCATATCTGATACACCAGTACGTTTTGCTAGTGCGCCATCTAAGTATTCAAACATTGGGAACGATTGTCCAGCCGTTGACTGTACTGTCAATGGTACGATAGCGTTAGCATTCTTAACTCGCACTACACCGCCAGCAGTTGACGTTAGCAAGTCATCTAAATTGACCTGACCTTCTACGGCAGCAACACGATAGTTATTCGTTAGGTAAAGGTTATTAAACATTTGGCGCAAGATTGTGGACTTTTCCAATTGGATGTCCATCGTGCGATCAGCCATTGATTGACCAAAGAATAAATGTGGAATAGGAATCGGGCAAAGTGAGTGGAATGGAACGTAGTCACAGTCATCGTTAGATAGAATCTCGTTACCTGCAATGATAACCTTACGCATCTCATTGATGCCATCACCATTCATGTCAACCTTGATGTAGCACTCAAATACCTCTACATCGTCTGTTACTGCGTAATCTGGTAACTCATCTCGTTGGTAACGTGCCAATCTCTCTGGGCTGTACTCTAACTGATCACCAACAGGGATTGATGCAACTACATCTTTATCAAATCCCATCGCAATCAAGTCACCACGAGATATCATACGTCTGTGACCTACAAACTCTGCATCTTCAATTGTTCTTGCTGTCTTGCTAATCAAGAACTCTTCTGGTGGCACGTTCTCAATGACGATACGGCTCTTGTCTTTAGTACGCTGAATCGTTACGCTACTGTTATTGTATGGAATACCATCAGCACCAATAATTACATCAGTCTTTTGTTTAATAATCTCAAAATCACCACCCATCAATAGCATGGTCATCTCGTCATCACTCAGGTTTTCGTACTTCTCCTTAGTGACATCTTTCTTTTCTTCCCAGTAGGCTTTTACTACACCAACCTTCTGAAGTAATGCATCCTTGAACCAGTTATGCAGGATCAAGAAGCCATCGTTGTCTTTATAGAATACCCAGTTAGCCATGTCAGATGCTTGCTCTGCGAATGGCTCATCACCATCCTTTACTGGCTCAAACTGTACTGCATCTTCGTTAGCTGTAAATACACGAATTAATTGTGGTAGCGCACCATCTACGGCTTCTGCTACTTCACCTGTAACTACTTGGCTTGATCCTTCTACCTCATTGCCGTATGGCTTGCGTAGGTAGTAGTCCATTGCTTCTGCACGTTGGGCAACTGTTTCAGTTTGAAGATAGCCGATAGCATTATCTATCTGTATCGTACAAGCAGCTAATAATTCTTCTTCTGTCATTTTACTCATCAGACCACCCAACTATTATTAATGTTTAACGGCTTAGACCAAGTTGCATCTACTTCGTTTAATCCTATTGCCAAATACCTAAATGAATCGCTGTAATGTGATGCCCAATCATGTAATGGTGTGTCAAAGAATACGTTACGCTTCTCATCAAACACCCTGCGATAATTTCGTAGTGCTGACAGACCTTGCTTCGTGTTATCTGCATCAAACCAGCATCTAGGCAACAACCTTCTAACTGCCTGTATCCCATCGGCTACTGATAGGCTTGGTGCAATTGACACCTCTAAGCCAGCTTCCATCAGTACCTCTTGTCTGCTCTTGCCTGTTGACATCTCTCTAACTCTAACGTCATGTGGCAATATGTGCTGTGCTTTGTCGTAACCTTTATCTCGCAGCCAGCTTACATAGTAATCTAATCCGACACCATGATTCTCATGAGCATCTATTAACTGTATCTCTTTGCCGACTATCTGTGCAATCCATAAACAGGTCGAATCCGATACACCTAAATCCCAGCTTACAACTAATCTAGCCAATTCATCACGAGGAATAGTTGTAACTCTATTATCCGTGTCTACTTCATTCAGTAGCGCACCATAATAAGCACCTTCTACTGGGGCATCAAAAGAACACTCAAATTCTTGTCTGTACTTGTCCTCGCCCATCTCGGCTTTAGCATCTGCTAACTCTTTGTTGTCTAGGATGCCTGTTTCACTTGCCTTAAACTCTAGGAACTTCCAACCATCTGCCTTTAATGCTCTATCTTTAAAGTCTGCAAAGTGGTTGTTACCCTTTGGTGTACCAATAAACAAACACCAACCTTTTCTGTCTGCTAAAGCTGGTCTTAAAATCTCGTTCCATATCTTTGGGTTCTGATCGCCAATCTCATCAAGAACGACACCATCAAAGTATTGTCCTCGCAAGCTATCGCCATTCTCAGATCCATATAAACTTATACGCTTGCCCAAGAAGTCAACACGCAACTCAGCGATGTTTACCTTTGCACCCAATGGTCTTGTGTACTCAACCAAATAATCAAACGCTACACGCTTTGCCTGTGCGTATGTCGGTGCTATATAAGCGTAACGAGGATCTTTCTGTTCGTTATTCAATGCTGCATCAATCAAGTGCATGATGGCAGATACTGTCTTACCCATCCGCCTATGTGCAACGACAACAGTAAAACGATTTGTGTTGGCTGCGTTATGTATCTCTAACTGTGGTGGTCTTGGTCTGTAACCAAGATCGATCTCATTTTCCATCTGTTTTGTTATCTGACAATGGATTTGGAACACCTGTAATTACTTTTAACAATACTGGCGCATCTGAATCACCTGTAAGTTCTACAGAACTCAAGTCTGGTACAGATTTCTTGAGAAGTATCTCAATAGCCTTCATTTGCTGTGACGTTAGTTCAATACTTCCTAGCGCACATTCTGTTAGTCGTTCTACGAGTAAAGCAGCATTGATCTTATCTCGGATCAATTGCTGGTGTCTTGGATTTAGTTTTGCTGTAATGCTCATGATTTATCACTCCCGAAGGTTGGTGATCCTTTTTATGTTACCACTTTACCTTATTTGCCCAATATGCTGCGCTCATCTTACCTTTTTCAATATTGCTTGCATGACGTGCCTTAAATGCTTCGTTACGCTTGCTTCCATCTGGACTGCCTTTAACACCTTGCTGACCAAAGCGAATCGTCTTAATCATGTCACCTTCTTTGGCAACAACTACATGGCTCTTAGTCGGATGATCTGGAGTTGCTTTAGGCTTATTGTAGCCAGAAACTCCAGCGTTCTCTAGTCGTGCATCTTTCTTCATTTATACTAATTCCGTTACACACACAGTTGATGATGTGACTGCTGAATCCTTGATGTAAGCCATCTTGTCACCACCATTAACTTTGAATACTGTTGAACTGTTATTCTCAATCATCATGCTAGTAGTAATAGAAGCTGTTGGGTTAGTACCGAACGCTACATGGCAATGACCTAGTGAGCATGATACACGCACTAAAGTTGTATTAAGTCCAAATGCTGCTGACTGTGCAGTAGTGTTACCTACTGTGAATACTTGTGCAGTTGATGGTGTGTACGCATCAACAATATTACCGCCTTCATCTCTTGCAACTTTACTCATGATTATTTACCCTTCTTTTTAGCTACACCAGCTTCAGATAATGCAATGGCAATCGCCTGTTTACGATTCTTAACTACCTTGCCATCTTTACCATAGTGAAGTGATTTATCCTTGTACTCGCCCATAACTTTGTGCATCTTTTCTGCAATCTTGTCCATATTACGCATTATCGTTCTCCATATCACTTGGTTCTTCTGGGTTTATAAATTCTTTCTCTTCCCATACGCTACAGACACGAGAGTTATGGCAGATAAAGTCTAGCTTATGGCAGTACCCACGTTGAGCCTGTCCATCGTATAAATCGTATTTGTTTAGTGGGATATCTTCCATCGCTTGAAACATGGATGGAGTATTCTCGTAGTATTCGCAGTTACCGCAACGTCTGCGTTTAGCTTCGTCTGGTGTGATGCGCCACATCTTTGCCATCTTTGCCCAAACTTCTGTGTTTGGTTTGGCTGGATCTTGTGGCACTAATGAAAAGTTCTTGATTGCGTTTTGTGTGTTCTTAGCAATCTCGGATGCAGATGGGATTGTAGTCTTGGTATCTAATAAACCTTTAATCATCAGCATATCTACATCCTTATGTTTAGGAGATTTTATAGGGCAAAGTATCTCAGACTTTGGTTGTATCTAGTATTCAACATGAACTCGGTAGCCATATCGGTTCATCCCTAAATTGCTGGCGAGGATCAGTCAACCAGACAATGTTCAATAAAAGGCAGTAGGTTTCAACTGTGCATGGATCACATCCACCTACCTAAAGACCATGTCACTCGGAGAAGAGTTATCTAAATACTATTTAGACAAACGAAACTATATCACAGTTTCTTGCTCTTCGCAATCTTGCTGAGATTTGGAGATTTCATCGCCTTAAAGTTTAAGCCTTGTGGTCTGCATCTTCCTACTGGTGATCGTTCCGTAAGACAGTAGTCAATAATGTTTGGTTCACCACGAACAGGTTCAAACTCAGCATAGTGGGCGCACATATCATCCCTTGTACGTTCACCAGCCTTGTAGTTAATACAATCTACACATAGAATCATTTACTTCTCCTTGATAATTAGTTTGTCAATGTACCACATAGCTTTCTTGAGATCCTCTACACCGCCTTTGTCTTTCCATCGCCACATATATTTGATAACGTTAGCAGTACATACTGCATCTAATCCTTGCAGGTTAATCGTAGCAGCTTCAAGAGCATCAATACATTCAACCTTTCCCTGTTTGTAATGGGATGGATTAACTTTGTCACTTGTAAACTTCTCATATATTGCAACATCACCTTCAAATCTAACCATTTACTTTTCCTTTATTAAATCGTTATCCAACCAATACTGCTGGGTTCGCTTCATACCCTCATAGTGCATCAGCTTCAACTCTTCATAGCTAAATGATGTCTTTGCCCTGCCATCTATTGCATCGTGACATGATGAGCAACAGAACGCACCAAAAATATCTCTATTCTTTAGTGCCATGCCACCACCACCAATATGAGCCAGCACAGTTGTTTCATTATTAAAGTTACATACCTGTGGAACTCTTACAAGGCACTCTTGCCCCATTGCACTTTTTCTTAGCTTGCTCATCTCCGTGTCCTAGATCTGCTGGGCATCAATGCCAATGCTAATAGTAATCCGTTTGCACAGCCTATCAGGTAAGCTGGTGCATAGCACAAAATGTAATCCTTCAATGTTATCAGCATCAGAAACTCCATCCTAAGTTACTTGCCCACGCTTCTATCTTCTCTTGATAAGCAGCCATATCTTTTACCGATAGTTTGGTAGTTGACTGCACCTTCGTTATCTTCTCCCTGCCAACGTTCTTCTCAATCAGCAGGAACTTGTATCCCATCAGATCGTGTATATCTTGTGCTGTGTATCCTAAATAATCCCCTACGCTGGTATATAACTCCCATAATCGTGCATTTTGTTCCATGCTGCGGTCACTATTGCGTTCTTTAATTAGCACCTGCCAGTTACCTTCTTGCTCTACCAAGTCATTAAGCCTTGCTACCAATACTGGCAGATTGCTCTTGGTGATATTGAATGGCTTTACGTTTTGCATCTTCTACATTCTCCGATTTATATAACCACTTGCTACCATTCCACAGTTCGTAAATAACCTTATCGTATATCATTGATTTACTTATGGTAAATGATAAATCCCCCAGCTTACCTTTAATGTAATACTTATCCCCTTGCTGCCACTTCATCTGCTACATCCTCAAACATTGTGTTGAAGTATAATTCCTCGTCTATTACTGCATTGAGCCACTTAGTACCACCTAGCTGCTTAAACACAGTTAGACGATCTGGGCGCAATCGTAGCGATGTTGTTACTGCCTTCATGTGATCTGGTAATGGTTTACGACCACGCTTTACTTCGTTCATACAGTTCTCCTTGTTAATGTATTACATTATATCATTTAAATCTGCTTGTGGTACAAAGTATGCAGGTTTTCTGCCAACAGGAGAATCTAAATATTTTTCCTGCTTTGCATCCCTTCCATACATCCAGCCACGAACTATGTACTTGCCTTCCTCACCAGTCAGTAGATAATATTTTAAGTCATCCTTATCTGCATCATGGATAATCAATCTTCCGTGTTCGTGTTTAGTTGATCTGACTTCTACGTCAAGCACATCAATACCATTTATTTCTCCGCATCCTTCCCAATACTTACCAAGAAACTTTGCCAACGCACACTCAGCCAATGCACCCTCAATAAATAACTGCCACTCAGTACCAGACTTTAGTCCGTAAGGCAATGCATAGCCAGACTTTAGTCGTTGTATCCTTCTCATGACACCAGCGTTAGCTGCTTGGAATATCTCTGCGTATGTGAGTGTTACGTTCATATTATTCTCCTGCAAACTTCACTCATCCATTCAATTAAGTTATCTGGTGTATATTCACGCTGGTATTGTGTGCAACGTTTAGTTCCCTTTACGTTTCCACAGATTGATCTATCTGTTGTATTGAAGTTGGGGGGGGGGAGATCAGGCAATTGTTTTGCACTTATTCCACAAATATAAAGTTTTGTGCGTTTATGTGCTACATGACCAAAATCAAACTGATCCACTTCTATAGTAAATCCACCAAACTCATCTGGAAACTCTCCAACAAGTGGTAGTGGTGCTTCTTTCCATAAACGTGATCCAGCAGGATGTTCTAAT